>Ga0138256_10003189_pt1 | contig 17493 bp, 16 predicted proteins | sample KNB2016incub_MG_FD_105486 | JGI IMG/M metagenome (GOLD analysis project Ga0138256, IMG submission 105486) | Active sludge microbial communities from wastewater in Klosterneuburg, Austria - KNB2014incub_MG | ecosystem: Engineered > WWTP > Activated sludge > Unclassified | place: Austria... | reverse complement strand
CGCGGCTACAAGTTCTCGACCTACGCCACCTGGTGGATCCGCCAGGCCATCACCCGCTCGATCGCCGACCAGGCGCGCACCATCCGCATCCCGGTGCACATGATCGAGACCATCAACAAGATGAACCGCATCAGCCGCCAGCACCTGCAGGAGTTCGGCTACGAGCCCGATGCGCCGACGCTGGCCGAGAAGATGGAGATCCCCGAGGACAAGATCCGCAAGATCATGAAGATCGCCAAGGAGCCGATCTCGATGGAAACGCCGATCGGGGACGACGACGACAGCCATCTGGGTGACTTCATCGAGGACACCAACAACACGGCACCGATCGAGGCCGCGATGCAGGCCGGCCTGCGCGATGTGGTGAAGGACATCCTGGACAGCCTGACCCCGCGCGAGGCCAAGGTGCTGCGCATGCGCTTCGGCATCGAGATGAGCACCGACCACACGCTGGAAGAGGTGGGCAAGCAGTTCGACGTCACGCGCGAGCGCATCCGCCAGATCGAGGCCAAGGCGATCCGCAAGCTCAAGCACCCCAGCCGCAGTGACAAGCTGAGAACCTACCTGGACAATCTCTGATTGGTCAGATCGTTGCCGCTGGCGGCCGCGCTCGCCCAGCGAGCGCGTCTCGGCTTTCGCCGCAGGCACAAGCTGAGAACCTATCTGGACAATCTCTAGCCGGCTTGGCCGGGCCCCTGAGGGTTTCCGGCAGCGTGCATAGTTCACGACGGTACACTTGTACTGGCATGACACTGATTGCTGACCGTACCGTCCTGTTCGCCGACCTGCGCGGCAGTACCTCGCTGTTCGAGACGCTGGGCAATGCCGAGGCGACTTCGGTCGTCACGCATTGTGTGAGCGCGCTCGGCAAGTCGGTGGCTGAATTCGGCGGCCATGTCGTGAAAACCCTGGGCGACGGCCTGATGGCGGTGTTTGCCGAATCGACGCCGGCGGTGCAGGCTGCGGTGGTGATGCACGACGTGCTCGAGTCCATCGTGCAGAAGGGCAGCGAACGCGGCGCCTCGTCGGGGTTGCGCGCGCTGCGACTGCAGGTGGGCATCGCGCGCGGCGAGGTGGTCGAGATGGCGGGCGACTGCTTCGGCGACGCCGTCAACGTGGCCGCACGGCTGATCGACCACGCCGGCGACAACGAGACCCTGGCCACGGTTGATGTGCTGCAGGGCATCCCGATCGACACGCAGGCACGCTTTCGCAGCCTGGACCGCCTGGCGCTGCGCGGCCGCGCTGAGCCGGTGCAGGTGCACGTGATGGCCCGGCGGCGAGGCGGCGACGCCGCGGTCACGCAGTTTGGCGACGTCTCGATCAGCGGCGAAACCGAGGGCGTGAGCCTGAGCTGGAATGCGCTCAACCGCGTGTTCGACAACCGCCAGATGCCGGTGGTGCTGGGCCGCGGCGCGCAGGCCAACTTCTGCGTCGACGATTCGCGCGTGTCGCGCTCGCACGCGCGCATCGACTGGTACGGTGGCAGTCTGCAGCTCACTGACCTCAGCTACAACGGCACGTACGTGCGCTTCAACGACGGCGAGATCGTCAGCCTGCGCCGCGGCAGCTGCACCTTGCACGGCAGCGGCACGGTCGGGCTGGGCGCTTCACCCACCGACCCCGGCGCGGCCATCGTCCGCTTCGAGGTGGTGCACGTCGCCGATCGCCAGCCCGCGACCGCACCCGCCGCACTGTCACCCCGCGGGGTTGTCCTCTGAGCCTGAGCCTGCACCGCCTCGATCGTGCAGGCGGCGTGCAACGGCTCACCGGCGCATGACGTTCCGCCCCGAACCGGCCTACCGGCACGGCAGCCCTGCGCGCACCGGCTTGCTGCTGGTGAACCTGGGCACGCCCGACGAAGCCAGCGCACCGGCGCTGCGACGCTATCTGGCCGAGTTTTTGTCGGACCGACGTGTGGTCGAGATTCCGCGGCTGCTGTGGTGGCCCATTCTGCACGGCATCATCCTGCGCCTGCGCCCTGCCAGGTCGGCAGCCAAGTATGCGACCGTGTGGCTGCCCGAAGGCTCGCCCCTGGCGGTCTGGACAGAGCGTCAGACACGGGCACTGGAGGTCGAACTCGGGCGCCGCGGCCACACGATCGACGTGCACCATGCCATGCGCTATGGCCAGCCTGCGCTGCCCCGGGTGATGGACCAGATGCGCGCTGCTGGTGTCACCCGCGTGCTGGTGCTGCCGATGTACCCGCAATACGCGGCCGCCACGACCGGCAGCGTGGCCGACGCCCTGCACCGCTGGGCGCTGCAGGCGCGCTGGGTGCCCGAGTTGCGCACGCTGAGCCAGTACCACGACGATCCCGGTTACATCGACGCCTTGGCCGCCCGGCTGCGTCGGCACTGGCAGCAGCAGCCAGCGGCCGAACGACTGCTGCTCAGCTTCCATGGCCTGCCCGAGCGCAGCCTTCACCTGGGTGACCCCTACCACTGCCAGTGCCACAAGACCGCGCGGCTGCTGCGCGAACGCCTGGGTCTGGCGCCCGAACAGGTGGTGGTGACCTTTCAGAGCCGTTTTGGCAAGGCCCAGTGGCTGCAACCCTATACCGAGCCCACGCTGCAGGCGCTGGGAGCGCAGGGCGTGCGCAGTGTCGACGTGATGTGCCCGGGCTTCGTCGCCGACTGCCTGGAGACTCTGGAAGAGATCTCGCAGGAGGCGCGAACGGCCTTCCTGCGCGCCGGTGGCCAGGATTTTCGCTACGTACCCTGCCTAAACGACGAGCCCGACTGGGTCGCCGCGCTGGCCACGCTGGCCGAGCGCCACCTGCAAGGCTGGGACACCCACAACGTGCCGGCGGCCGACGCTGAGCAGCGGCAGCGCGCGCTGGCGATGGGCGCGCGCGACTGACCAGCCTGGCGGCGGCGCAGCGGCTCAGCGTACGCGATGTCGCCGCAGTGCCGCCATAGCGCGCGGCAGCACCAGCACTGCCACCACCACCGCCAGCAGCGTGGCCGACATCGGCCGGTCAATGAACACGCGCCAATGCCCCTCGCCGATCGACAGTGCATTGCGCATCTGCGCCTCGGCCAGGGGCCCCAGGATCATGCCGACGATGACCGGTGCGGTGGGGATGTCGAAGCGCCGCGACAGCACGCCCATCAATCCGATGCCGAACATCAGGAACAGATCGAAGCTGCTTTGCCGCATGCCGTAGACGCCCACGGTGGCAAAGATCAGGATGCCCGCGTACAGCGGCGGGCGCGGGATCTTCAGCAGCTTGACCCACATCCCCACCAGCGGCAGGTTCAGCACCAGCAGCATCACGTTGCCGATGTACAGCGATGCAATCAGGGCCCAGACCAGGGTCGACGAAGTCTGGAACAACTGCGGCCCGGCGTTGATGCCGTAGTTCTGCAGCGCCGAGAGCAGGATCGCGGCCGTCACCGACGTCGGGATGCCCAGCGTCAGCAGCGGCACCAGCGTGGCCGTTACCGCCGCGTTGTTGGCCGCTTCCGGCCCGGCCACGCCTTCGATGGCGCCCACGGTGCCGAACTCCTCGGGGTATTTGCTCAGCTTGCGCTCGGTGGCATAGCTCAGAAAGGTCGGGATCTCCGAGCCACCGGCCGGCAGGGTGCCGAAGGGAAAGCCGATCGCGGTGCCGCGCAGCCAGGCCGGCCACGACCGACGCCACTGGCTGCGGGTCATGTGCACACGGTCCATGCGATTGAGGTCGCTGGCGCTGCGGCCCTCGTACATCGCGGTGTAGAAACATTCCCCTACCGCAAACAGCCCCACCGCCACCAGCACCACCTCGATGCCGTCCAGGAACTCGGGCACACCACCGGTGTAGCGCACCTGCCCGGTGATCTGATCGAGCCCGACGAGGCCGATCGCCAGCCCGATGAACAGTGCCGTCATGCCGCGCAGCGCACTCTGGCCGAGCACCGAGCTGACGGTGGTGAAGGCCAGCAGCATCAGCATGAAGTATTCCGGCGGCCCCAGCCTGACGGCAAAGTTCGCCACCAGTGGCGCAAACAGCGTGACCAGCACGGTGGCGATGGTGCCGGCCACGAAAGAACCGATGGCCGAAGTTGCCAGAGCCGCACCGGCCTGCCCGTTGCGCGCCATCTTGAAACCTTCAAGTGCGGTCACCATGGTGCCGGTTTCGCCCGGTGTGTTGAGCAGGATCGAGGTGGTCGAGCCGCCGTACATCGCGCCGTAGTAGATGCCGGCAAAGAAGATCATCGACGCCGTGGGTTCGACCTGCGCGGTGATCGGCAGCAGCATCGCCACCGTCACGGCCGGGCCGATGCCCGGCAACACGCCGATGGCCGTGCCCAGCGCGCAGCCCAGGAACGCCCACAGCAGATTGATCGGCGTGCCCGCCGTCGCGAAGCCCTGCAGCAGCAGATTGCCGATGTCCATCATCACAGCCACCCGGTCTCGGTCAGGCCCGGCAGGTTGATGGCCAGCAGCTTGGTGAACAGCCAGAACGCGGGGGCGGCGATCAGCGCACCGGTCGCCACGTCCTGCAGCACGCGCATCAGCCCGCCACCAGGCCGGCCTTCGGACTGGCGCAGACCCCGCACCGCCAGCACGAAGCACAAGGTGCAACTGAAAATGAAACCCAGCACCGTGATCAGGGCGGCGTTGGCCAGCACGCCGGCGGCAACCCAGGCCATCGCCGTCCAGTCGGCGCGCGCCGCCCCTGAGGGCTCGGGCAGGTCACGAAATCCACCGCTTCGGGCCTGCACCAGCAGCAGCAGCCCGCACATGAACAGCGCCGCTGAAACCAGCCAGGGCAGGAAGTTCGGCCCCACGCCGGCGTAGCCGGCCTGTCCGGAAATGTCGGTGGCGCCCCAGGCCAGTCCAAGGGCCAGCAGCAGCACAGCGCCGCCCACCAGGGTTTGCTGCAGGCGCGGCGAAACCGGGTTCGTCATGATCCCTCCCCTCGTGTCGTGGGTGATGCCGCCACCGGCGCGCGGCCGGTGGCGGCTGCGAGCCGGCGCGCGTTCAGATCATGCCGGCCTTGACCATGGTGGCGCGCAGGCCGGCGAACTCACGGTCGACGAACTCGTCGAACTCAGCCCCGGCCATCACCGCAGGCGTCCACTTGTTCTTCTCCAGGGCTTCGGCCCAGGCCTTGGACTTGACGGCCTTGAGCACCATGCCGGTCAGCGCCTTGCGCTGGTCGGCCGAGATGCCGGGCGCGCCGTACACGCCACGCCAGTTGCCCAGTTCGACGTTGATGCCCTGCTCTTTCAAGGTCGGTACGTTGACGCCCTTCAGCCGCGTCGGTGAGGTCACGCCGATGGCGCGCATCTTGCCGCTCTCGATGTACTGCTGGAACTCGCTGTAGCCGCTGCCGCCGACCGTGACGTTGCCGCCCAGGATGGCCGCCGTAGCCTCACCGCCGCCGCGGAACGGCACGTAGTTGATCTTCGACGGGTCGACGCCGACTTCGCGCGCGATCATGGCGGCCGCAATGTGTTCGGTGGACCCGCGCGAGCCACCGCCCCACTTCACGCTGCCGGGGTCCTTCTTCATCTGATCGATCACGTCTTTCATCGACTTGAGCGGCGACTGCGCGGGCAGAACGAAGACGTTGTATTCGCTGGTCAGACGCGCGATCGGAGTGGCCTGCGTCAGGCTGACCGGCGGCTTGCCGGTGATGATGCCGCCCAGCATCACCGCGCCCATCACCATCAGCGCATGGCCGTCGCCCTTGCTGGCGTTGACGAACTGCGCCAGCCCGATGGCACCGGCTGCGCCGCCCTTGTTTTCGTAGGTCACCGCCGAAGCCACGCCGGCGTCCTGCAGCGCCTTGCCCAGTGCGCGGCCGGTGCTGTCCCAGCCGCCGCCCGGGTTGGCCGGGATCATCATCTTCAGGTTGCTGGCCGCGCGCGCCGACAGCGGCAGCGCACCAGCGGCGGCCAGGGCCGCCAGGGATTTCAGAAAGATGTCACGACGCATGTTGTCTCCGATTGAAGTGAGATGCCGCCACGAATTCGCAGCAGATCCTGACATGATCGACCACCTGGCTGTCAAATGGCTGTCGTCAGCCCCCGGGAAAACGCCAAGCCTCGGCATGAAGCTGCTGCTGATCGAAGACAACCCGGCGCTGCAGGCCACCTTCCACCACAGCTTCGAGCGCCGCGCCGGCGCAACTCGTGACCTTGCGCGTTCTTGGCGACCTGCCGCGCCGCGCGGCGTGATGGCGATGAGCGACAGACACCCCCTCGCTGCGCCGACGTCTGCTGCCGGGCACGCTGGCGCCGGTGCTGGTGTTCGTGCTGCTGGGAAGGCTCGGCCTGGCCATATGCCACGAGATCGTCCAGGCCGCAGGCGGCACACTCAGCCTGGACAATCTCACCGATTCTGGCCATGTGGCCAGGCTGGCCGTCAGCATGCACCTGCCGCTGGCTGACAATACGACCTGATGCCCGAAGCACCGACCCTGGAACGCCTTCGCCTCGACAAGTGGCTGTGGGCGGCGCGCCTTTACAAGACGCGATCACTGGCCGCCGACGAAGTCGGCAAGGGCCGGGTGAGTGTCAACGGCCAGTCCACCAAGGCCGCACGCGAACTGCGGCCCGGCGACCGGCTCGAGCTGCGCCAGGGCGTGGTGACACGGGTTCTGATCGTGCAGGCCCTGAGCACCGTGCGTGGGCCGGCGCCGGTGGCACAGACCCTGTACGAGGAAACCGCCGACAGCCGGACCGCGCGCGAGGCAGCCGCCGCCCAGCGCCGTCTGGGCGTCGAACCTGCCGACACGTTGCAGCAAGGCCGCCCGACCAAGCGCGACCGGCGCCAGCTGAGCGACTGGAACCGCTGGAGCGCCAGCATCGACGACGGCAGCTGACTCTCCTGCACCAACTGCGGCCCGGCGGTCGGGCCGCCTGCCCAAAACCCTCTTGAAATCAAGGGTCCTACCCTCAACTGACTAAGCATTGCAGAACTTGAACGCCATGAACACCAACACTCCTCCACAGCAGCCCGCCGATGGCGCCCCCCAGGCTGACCCTACTGACACCCTGCCGCCGAGCCTCGAAGCCCAGTTGGCCGATCTGCAGGCCAGGCACAACGAAGTCTCAGACGCCTACTTGCGAGCCAAGGCCGAGACCGAGAACATCCGCCGCCGCTCGGAAGAAGAGCTGGCCAAGGCACGCAAGTTCGCCATCGAGGCCTTTGCCGAAAGCCTGCTGCCCGTCAACGACAGCCTGGAAGCGGCGCTGGCGATCCAGAACGCCACCAGCGAGCAGATGCGACAGGGCGTCGACCTGACCTTGCGCCAGCTGTTGCAGGCGATGGAGCGCAACAAGGTCGTGCAGATCGCGCCGCCGGTCGGCACCCGATTCGATCCTCACCAACACCAGGCGATCAGCCTGGTGCCGGCCGATCAGGAAGCCAATACCGTGGTCAGCGTGCTGCAGAAGGGCTACCTGATCGTCGACCGCGTATTGCGTCCGGCACTGGTCACGGTGGCCGCGCCCAAATGATGTCGATGACCGGGCCTTGACAGGGCCTTGAAAAGCCCCGCCCCATCCACAACTCGACAACAACCAGATTCCAGCTTCAGGAGCAGCAGACATGGGAAAGATCATCGGCATCGACCTCGGCACCACCAATTCGTGTGTGGCCATCATGGAAGGCAACAACACCAAGGTGATCGAGAACAGTGAAGGCGCGCGCACCACGCCGTCGATCATTGCCTATCAAGAGGACGGCGAGGTGCTGGTCGGAGCCTCGGCCAAGCGCCAGGCGGTAACCAACCCGAAGAACACGGTCTATGCGTCCAAGCGCCTGATCGGCCGCAAGTTCGCCGAGAAGGAAGTGCAGAAGGACATCGACCTGATGCCCTACAAGATCATGGCGGCCGACAACGGCGACGCCTGGATTGAGGTGCGCGGCAAGAAGCTGGCGCCGCCGCAGATCAGCGCCGAAGTGCTGCGCAAGATGAAGAAGACCGCCGAGGACTACCTGGGCGAAGAGGTCACCGAAGCCGTGATCACGGTGCCGGCCTATTTCAACGACAGCCAGCGCCAGGCCACCAAGGACGCCGGCCGCATTGCCGGGCTGGACGTCAAGCGCATCATCAACGAGCCCACGGCTGCGGCGTTGGCCTTCGGTTTGGACAAGCACGGCAAGGGCGACCGCAAGATCGCGGTCTTCGACCTGGGCGGCGGCACCTTCGACATCAGCATCATCGAGATCGCCGACGTCGACGGCGAGAAGCAGTTCGAGGTGCTGTCGACCAACGGCGACACCTTCCTGGGCGGCGAAGACTTCGACCAGCGCATCATCGATTACATCGTCACCGAGTTCAAGAAGGAACAGGGTGTCGACCTGACCAAGGACGTGCTGGCCCTGCAGCGCCTGAAGGAAGCCGCCGAGAAAGCCAAGATCGAGCTGTCCAGTAACACGCAGACCGACGTCAACCTGCCCTACATCACGGCCGACGCCTCGGGTCCCAAGCACCTGAACATCAAGCTCACGCGCGCCAAGCTGGAAAGCCTGGTCGACGAGTTGATCGAGCGCACGATCGAGCCCTGCCGCATCGCCGTCAAGGACGCCGGCGTGAAGCTGACCGAGATCGACGACGTGATCCTGGTCGGCGGCATGTCGCGCATGCCCAAGGTGCAGGACAAGGTCAAGGCCTTCTTCGGCAAAGACCCGCGCAAGGACGTCAACCCCGACGAGGCCGTGGCCGTGGGCGCGGCCATCCAGGGCCAGGTGCTGGGCGGCGAGCGCAAGGACGTGCTGCTGCTGGACGTGACGCCGCTGTCCCTGGGCATCGAAACTCTGGGTGGCGTGATGACCAAGATGATCAAGAAGAACACCACGATCCCGACCAAGTTCGCGCAGACCTTCAGCACCGCCGACGACAACCAGCCGGCGGTGACCATCAAGGTCTTCCAGGGCGAGCGTGAGATGGCGCAGGGCAACAAGAGTCTGGGTGAATTCAACCTGGAAGGTATCCCGCCGTCTCCGCGCGGCCTGCCGCAGATCGAGGTCACCTTCGACATCGACGCCAACGGCATCCTGCACGTGGGCGCCAAGGACAAGGCCACCGGCAAGGAAAACAAGATCACCATCAAGGCCAATTCGGGCTTGAGCGAGGCCGAGATCGAGAAGATGGTGAAGGATGCCGAGGCCAACGCGGCCGAGGACCACAAGAAGTTCGAGCTGGTGCAGGCGCGCAACCAGGCCGATGCCATGGTGCATTCGGTCAGGAAGAGCCTGAGCGAGCATGGCGACAAGCTCGATGCCGGCGAGAAAGAGAAGATCGAGACCGCGCTGAAAGAGGCCGAAGAAGCGCTCAAGGGCGACGACAAGGCCAGCATCGAGGCCAAGACCGAGGCGCTGATGACCATCAGCCAGAAGCTGGGCGAGAAGATGTATGCCGACCAGGCCGCCGCAGCTGCAGCGGCTGGCGGGGCAGCGCCTGGCGGCGAAGCCCCTCAAGGTAGCCAGCAAGCTTCGGCCAAGCCGGCCGACGACAACGTGGTTGACGCCGAGTTCAAGGAAGTCAACAAGTGATCCTTCGATGTCGCGGCCGGGCCCCAGGCCCGCCGCGATGTCTCGCCGCGTTCGAGGTGACGGGTAGCGCCCGCACCTCAGCGCGGCGCTTTCGTTGAGATGACGGCAAACACCTCCATGGCAAAGCGCGACTACTACGAAACCCTCGGCATTGTGAAGAACGCGTCCGACGAGGACATCAAGAAGGCCTACCGCAAACTGGCCATGAAGCACCACCCGGACCGCAACCAGGGTGACAGCTCGAAGAAATCCGAGGACAAGTTCAAGGAGGCCAAAGAGGCCTACGAGATGCTGTCCGACCCGCAAAAGCGCGCCGCCTACGATCAGTACGGCCATGCCGGGGTTGACCCCAACATGGGTGGCCGCGGCGGCGCAGGACCCGAGGGCTTCGGTGGCTTTGCCGAGACCTTCGGCGACATCTTCGGCGACATCTTCGGCGGTCAGGCCGGCGCCGGCCGCCGCGGCGGCGGTGGTCAGCAGGTCTATCGCGGCAGCGACCTCAGCTATGCGATGGAGATCTCGCTGGAAGAAGCGGCCGTCGGCAAAGAAACGCAGATCCGCATCCCGAGCTGGGAAAACTGCGAAACCTGCAGCGGCACGGGGGCCAAGCCCGGTACCAGCGCCAAGACCTGCTCCAGTTGCAACGGGTCAGGAACGGTGCATCTGCGCCAGGGTTTCTTCAGCATCCAGCAGACTTGCCCGCAGTGCCGCGGCAGCGGAAAGATCATCCCTGAACCCTGCACCACCTGCAGCGGCGCCGGCAAGATCAAGCGCCAGAAGACCCTGGAGGTGAAAATTCCGGCTGGCATCAACGAAGGCATGCGCATTCGTTCGGCCGGCAACGGCGAGCCCGGCACCAATGGCGGCCCGGCAGGTGACCTGTACATCGAGATCCGCATCAAGCAGCACGAGATTTTCGAGCGCGACGGCGATGACCTGCATTGCACCGTACCGGTGAGCATGACGGTGGCAGCCCTGGGCGGCACGATCGAGGTGCCCAACCTGAGTGGCAAGGCCGAGATCGACCTGCCCGAAGGCACCCAGCATGGCAAGACCTTCCGCCTGCGCGGCAAGGGCATCAAGGGCATCCGGTCCAGCTACCCCGGCGACCTGTATTGCCATGTCACGGTGGAGACGCCGGTCAAGCTGACCGAACACCAGCGCAAGCTGCTGAAGGATCTGGAAGAGTCGTTCCGCAAGGGCGGTGACAAACACTCGCCCAACGCCAAGAGCTGGACCGACCGCGTGAAGGACATCTTCAAGTAGGCCGGCGCCGCAGCAGATCGGGCGGACCGTCGGTCAGAACAGGCTGGCCTGGGCCGATGCCGCCCGTTCGCCGAGGCTGCCACCGCGTCGAAAGCGCGTCAGATCCAGTTCGACACGTTGCCGGTTCAGTCCCAGTCGCACCGTGGCCTTGTGAAAGCGCTGGCGCAGCAGCTGTGCCCACACTCCCTGCCCGGACATGCGCGCGCCGAATTGGGTTTCGTTGTCCTTGCCACCGCGCATCTCGCGCACGCGCGACATGATGCGCGCCGCCCGTTCAGGCACGTGCTGCTGCAGCCAGTCCTGGAACAGGGGGTTCACCTCCCAGGGCAGCCGCAGCACGATGCTGAAGGCCGATGTGGCGCCGGCCACGGCCGCCGCTTCGAGGATGCGCTCGAGCTCGGGCTCGTTCAGGAAGGGGATCACCGGTGACACACTGACGCCCACCGGGATGCCGGCACGGGCCAATGTGCCGATGGTCTGCAATCGACGTTCGGGGGCCGCCGCGCGAGGTTCGAGCACCTGGGCCAGCCCGGGGTCGAGCGTGGTGATCGAGACATACACCGCGGCCAGCCGGCGCGCCGCCATCGGCGCAATCAGGTCGATGTCACGCTCGACGCCAGCCGACTTGGTGACCAGAGAGAACGGATGCTGGTGCTCGGCCAGTACCTCGATCAACGAACGGGTGATGCGCAATCGCCGTTCGGCTGGCTGGTAGGCGTCGGTCGCCGACCCGATGTTCAGCAGCAGCGGCTCGTAATTGCGCTGCGCCAAAGCCGCACGCAGCTGTTCGGCGGCGTTGATCTTGGCGACGATGCGAGTCTCGAAGTCGAGCCCCGGCGACAGGTTCAGGTAACTGTGCGTCGGACGCGCATAGCAGTAGATGCAGCCATGCTCACAACCGCGATACGGGTTGATCGACAGGTCGAAGCCGATGTCGGGCGAATCGTTGCCGGCCAGGATGGTCTTGACGCGCTGTTCCAGGATCTGCGTTCGCGGTGCCAGCACCTCTTCACGAGCGGCCTGTTCCAGTGTGCCCCAGCCGTCGTCAAAGGCCTCACGCGAGTCGGTGCCGAAGCGATGCGGCATCGCCCAGGCCGTGCCGCGTCCCTTGAGTGGTGCGTGAACCGGTGTCACCGCAGAGGCGGACACCGAAGCAGCAATCGACATCGGTCGTGCAGGCATTGGCATACTGTAAATCTATACAGTCTCCTGCACCTGGTCAAGCGGCGACTAATCAGTAGTCGCCGCCCATGCTGCCCGGCGCCAGGTTGTCGAACTTGGTCAGCGGTTTCATGAAGGTCAGCCTGACCGTGCCCACCGGCCCGTTGCGCTGCTTGCCGATCACGATCTCTGCCACGCCGGGTTCCTTGCTGTCCTTGTTGTAGTAGTCGTCGCGGTAGATGAACATGATGACGTCGGCGTCCTGTTCGATCGCACCCGACTCGCGCAGGTCGCTCATCATCGGCCGCTTGTCGGTGCGCGATTCGACACTGCGGTTCAGCTGCGACAGCGCGATCACGGGGCACTGCAGCTCTTTGGCCAGCGCCTTCAGACCACGGCTGATTTCACCGATCTCGGTGGCCCGGTTCTCGTCGCCGCTGGAGCCCGACCCGCTCATCAGCTGCAGGTAGTCGACGACGATCAGGCCCAGCGTGCCCCCGAACTGGCGCGCCATGCGGCGGGCGCGCGCGCGCAGTTCGGCCGAGTTCAGCGCCGGCGTCTCGTCAATGAAGATCGATGCCGACTTCAGCTTGTCGACAGCCTCGGCCAGCTTTTCCCAGTCGTGGTCCTTCAGGTTGCCGGTGCGCAGCCCCGACTGATCGATGCGGCCCAGCGATCCGACCATGCGCAACGCCAGCTGCGAGGCGCCCATTTCCATCGAGAACACCAGCACCGGCAGGCCCTCGGCCACCGCCACGTGCTCAGCCATGTTCAATGCGAAGGCCGTCTTGCCCATCGACGGCCGTGCCGCCAGCACGATCAGGTCGCCCTTCTGCAGGCCGGCGGTCATGCGGTCGAGGTCGAAGAAGCCGGTGCGCACACCCGTCACCTCTTCGGCGCCGTTTTCGTGCAGCTCGTTGACGCGATCGAGCAGCGCCACCACCAGTTTGTCCATGCTCTGGAATCCCTGGCGCTGGCGCGACCCTTCCTCGCCGATCTTAAAGATCCTGCTTTCGGCCTCGTCCAGGATCTGCGTCACCGGCCGACCCTGCGGGTTGAAGGCATTGGTGGCGATCTCGTCGCTGGCACCGATCAACTTGCGCAGGATCGCGCGCTCGCGCACGATCTCGGCATAACGCCTCATGTTAGCGGCGCTGGGCACGCTCTGCGCCAGGGCGTTCAGATAGGCCAGGCCGCCGCAAGTTTCGGCCTTGCCGAGGCTTTGCAACTGCTCGAAGACCGTGATCACGTCGGCCGGCCTGGCGGCATTCACCAACGCGCCGATGGCGGCGTAGATCAGCTTGTGTTCGTGGCGGTAGAAGTCGCTGTCGGTCAGCAGGTCGGCCGCACGGTCCCACGCGAGGTTGTCGAGCAGCAGGCCGCCGAGCACGCTCTGCTCTGCCTCGACCGAGTGCGGTGGCACCCGCAGCCGAGCCACTTCATCGTCACGCGGTGCGGCGGGATCTCGGGGTTCGAATCGTGTCGTCATGCCGCCATCATGCAGCAGGGCGAGGGCCCCGCCTGTGGACAAAGCTGGGGGCAAAGTCGGTATCGGCAGGGGATGGAAAGGCCGCCGCGGCCGTACCAACGACAAGGGCCGGCAAAGCCGGCCCTTGGGGGCAATGGAAGGGGCCGAACTCAGTCGGACTGGGGCACCACGTGAACGGTGACCTCGACCAACACGTCGGTGTGCGCAGCCACCTGCACCGGGTGCTCGCCCACGGTCTTCAGCGGGCCGCTGGGCATGCGCACCTGCGATTTCTGCACCGTCAGGCCCATCTTGCCCAGCGCCTCGGCAACGTCGGCATTCGTGACCGAGCCGAACAGTCGACCGTCGACGCCGGCCTTCTGCGCGATGCGCACGGTCTTGCCCGTCATCTGTTCGCCCAGCGCCTGCGCTGCGGCCAGCTTGGCGGCGGCGGCCTTTTCCAGGTCGGCACGGCGGCCTTCAAATTCCTTGATCGCCGCTTCGGTGGCGCGACGCGCCAGCTTCGACGGGATCAGGAAGTTGCGGGCGTAGCCTTCCTTGACCTTGACGACATCGCCCAGGTCACCGAGCTTGCCGACCTTATCGAGAAGAATCACTTGCATGACTGGTGCTCCTTTCAGGCCTTGTGCTGGTCGGAGTACGGCAACAGCGCGAGAAAACGCGCACGTTTGATCGCCGTGGTGAGCTGACGCTGGTAGAACGCGCGCGTGCCCGTCAGGCGGGCCGGCGTGATCCTGCCGTTCTCGCCGACGAAGTCACGCAGCACGTCGATTTCCTTGTAGTCGATCGATTCGACATTGGCGACCGTGAAGCGGCAGAACCGCTTGCGCCGGAACAGCAGCGACTGCGTATTGCGCTTGGGGCGCTTGTCCTTGGAACCACGACCTTTACCGCGCGGTGGGGGCATGAGAGAACTCCGGTGAATCTGGAATCAAATCGAATGGCAACGGTCAGCCAGGAAGGTCGACCGTCGTGATGTGGAAGAGCAGTCCGCGTCCGTTGCGTGCACTGGTGACGAAACCGGCAAACAACGCCGCGTCACCGAGCGCCATCGCGGCCAGGGCCTGCGTCACTTCGCCGATGGCTACCGCGCGCATCTCCATCGAGACCTTGCGCGGCTGGCCGTTCTCGCTCAGCTCGGATTCGTGCTTCAGCCCGACATCCAGAGCCGGCAGTCCGGCCGGCGTGTAACGCATCGCTGCCTTGTCGACCAGTTGCGCCTTCAGCAGCAAGCGGTTCACCTGGCAGCCCCTGGGCCAGCGGCCCCGGACCCGAGGACCAGCCTCAGGTGGACGCCTCCTGGCGTTCCTTGCGCGCTTCCTCGCGCTCGACGGCCTTCATCATCACCGACGGTGTCGTGACGGCCTTGCCAGTGGCCACGGTCATGTGTCGCAGCACGGCATCGTTGAAGCGGAAGCCCGTCTCAAGCTCGGTCAGCGTCTCCTTGCTGCACTCGATGTTCAGGCACAGGTAATGCGCCTTGGCCAGCTTCTGGATCAGGTAGGCCAGTTGACGGCGACCCCAGTCCTCGACCCGGTGCACCTTGCCGCCGGCGGCGGTGACCAAGCCCTTGTAGCGTTCCAGCATGGCCGGAACCTGTTCACTCTGATCCGGATGGATCAGGAGAACGATCTCATAGTGACGCATGAACACTCCTTGTGGTTTCCAGTGGCTGGAAGCTGCCCCGTCGCGTCAGGTTTGGGTGCAGCAAGAAAACCAATGATTGTAGCCCGACCGCGACGCACTGTCTGCACAGACTACCGTGTGGCGAGTCAGACGCTGCCACGCTTCGGGACGGGCAACGCGTCAGGCCTCGGATCGCACACGGGGTAACGCACCGCGTCGACCAGGGCCTGCAGCTCGGCTGGCGGTGGCCGCGTCAACAGGCTCACCAGCACCAGCGCGAGCAGGCCCGCGGGCACGCCGAAGACGGCGGCCGAGACGCCGTCGACCCCGAACCACTGCGTCTCGGCCAGCGGCCGCGTGATGCCGATGGCCTTGCGCAGCATCGGCAGGTTGACCGCCATGTAGTAGCCGCAAAGCCCCAGCCCGACCAGCATGCCGGCCATGGCGCCGGCCCGGTTGCCGCGGCGCCAGAAGATGCCCAGCGTCAGCGCCGGAAAGAAGGCGGCCGCAGCCAGCGAAAACGCAGCCGAGACGAACTGCAGGATGTCGGTGTTCTTCAGCGCTGCAATGGCCGCCGCCAGCAGTGCCACCACCATCACCAGCAGCTTGGACATCATGACGCGGCGAATCGACGTCGCCTGCGGGTTGATCAGCCGAAAATAGATGTCGTGCGACAGCGCGTTGGCAATGGTCAGCAAGAGGCCGTCGGCAGTGGACAGTGCCGCCGCCAGGCCACCTGCGGCAACCAGGCAGGTCACGAAGTACGGCAAGCCACCGATCTCGGGCGCGGCCAGCACGATCACGTCGTTGCCGAGCAGCAGTTCGCCGAACTGCAGCAACCCGTCACCGTTGATGTCGCTGATCGACACCAGCCCGCCGTCCATGTGCGACCAGCGGCGCACCCATTGCGGCAGGTTGTCGATCGGCAGGCCCACCAGGTGGTTCAGCACCTCGAATTTCACCAGCACCGCCAGTGCCGGCGCCGCGGTGTACAGCAGCACGATGAAGAACAGCGCCCAGGTGACCGAACGCCGGGTCTCGGCCACCGAGGGCGTGGTGTAGCAGCGCGTCAGTACATGGGGCATGGACGCCGTGCCCATCATCAAGCACAGCACCAGCGCCAGGAAATTGAGCCGGGCGCCGCCGCTTTCGCCGCCGTCGATGTCGGCCGGCGCTGTGGCAAAGGGCAGACCCTGTGGAGCGACCCCGGCCAAGGGTGCCGCCCGGGCCTGGGCTTGGGCATGTTCCCGCAGATAGTGCGCATGGGCATCGGCCTCGTTGCGCGGCAGTCGCGCCAGCTCGCGCTCGGCCTGCTGGATGCGGAACAGTGGTGCGCTTTCGGCGCGCAAGGTCTCGATCTGCTGTTGCTGATGCCGCAGGTCATGCGCAATCGCGGCGGGCAGATCCTGCAGCTTATGCTGCGCTTCGGCGGCACGCTCGCGCAGGCGCCGTATCACCGCCTGCTCGCCTGGATCGACCATCAGCGCCTGCTCGCGCGCGCTCACCTTCTGCAATTGCTGGCCGTAAGAGATCACGGCCATCGGATCGCCCGTCTGCTTGATCGAAAGCCACGCCAGCGGCAGCAGGTAAGCCACGATCAACACGATGTACTGCGCCACCTGGGTCCAGGTGACCGCGCGCATGCCGCCGACGAAGGAACACACCAGCACGCCACCCAGGCCGACGAGGATGCCGATCTCGAAACCGAAACCGGTCAGGTGCGAGGCAATCAGGCCGACGCCATAGATCTGCACCGTCACGTAGACGAACGACACCAGGATGGCGGCCAAGGCACCGATCAGGCGCGGCCCCACGCCACCGTAGCGCGCACCCAGGAAGTCGGGAATCGTGTACTGCCCGAAACGCCGCAGGTAGGGCGCCAGCAGCAACGCCATCAGGCAGTAGCCGCCGGTCCAGCCCAGGATGAAGGCCATGCCCGCAAAACCCTGCAGGTACAGGATGCCGGCGGTGCCGATGAACGACGCCGCACTCATCCAGTCGGCCGCTGTCGCCAACCCGTTGTAGAGCGCCGGCACGCGGCGCCCGGCCACGAAGTAATCGGCCTCACGAACCGTGCGACAGAGCAGCCCGATGCTGGCATAGGCCGCCACGGTGACGAGCAGGAAGGCCGCACCGATCCAGGCCCTGGGCAGACGCAGTTGCTCAGCCATCGCCATGCCCGCCACGAACAGCGCGAAGGCCAGCATGAACAATCCATACCGGATGTGCAGCACACGCGTGCCGAGTTCCTTGCCGGCTTCGGCGCGGGCAGTCATGCGCAACACGTCCCGTCGGTGGCCCAGGGGAAGCTTGCAATGCAGAGCCAACGCGGCGTCATTGGTAGACGTTGGTTCCTAAGCGGCCCGAAGGCCGGGTTCAGAGCCAACGCCCCCGTTCAAACCGTGCATGCGGATTTCCCGCACACGGCTTACCAGTGGTCTGTCGGCTCGCAGCAT
>Ga0138256_10003188_pt1 | contig 17493 bp, 17 predicted proteins | sample KNB2016incub_MG_FD_105486 | JGI IMG/M metagenome (GOLD analysis project Ga0138256, IMG submission 105486) | Active sludge microbial communities from wastewater in Klosterneuburg, Austria - KNB2014incub_MG | ecosystem: Engineered > WWTP > Activated sludge > Unclassified | place: Austria... | reverse complement strand
TTGAGAAAGAAACGGTCAAGTTTCAGCCTAACTACGACGACAGCTTAAGCGAACCGTCCGTGCTGCCGACAAGAGTGCCGCTGCTTCTGGTCAACGGTTCTGAAGGGATCGCGGTCGGAATGGCGACCAAGATCCCGCCGCACAACCTGACAGAAATTTTAAACGGTACGATTGATCTGATCCGCAACCCGACAATCACTGTCGATGACCTGATGAAGCACATTCCGGGGCCCGATTTTCCAACAGCCGGATTTATTTACGGCCGCGAAGAGATAAAACGGGCCTATCGCGAGGGCCGCGGCATCATTCAGATGCGTGCCCGCGCCGCGATCGACCGAATCGGGCGGGGCGACCGGGAAAAAGATGCCATCATCATTACCGAGATTCCGTATCAAGTGAACAAGGCAAAGCTGATCGAAAAGATCGCTGAATTGGTCCACGAAAAGAAGATCGATGGTATTTCTGAACTGCGTGATGAGTCGAACCGGCTCGGCATGCGCATTGTGCTTGAGCTTAAACGCGATGCGATAGCGCAGGTTGTTCTGAACAAGCTTTACAAACTGACGCCGATGCAGTCGTCGTTCGGCATCATTAATATTGCTATCGTCGATGGGCAGCCCAAGCTGCTCAACCTCAAGCAGATGCTTGAGTACTTTATCGAATTTCGACGCGAGGTAGTTCGCCGCCGGACAGAATTCGAACTTAGAAAAGCTCAGGCCAGGGCCCACATTTTGGAGGGCTTGAATAAGGCGATCGACGCTCTCGACTACATTATTCCGCTGATCCGCAATTCGCGGGCGGTGGACGAGGCAAGGCAATGGCTTACCGCAAACTTTACGACGCTCGACGAAGTAAAAAAATGGCGCGGCATCACCGGCGGCAAACCTGAGGACGCGTTTCTCAAGGACCTGCGAAGGGTGATGGGCAGCCTGGAATTTACCGAGATCCAGGCACAGGCGATCCTCGATCTTCAGCTTCGCAGGCTGTCGGCGCTGGAACGTCAAAAGATACTCGATGAGTATGAGGCGATCATCAAGCACATCGCTGAATTGGAGAACATCCTGGCCAATGAACCGGTGCTGCGTCAAGTGATCATCGAGGAACTGGAAGAGGTCAGAAGGACGTACGGCGACCAACGGAGGACCGAGATCGTCGATGCCGACGTCGAACTTTCGATCGAAGACCTGATCAAGGACGAGGACGTCGCGATCACGGTCACAAAGGCCGGCTATATCAAGCGAACGCCTGTCACAACCTATTCGCGACAGGGTCGCGGCGGCAAAGGCCGTCTCGGGGCCACGGCGAAGAACGACGACTTTGTCGAGCATTTGTTCGTCGCATCGACCCACGCGTATTTGATGATCTTCACTGACGATGGCCAGGTCTATAAGATCAAGGTCCACGAGATACCGGAAGCAGCGGCGGCGGCCCGCGGTAAGGCAGTGGTCAATTTAGTCCAGCTTTCAGGTGAGCGAAAGCTGGTTGCCGTGATGCCGGTTCGTGATTTTGGCGAGGAAGTTTACCTGACGATGGTCACGAAGAATGGCGTCATCAAGAAATCGGCCCTGTCCGATTTTCAGAATATCCGTGCAAACGGCATCAATGCCATCAACATTGATGAAGGCGACGAACTTCTCGAAGTGATTCGTACAGACGGCAAACAGCAGATATTTGTTGCAACGCACGACGGTATGGCAGTTCGCTTTCTGGAAACGGACGTCCGGCCGATGGGCCGTGCGGCCCGGGGCGTTCGCGGGGTGAACCTGCGGAAAGGCGATTACGTTGTTTCGGTGTGCGCCGTTTCTAAGGAGGGAAATGAGAAGATCCTTTCCGTGTCTGAAAAGGGCTTCGGCAAGCAGACCCAGGTCAACAGTTACCGCCTGACGAAACGCGGCGGAATCGGCGTCATTAATATGAAAACGACTGACAAGACCGGCAAGGTCGTCGCCGCGTTTCCGGTTGAAGAAGACAGCGAGATCATGATCATTACACAGCAGGCGAAGCTCATTCGCCTCGGGGTTGACAAGATCCGCGAAACCGGCCGCTCGGCCCAGGGCGTGACGCTGATCAAATGCGGCGACGACGACCTTGTGACAAGTGCCTCGTTGCTTGCGACCGGGGCAGAAGAAGATGACGACTAATGGCCTGAAGCGCAGTATGCAAAAGACCTTTCTCGGAATCTGGCTCGCTATTTTTCTATGTTCGATTCCTGGAGCCGGACAAACACCGTGTTCGTTCCCCGTTTTTGATGCGGGGCGAACGATCCCGACGGGCGAATGGCCGTGGCAAGTTACCCGAGGGGACATAAACAACGACGGGTTTCTTGACATTGTAAACACGAACTTTGACGGAAACAGCGTTTCCGCACTGCTCGGCAATGGTGACGGGACCTTTCAGCCAAAGATCGATTCACCGGTAGGCCTAAGGCCTACCGGCCTCGCGTTGATAGATATCGATCGGGATATAAAGCCGGACCTTGTTGTGCTGGAAAGCGGCGGGGGCGACCAACGCGTTTCACTCCTTCTCGGCAATGGGCAGGGCGGCTTTACGGCATTCGCATCCTATTCACTGTACAATCCGCAAAGTATTCAGGTCGCTGACCTGAACAACGACGGTTTTATGGATCTCGTAATTCCCTCTGGTGATTATGCTGTCGGCCAGATCTCGATCTATATGGCGGCGGCAGCAGGCGGATTTCAGGACCCGATCGTTTACGACCAGCCGAGCGGTGTGCCGGTGATTGCACTAGGCGATTTTGACAGCGACGGCTTTGTCGATCTCGTTCATTCTGACGACGGCTTGTCGATCTGGGAAGGCGACGGCACCGGCCATTTCACTCCTCAGCCCTCATTCAGTAACTGGAACGGTTCGCTGGCCGTCGGACGTTTTAATAATGATAACTTTCTTGACATTGTAGTAGTTAACTTCATCTCAAATGTCGAGGTTTTTGCCGGAAATGGCAACGGTAGCTTTACGCCATACGGGCCGTATCAGTACCGCACCCTGAATGGAGCGAGTACTGTCCTGGACATAAATAACGACGGACTAGACGACATTTTATCGCCTGGATTTTCGTCTAACGAGATGTCAGTGCTGTTATCCGCGGGTAACAACACATTTCGCGAGGTCGTGAACTACACCACAGCGGATCAGGCAGGAAGCCTCGCTCTTGGTGACTTCAACAACGATGGATACATCGACGCTGTTTCAGCGGGACGCAGGATACTCGTCGCGCCTGAATATACCAATTACATCAGGCTTACGCTTGGCGGACCAAACGGCACATTTCATGCCCCGATAAATCATCCGATCTTCGCCGACGCATATCCGAACGCTATTAAGATCGCCGATCTGAACAATGACGGTAAGGAAGATGTTATCACCGCAAATTCGGCCAATAATGCGGGGCTTTCGATCTTCACACGTACCGGCCCGTTTCGTTTTTTGCCGCGGAGAGACATCCAGGTCCCGTATATTCATAACCTTGAGATCGTCGATCTGAACGCGGACGGGCTAATGGATATCGCAGCGGTCGGCGGCAACAGCGCATACGTTTTGTTGGGAAACGGAGGCGGTAATTTTTCCAGTCCGACAACCTTTACCGTTCCCAGCTTTTCGGTTGTGATCCGGGCATCAGATCTTGACCACGACGGCAAACTTGATCTTGTCGTCGGCTCGAGAGATTGGGCGCGATTTGCTGTGTATAAGGGTAACGGCAACGGGACATACGGCTCAGGCACAGAATATACCGGCGGGGCGTTCGATCCGGTTCTCGATATTGCGATCGCCGACCTCAACGGCGACGGCCATCCTGACCTGGCTGTTGTAACAGATACGGGTTTGACATTGTTCGGTAAGGTCCAGATCTGGCTCAACCAAGGCAACGGGAATTTTACGGCAGGTGCTATCTATTCGGTCGGGAATTCAATTCATCCAAACGCTATTGCGGTCGGCGACCTGAACGCCGACGGTAAAAAGGATTTTGTCGTAACTACTGATTACGATCCAAGCATACCGTCGCAGGCACGGGTCTATTTAGGAAACGGGAACGGCACATTTTCCGGCCCGAGCCCATTCAACGTTAATGGCTGGCACGCTAATGATGTGGTTCTCGAAGACTTTAACCTTGACGGTGTTCTGGACATGGCCACGACCAATGACAGTTCCGAGGATGTAAGCATCTTTGAAGGACTTGGGAACGGTGGCTTTCTCTTTAGGCAGAAGCCTTCTGCCGGTGAGCAGGCCAGGCGGATGGCCGTCGGATACCTGAACGCAGATTCGAGCCCTGATCTCGTCATTGCCAATTTTGCGGTGAGTACGTACGGCAGTTCGTTCACGATGATCGCCAACAACTGCAACAGGCCGGATGAGAATGAGAGAAGGGCCGCTTTCGACTACGACGGGGACGGCCGATCGGACCTTTCGGTGAGGCGACCCTCAGATGATCGGTGGTATCTGCTTCGCGGGGCGGCCGGATATACGGTGATGGAATTTGGCGTAGCCGGCGACCGCATGGCACCTGCTGATTATGACGGCGACGGCAAGACGGATATTGCAGTTTTCAGACCGTCAAATGGCGTGTGGTATTTATACCTTTCTGAGTCTCAGGTGTTTGTTACCTATAACTGGGGCCAGAACGGTGACCTGCCAGTGCCAGGCGACCGGGATGCCGATGGAAAGGCCGACCTTGTGATCTACCGCGAGTCGAATAACACATGGTACACGCGGTTTTCGAACGGGACGTTTGATCAATTTCAGTTTGGCGAAGCTGGCGATAAGCCGATGCGAGGAGATTTCGATGGTGACGGGAAGAGCGACATAGCCGTTTTCCGCCCGTCAAATAACAACTGGTACATCATCAAATCCGGTGCCGGATTTTTTATTCAGACATGGGGTGAAGCTGGTGATATCCCGACAACCGGAGATTTTGACGGTGATGGTGCAACCGATCAGGCCGTTTTCCGCCCAAGCACGGGCCAATGGTACCTGAGCCGGACTACGCAAGGTTTCGCATCGCAGTCTTGGGGCCAGGCAGGCGATGTCCCGGCCGCGGCCGACTATGACGGTGACGGTAAAACCGATATGGCCGTCTTTAGGCCGTCGAATGGGACGTGGTATATCATCCAGTCGGCCAACGGCATTCTCATCCAGCAGTTCGGCCAAACGGGTGATGTTCCGACGCAGGCAGCTTTCATTTTTTGATCGGACGGAACAGCCCGATTTTCTGTGTTCAATTTTGAATTCCGGCAAGCAGGGCCAAACAGTTCGGATGGGACGAACGCTCATTCAAAAAGTGAGCGTGTCGAAGGAGATTTAGTAGGCTCGATGCCAAAATGCTCACAAGCTAACCGAGTTGCCATTCGGCCGCGCGGGGTTCGGTTGAGGAAGCCGATCTGTAAAAGGTATGGCTCGATCATTTCTTCGATCGAGTCTTTTTCTTCGTGCAGGGCCGCGCAGAGCGTTCCGAGGCCGACGGGGCCGCCGTCAAATTTTTCGATGATAGTGAGCAGGAACTTTCGGTCCATTTCGTCGAGGCCATAAGTATCGACCTCCATTCGGTTTAGGGCGTCGTTCGCGACGTGCTCTGTGATGCGGCCGTCGTGGTCAACCTCGGCGTAGTCACGCACGCGGCGAAGAAGGCGGTTGGCTATTCGCGGTGTGCCGCGCGAACGGCGGGCGATCTCGTGCGAGCCGGTCGGGTCAATTTCGATATTCAAGATTCCGGCCGAGCGTTCGACTATCTGCTGCAGTTCTCTGATCCCGTAAAAATCGAGATGAAAAATGATCCCAAACCGGCCGCGCAGCGGTGCCGTGATCATGCCGGGCCGGGTCGTGGCACCGACAAGCGTAAATTTTGGCAGCTCCAGCTTTATCGACCTCGCCGCCGTTCCCTGGCCGATCATCAGGTCGAGGCTGTAATCCTCCATCGCCGGATAAAGTATCTCTTCGATCGCCGGATTAAGGCGATGTATCTCGTCGATAAAGAGCACGTCGCCTTCTTCCAGGTTGGTTAGGATCGCCGCGAGGTCCCCGGCCTTTTCGACTATTGGGCCGGCCGTAGTTTTCAGCGTCGAGCCCATCTCGTTCGCAACGATATTCGAGAGCGTTGTCTTACCAACTCCCGGCGGCCCCGTCAGCAGAATATGGTCCAACGCCTCGCGGCGTTTGAGCGCCGCTTTCATAAAAACGCGCAAGTTGTCCTTAACCTTCGCCTGGCCGATATACTCAGCCAACTGAGCAGGTCGAAGCGTCGCCTCGAAGCGTTTTTCTTCGGGCGTCAGATCTTCATTTTTCAAGTCTATTTCGGCTGCCGTCATGATTGCTTAATCAATGTGATTCACCAGATTTTGAGGCGTCCGGATGCTTCAAGTCTAGTTCGTTCATTCATAAGCTCAATTTCTTCTTTTGAATATTTCTTCGGTCGAGGCTTATTAAGAACCCTAGGGGACATCGATTGAAGAAGCGCTTCCCGTTCTTCAAGTTGAAGCGGGGAACCGACCTCTGATAGGAAGAGGCGGCGATAATTTATGTTTGGACAATAAAGCAGGCGCTCGAGGACCTTCAGTCTTTGGTCTTCCGTTCGGGCCCGAGCTAGTCTCAATAGATCTTTGGAAGCTTCGATATATAAAAAATCGGATAACCAGCCTCTCGTTTCCATCATCTCCGGTTTTCTGAACTTTTCCAGAAGCGGAGGAAGTTCGTTCTTATAATCGAATTCGAAACTCGAATCGGTTGAGAAGCCAAAAAACCCTTTGTCCGGATCAATAATGTCCCACATTCTGCTTTGTAGTCTAACAATGCTTCCACTGCGGCTTGCCACAAGGGTCGCCGGCATTAATGCCATCCGGTATCTCGTGCCGATTGGGGGGATGTACCGATCTGATCGAGATTCGGGAAAGCAATCTGTGCCGTGACCGAACATAAAAACTTCTACGTAGTCTACCTTGAAGTGAGGAAAGTGAATTATTTCGAGAGGTTTAATCTTAAGGCCAATTGCCGCACCTCTGAAGTTTCCAGGATCGACTATGGGTTCCGAATATCCAATTACCTCCCCTGTAAGGATGAACATATTCGGGCTTACAATTGACCTTGGCGGTTCGGGAAGTTTAACCATCGAACAGCCTAGAGCGATCGACGCAGCGGAGCAAATAAGGAATGTACTCAACCAAAAGGTTCGGAGAAAAGTAGTTCTGTGCGTCATAGTAGAAAAAGTAATCCCTTGTTGTACAAGGCCAAAACATCCATAGAAAACGCCACTGAGCAATGCAGCACCATTCCCAGCCAGATACTTCCGTTTCGATAGCTAAGCCAGCCTAGAAAGATGCCCGCGGCTATCGCGGCGAGTGTTTCGGCGGGCGGCTTGCCGAAGTGGATCATGCAATAAGGCACCGTCATAATGAAGATCGAATAAAGCCCGAGGCTTCGTTTCAGGCTATGCACCAGAAAGCCCCGGAAAAAGAACTCGAGGCCGAAGAATTGGATGAAGTATATCAGTTCCCATATCAGCAGCGTCCTTCCGATATACGGCTCGCCGTTATAGATCCGCAGGAACGGATATTTTGCCGCAAAGCCGCCCGTGAGCGACATTAGGTAAACAAGCGGAAGCATTACCGCAATGCACAGCGTGAGGAGCTTCCAAAAACCGGGTTCGATCCGCGGTTTCAGGCCGAAATCGTTTAAACCTTCCATCCATACAAATTTGATTATCAGCAGGGGCCCGACGACGTAAAAGATCGTTACGACTGCGACCCACCAGCCGAGGCCGGGAAGATTATTTGCCGGCGAGTATGCAATAAGTTCGCCGAACGATTCCAGTCTAGTCCCATTCAAAAGCCTGGCGACCGACTCTGTATCCTTAATGTAGTAAATACTCGCCAGTCCAAACGCGGTGTAAACCAACGCTGTCACCGCCCGACGGTCGAGCGAGGAAACGTCACGTCGGATATGGTCAAGAATCTCGAACATTTTTCCATTTGTGAAAGCCCGCGCGTAAGCAATGGCTTTGTGGATGCTTATGCATTAGGCCATTGCTGACATGCGGACCGCGCGCTGCCGATTCACTATTATTTTGCCAGCCTCTGCAAGGCGGCGCGGAGCAGCTTTTGGACATTGGGTTCGACGCCGTCCTGCCTCGCTTGCTGAAGGGCTTTTTCGGCTGAATTTTTCTGATAGCCCAAGTTGATCAATGCGGACAATGCATCGTCATAAACACTGTCCGAGCCAATTTCCGCCGCCGATCTCATCGAGGCTTCAGGTGAAATGCCAGCCGCAAGTTCGCCGATCTTGTCGCGAAGTTCTATCACAAGGCGCTCAGCTGTCTTTCGGCCAACGCCGGGTATCGAGGTAAGTTTTGCAATGTTCTCGGTCCTCAATGCCGAGACGATCTCATCGGCGCTCATGCCGGACAACATCGTGATACCTGATCTTGCACCTACGCCCTGGACCGATATGAGCCTTAAATAAAGCTCTTTCTCCCGCTGTGTCTTAAAGCCGAATAGCTGAATCGCGTCTTCGCGCACATTTGTGAAAACGCGAAGCTCTACAACCTCGCCCACCTCTCCGATCTCATAAAACGTCGAAAGCGGTATTGAAACCTCATAGCCGACGCCGCCGACATTGATGATGACGGAATTTGCTGATTTCTCGATAAGTTGGCCGGTCAGGAAAGCTATCATTGTTTCACAGGTGAAACGCTAATTGTAGTTTATTCCTGACGGCAGGGCAACGTCGGCGCACTAGTCCGGCATCAATTCTTAAACGGCCCGAGCGAGGGGTTGTCTAAGAATTGAAGCGAAAACTTTCTGTGGGACGTATCTTTGGGAACAAAGTGCTTTTCACATGCGATCTAAAGTTATAGAATAGATATTGGAGCTGGGCCAAGTTTTTGAAACCAATTTCGAAAACGCGGCGTAAACATTGTCAGAGGTTTTTTAGAGGTGAATTGCATGCTGTACAAAGGAGTTTTCAAAAGGGTGCTGCCATTCGCGGCCGCATTTGCCGCGGGACTATTCATTGCCAGTTTTTTCGTGAGCATTGCAAGCCCGTCATTTAGTTTTTCAAGAAAGGCAAATAAGTGCCGTGAGATGCGGCAGCTTCGATCGGAGCTTGATCGGGTGACGCGTGAAAACTCAGAGCTTCGCAGACAGGTTGAAGGGCTTCAGAATTCGAAGATGACCGTCGTTGGCGATACTGACTTTTCGTCATTTGAGTTGGATGCGCCGCCGCCGCCGCCACCGCCTCGTGCACCGCGGCATCCGAGATTCGATAGATAGTTTTTATAAAATTAACGCAAACCACAGGACCAGGCACATTGTGCCGGCCTGTGGTTTTTTTTGTTCCATGAAACTCGAAATGCAGCAAGACTGCCGCGGATTAACACCGAGTGCACGGTTATGTTAATCTGTGGCTTCACTGTTTATGGATGAAACTTCAGCCCGCAAGCAGATAATCGAGGTTGGAAAGCTCTTATACGACCGCAATTATGTTGTCGCGTTCGATGGCAATGTAAGCATCCGGCTTGAGCAGGGCCGCGTCCTGGCAACACCGACCATGACGTCGAAGGGGCGTATGGCCGAGGACCAACTGGCCATTACTGACATGGACGGAAACGCGCTCAATGACCAGAAGGCATCGTCTGAATTGGCGATGCACTTGCTCATATACAAAATGCGGCCTGACATCAACGCGGTCTGTCATGCTCACCCTCCGCACGGCACGGCATTTGCGGTTGCCGGGCTGGCGATCGACAAACCGATACTTTCCGAGGTGATCCTCACGCTTGGCTGTGTACCGCTGACCGGTTATGGAACGCCATCGACCGACGAACTTACTGAAGCCATGAAACCGTACGTCGAGCACCATAATGCGCTTTTGATGGCTAATCACGGGGCTGTGGCGTATGGCCGCCATTTGTGGGAGGCATATGACCGGCTCGAAACGCTTGAACACACAGCTAAGATCGCGATACTTGCAAAGGCTCTTGGCGGAGCTAACGATCTGCCGGCGGATGCGATCGAAAAGTTGATCGAGATCAGGGAAAAGGCCGGTTTCCTCGGCGAATCGGCCCGCTGCCAGGCATGCGGATATCTTCACGAGGCAAAGATCTCTTGCGGCCTCGACGTGCGGGATCAGTCCGAGTACCCGTCGAATGGCGGCAAGATCTCGTTTACAAGGGAAGAGCTTATTGAACTTTTGAGCCAAGCGGCCAAATTAGGTTAAACTAGCGAGTCTTTAAATAATTTGAACTTAGGAGCAGTTTTCATGCAGGAAGCTTTGGGAATGGTCGAATGCAAAGGCCTTGTTGCGATGATCGAGGCAGCCGACGCGATGGTAAAGGCCGCAAATGTGCAGCTTGTCGGTTATGAAAAGATCGGGGCCGGTTTTGTGACCGCGATCGTCCGCGGCGATGTCGCCGCCGTAAAGGCGGCCACGGATGCCGGGGCCTCGGCCGCCCGCCGGGTTGGTGAACTTGTCAGCGTACATGTGATACCGAGGCCGCACTCTAGTGTCGATGAACGTCTGCCGGTCGTAATGAAATAGTTCCAGGTTCCACGTTCCGGGCCTCCTCGGGATTTTAGCTTGAAACTTGGAACTTGAAACCTTGAATTTAACGATGATAATCGGACGCATTTTAGGCACTGTCGTTTCAACCCAAAAGGACGAACGGCTGAAAGGCAAGAAATTGTTGATCGTAAAACCGGTCGATCTTGACGGTTCGGATCAGAGCGGCTACGTCGTGGCGGTAGATACCGTTGGTGCGGGTTTTCACGAAAAGGTCATCGTTGTTGGCGGTTCGTCGGCACGACTGGCCGAAGGCAACAAGGACTGCCCGGTCGATTCCGCGATCATCGGGGTCATCGACTCTCTGGATTTCATAAAATGAGGTATTAGTTATGAAAGTCCGATCGGTCCTTCATCCGTTTCTTTTGCCCGCGGTATTACTGGTTTTGTCCACGGACTTACTTTCGCAAGGTATCGGCGACCGAAATCGGGCGGCCGATGGCGACGGTCGGTACAGTATCCAGGGACGAGTTTACCTTCCGGACGGAAAAGCAGCGGTCAACGCAAAGATCTTCATCAACAGCGCCGATTCTATAGCTATCCGGTCGATCACGGATATAAACGGGATGTTTCAGGTCGGCAGTCTTCGGGCGGGCAATTACAGCATTTTTGTAAGGGTCGCCGGGTATCCCGCAGAATCGGAAACCGTGATAATCGACCGCTTTGCTCCGGCCGGCCGCACGTTTTCGATCGTTTTGAACCTCCGCGGCGAACGTCCCGCCGCGGAACCGGCACCGCAAGATAAACGGCTTGATGGCGTGCCGAAAGGCGCCGCCGAAAAATTTCGAAAGGGCTTGGAAAAGCGTGATCAAAAAGATCTAAGGGCAGCCGATGCATTGTATGACGAGGCGATCGCCATTTACCCAAAGTTCGCGGCCGCCTATTTCGAAAAGGGCCTGGCCGGCCTAAAAGAGAACGATATTGATAGAGCACTTCCACATTTTGTCAAAGCGATCGAACTGGACCCTGACTTTCTCGAAGCTAAGTATTCCGTCGGTTATGTCCATTATCTCAAGAAGAACTACGAGGTTGCGTCAGCTGTATTCGTGGACGTGTTAAAGCAGAAGCGTGATTTTGCCGAGGCATTTATGTATCTTGGCATATCGTTGTATTACCTCAAGGATACAACCTCGGCGGAGACTGCGCTTAGGTCGGCGCTTTTGATAAAGGATGACGCGAGTATCGCTTTGGCCCACAGGTTTCTTGGCGGAATGTATCTACAGTCAAAGCGAAACGCAGAGGCGGCCGCTCAGTTGCGTAAGTATCTCGAACTTGTCCCGGCCGCACCCGATGCTGACCGGATCAGAACGACCATCGAGGAATTGAAAAAAGGATCCTGAAGATCAAGGGTTAACTGAACGATGCAGATCGCCCGCGTAATTGGAACAGTCGTCTCGACCGTCAAGAACGAAACGCTTGATGGCCGCAAGTTTCTGATCGTCCAAACTCTTGACGCGGAATTGAATAATAAGGGTAAACCGATGATCGCTCTCGATGCGGTCGGCGCCGGCGTTGGAGAACTGGTCTTTTGGTGCCGTGGAAAGGAAGCGTCGTTCCCGTTTAAGAGAGACGACACACCGACCGACTGTACTATCGTCGGGATCATAGATTCCGAATCTCATGTTCGCAACGCGGACCTTGCACAGAACTGAAAATAGATATGCTCATCGCCCGCGTACTGGGAAATGTGGTCGCCACGCAAAAGAACCAGCGTTATGAGGGTTCGCGAATTATGTTGTGCCGTCAGATCACTCCGGAAGGCGACGATATGGATTATACGTGCCTTGCTCTCGACTCTGTGAGTGCCGGCGAAGGTGACATTGTTGTTATCGCCCAGGAGGGCTGGTGTGCCTCGACCGCCGCGACCGGAAAACCTGGTGCCGCGATCGATTCTGCAATTGTAGGCATTGTTGATTACGTTGATCTGCTGCCGAATAGATAGCAGCAAAGTAGAAGCGGCAAGCGTTTGAATAATGGCCCCCCGAACATTACGAGAATGGCGGACGGTCTTAGGCCGCTGTGAGGTTGTAAAGCTAACGGCATCGGCCGGGTTGACGATCAGAGAATAATGAGTGACACACAAAAACTTGCCGAATGGATCGCCCGCCTTTTGGAATCTGATCAGAAGAGCGGTGAACTTGCGTCGGTTTTTGCCAGTCTCGAAAAGATAAACCATCGGCTCGAAAAGCTTGAAGGGACGGCGGCAGGAGATAGTCCCGCGAATCCTGATATTCGGCCGGTTCATCCCAGCCAGGAGAAGTTCGCGGTTTTAGAGGCGGTCGCCGACCAGGTGATCGCCGGAATGGACAAAGAAAAGGCCTGCGCGTTCGAACCGAACGGCAGGCCGTGTGATCACTGTTCAATGTGCAGCTCCCGCGGATTTTAGGCTAATTGTTCGCGGGCGGCTGCTGATTTCGGCGCATCGAGTTCGGATCGCCAATGTCAGGTACCTGTGTTGCTCCTTCATCCGCCTTAAAGAACGGTTCTTCCTTAAACCCAAGCAATCCGGCGGTCAGAACTGCGGGGAACGAGTTTCGCGTGGTGTTATAATCCTGAACCGCGGTATTATAATCGTCGCGCGAAACTTTTATCCTGTTTTCGGTCCCGGCCAACTCGTTCTGGAGGCTCATGAAAGCATCGACCGACCTCAATTGCGGATACTGTTCCTGCAAACTGAGCAGCCTTCCGATAGTTCCGCCAAAACTGTTGTTCGCGTCGATGACCGCCTGCTTCTGCTCTGGACTCTTGTCGCCGCCCTCGCCGGCCGGAGCAGCCTGCTGGGCATTCAACAGCCGCGAGCGAGCATCGGCTATTTGGCCAAAGACCTCTTGCTCCTGTACGCCCGCCATTTGAGCGGCCTTTACCAAATTTGGGATCAGATCAGCACGCCGCTGCATCGAGCTTTCGACGTTTGCCCATTTTCCCCGCACGTTCTGCTGTTTCGCAGTCAGGTCGTTGTAGCTGCAGCCGCTCAATCCAAACGCGGCAATCATAACGATCAATAACAAAATAGGTCTTTTCATTTTTTCTCTCCTCATAAAAAGTCAATTGTTTCTTGTCAATCGTTAATTGTTAATCGTGCACTCTGATGCTTAAACGACCAACCATCAACAATTTACGATTTACGATCTTCCTACACTATCAACTGAATCTATCACTTTCTCGATCTGTTCAAGATATTCTCCGAACAGCCGATTCGCGCCGGTCTCGTCAAGTTCGCCCGCCAAATTATCCTCACGGAGATTAAGAACGCGTTCGAGGACACCGGCGTCGAGATGCAGCCTTTCGACGGTCATTGCCACGATCTCATGCTTTGTCGGCGGCGGCTGTATCCCGTGAAGCAGCAGCACTGCCCAGAAAAGGGCCGTAAAGCTGCTAAAACTTTCCGACATCAGATGCTTCAGGCCGTCAACCGAACCTGACGCCGGAATATAACGGCGCCGAAGCAGCAACAGCTTGCTTCTTAGCTCATATTCGACCTGGTGACGAAGGAATGTGTCTGATATTTTCAGGCCTTTCAGCACGTCGGTCCCATACAGGACACGGCGCGCCGCTTCCATCTGATGAAACTCGATCGGAAACACATCCGCGGCATTTTGAAGTTCCGATACAGTGAAATAAACGGGCACAGGATGGCCAAGTCGATGCCATTCCCGAACACTTGCATGTGCATTTCTCAGGTCTTCCGGAGCAATGCGGCGGAGGGCGATTAGCAAATTATAATCCGAGACCTTTGGCACGAAATCACCCGCTGCCGCCGAACCATATAAAATCACCGCCGCAAGGTTCTCGCCGTGCGTCGATCTCAAATCGTCGATAAATGCCTCAAATTGATGCTGCATCGTATGTTAGTCCAAAGTCCAAAGTTCAATGTCCAATTTCAAGGCCCGGGCCTAGATCGGCTTGATGATCGATGCCGGGCCTACCAGTCGCCGCCGGCACCGCCGCCGCCGAAATCGCCGCCGCCGCCGAAACCACCCCATCCGCCGCCGCTGCTGCCGCCCCAATCGCTGCCTCCGCCGCCCCAGCCGCCTGACGACGATGAACTACTCGCGGCATTAGCAATTGCGGAGCCTATTATCCACGGCAATACACCGCCGCCGCCGCCAAATCCGCCGCCGCGTCCTCCGCGTCCTGAACCGCCTCCGCGACTGGCGAAGATGGCCAGAAGGATCAATAAGCCTATGCCCAGGCAGCAAAATAAAGATAGCCCGCCCGTTTGTCTTTGCCTCGAGCCTGATGTTGAAGCAGATTCCGGTGTCGGCGTAGCTGTTCCGCTGCGTTTGGCATCGATCGTGCGGATATATGCATCGATCGTGTCGGCGATGCCCTTTGAATAATTACGATTCTTAAACTCTGGTACTAGAAACTGCCTCTGAAGACTACCGACAAGGCCGTCCGGCAGCTCATCCTCAAGGTCCCGGCTGACCTGAGTAAAATATTTGCGGTCGTCTATTGCAACGAACAATAAAGCACTGGGGTTGTCACTGTCTTTCGAGCCAATGCCCCAGCCGCGTGCAACGGCCAGCGAGTAATCAAATATCGGTCTGTCGCCGGTTGTATTGACAACGGCCACCGCAAGTTCAACGCCGGCCGTTTTTTTATAATCTATTACACGCTTTTCAAGTGCTGCCTTGGTCGAAGCATCGATAACGCCCGCGTAATCGCTGATCGGACTTGTCGGTTTGGGAAGTGGAGATGTGTTTAACGAAAATTGGCCTTCCGTTTGGCCAAACGTCGAATAGGCCGCCAGGAACAGGGCCAGAATGAAAAGAGAAAGATATTGTGTTGCCGCGGCAATTCGAATTTTCATTCAGTATTGACTGATTGTGCCAAATCTAAACAAAATACGAAAGAGAGGAGCGGGATGTTCCTTTACCGCTTGCGGACTGTTTTTATAGTTCCGCCGAAAATACGCAGGGCGCTTCGAATGACTCGATTAGCGTTGGCGTAGGCGAGAAGTTCTTCGGGCGTAGGGTCGCTCGAGAGAGCAGGGGCCTCTATCTCCGGCATTTCGTCAAAAACAGGTGACACAAAAGGAGCTAAGTCGATTGCCGGAGCGGCGGCCGACGCCTGGCCGCCGGTCGTGCCGTTTGCAGGCTGCAGTCCATGCGTTGAGCGGCGCTTCAAGGCATCCGTCGCAAGTTGAGCGGCGGCCGGAATGGCCTTAAGGTCGTCGCCTGTGGCCGAGAGTCGCTGCTCATAAGCGTTGTCGAGCCAGTCATCGTCCACATGCTCAAGTTCTTCCGAGGAGATGTCCGGTAACGGAAGGTCTATTGAATCGAGAAACGCAAGGTCGTATGCAATATCCGGCTTGGGCGGTGGTTCTGTTTTGAAAGCCGAAGGCGTTTCCGGCTCGGGAAAATCGACGGAAACAAGTTCGATCGGTTCATCGAATGTGCGATTCGGCGACTCGAAGAACGCGGGTTCCTCAGGTGCCGGGGCTGCGTTCAAAGTTTTTTTTTCCGGCGTGGCCGCGGCGGCATCGGTCTTATCAGCAGGTGGCGGGCCGCCGTCTGAGCGTCGAGCCTCGAGGCCCGCGAGGCGTTCCATTAGGTCTTCGACAGCAGTGACTGTACGCATCTCGATCAACTTTACGAGCCCGATCTCAAGAAAATAGCGGGACTGTAATGCTTCGCGAAGCTTCAATTCGGTGTCAGCAAGGGAATTGAAGTACCGGACAATATCGGACCCGGAAAAAAGCCCCGAAAGTTCTCGAAGTTCTTCCGGCGACAATGCCGCGGATTCAGAAAGTTTTTCGTCGCCGTCCGAGACCTTGAACACAAGCATGTCGCGGCAAAGGGATAGCAGGTCGCGGCAAAAGTTTCGCAGGTCGTGGCCGCGTGATGTCAGGTCGGCAACAACGTCCAGAACGGCCCGCGGCTGCTTTTCGGCAACGGCCCGCATCGTTCGGACCAGCATTTCAGAACCGGCCAGGCCGAGAGCCCTAGACACATCGGCAGCTTCGATCTTCTCGCCGGAAAAGCTGATGACCTGGTCAAAGTTCGACTGTGCATCACGCATCGAGCCTTCGCCGGAACGGGCGATCTCCTTGACCGCATCATCGGATATATTTACTTTCTCGGCTTTCGCGATCAGCCGTAACCGGTCGAATATCTTTTGCAGCGGGATCGTTCGAAACTCAAACTCCTGACAGCGGGACAATATTGTCTCTGGAACCTTATGAGGTTCGGTCGTCGCCATTATAAAGACCACGTTCGGCGGCGGTTCCTCGAGCGTTTTAAGAAGGGCATTGAACGAGGATTTCGAGAGCATGTGAACCTCGTCAACGATAAACACCTTGTATCGGTCGCGGGCGGCGCGAACATTAATGCCTTCAAGGATGGTTTCGCGTATATCGTCAACGCCCGTGTGTGACGCGGCGTCGATCTCAAGCACGTCCATCGAACGGCTCTCCGTAATTTCAATGCACGAAGGGCACGCGGTCGGATCGTCCGTCCGGCATGGCAGGATGTTTGGCTTGTCCGCCTTATGACAGTTCAGGGCCTTTGCCAACAGCCGGGCGGTCGTCGTCTTGCCAACGCCCCGCGCACCTGAAAACAGATATGCATGGTGCAGCCGGTCAAACTCAAGAGCGTTCCGCAAGGTCTGCGTGATCGTCTCCTGCCCGGTAACTTCCTCAAAAGTCTGCGGCCTCCATTTTCTGGCAATAACCTGATAGCTCATCGCTGGTAAGGGTAAATTGTAATGGTTAACGTACGATTAGTAAAAAGGCGGGGTCGAATTGGCAGCAGCTAAAAAGAGGCCGCCTTTCCAGACGGCCTCTTTTCTTCGGTTACGATCGATCCGGGAGGATCAATCGTAAAAGCGGAAGTTGATCGTTCTGGTTGAGCCGTCGTTGAGCGATACCGAGAACTCGCGGCATGTGCCGCGCCATGCGGCATTCGTTTGCCAGTAAACGGAGTAAGAATC
>Ga0138256_10003187_pt1 | contig 17499 bp, 13 predicted proteins | sample KNB2016incub_MG_FD_105486 | JGI IMG/M metagenome (GOLD analysis project Ga0138256, IMG submission 105486) | Active sludge microbial communities from wastewater in Klosterneuburg, Austria - KNB2014incub_MG | ecosystem: Engineered > WWTP > Activated sludge > Unclassified | place: Austria... | reverse complement strand
GGGCACCTCGGGGCGCGGGCCCACCACGCTCATGTCGCCAGCAAGCACGTTCCAGAGCTGGGGCAGTTCATCCAGCTTCGACTTCCGCAGGAAATAGCCCACGGCCGTCACGCGCGGATCGCGGCCGCCGATCGTGAGTTGCCCCTTGGCTTCGCTGCCCGGCCGCATGGTGCGGAACTTCAGCAGGCGGAACTCCTTTCCGTCACGTCCCACACGTAATTGCCGGAAGAAAGCGCCGCCGGGCGAGGTGATCGCGACCAGCAGGGCGAACACCAGGAGCAGCGGCGACAGCGCCACAAGAAGGAAAAGGGCGAAGGTGAAGTCGAAGAGGCGCTTGGTCATGTGCTCATGCGCCCATCACCTCGCGCACGGCGGCCTTCACGGCCGCGACCACCTGGTCCGCCTGTCCGTCGGTGAGGTCGTAGTACACCGGCAGGCTGATCTCACGGCTGTAGTTGGCGTAGGCGCGTGGGTGGTCCTCGATGCGGTAGCTGAGCCCCTTGTAGAAGGAGAGCATCGGCATCGGTATGAAATGCACGTTCACGCTGACGCCGCGCCGGGCGATGCCCTCGATGATGGTGTCGCGCTGCTCCTCGGTGGCCTTCGCCACGCGCAGCATGTAGAGGTGGTGGCTGCTGGAGCGCCGCCCATCGCCCAGCACGGGCACGATGAAGCGGTCATCGCCGGTGAAAGCCTCGTGGTAGCGTTCGCATATGGCCTTGCGGCGCGGCAGCGTCTCCTGGTCGTAGCGGCCCAGTTCCACCAGGCCGATGGCGGCCTGCAGGTCGGTCATGTTGCACTTGTGACCGGCCATCGTCACATCATAGCGCCAGCCGCCGGCCTTGCTCTTGGCCAGCGCGTCCTTGCTCTGGCCATGCAGGCTCATCATGCTGAACCAGGCGTAGATGTCGTCCATCACGAAGGGCTCGGGCAGGTTGAAGGTGATGGCACCACCTTCGGCGGTAGTGAGGTTCTTCACGGCGTGGAAGCTGAAGCCGGTGATGTCGGCCTGCACACCCAACGGCCGACCGCCGATACGCGCGCCGAAGGAATGTGCCGCGTCGCTGAGCACGAGCGCGCGGCCCATGAGCATCTGCGGGTTGCGGCCGCCCACGCGCAGGTTGAGCCTGGGGGTGAAGAGCCCGCAGGTATCCTGGGCGATGCGCATGATCTCATCCGTGCGCGCGGGCAACCCGCCGATGTCCACGGGGATGATGGCCTTGGTGCGCTGGGTGATGGCGCGGCGCACGGCGTCGGGGTCGATGGTGAAGTCGTCGAGGACGTCCACCATCACCGGCTTGGCGCCGGTATGAACCACGATGTTGGCGGTGGCGCAATACGTGTAGGACGGTACGATCACCTCGTCGCCCGCCCCGATGCCGTACCAGCGCAGCACCAGTTCGGCGGCGTTGGTCCAGCTGTTCATGGCAATGGCCCTGGGCACTTCACAGTATTGGGCCAGGCGTTTCTCGAACTCTTTTACGCGGGGGCCGGTGGTGATCCAGCCGGAGCGGAGCACCTCTTCCACGGCCTTCACGGTGGCGTCGTCGATGCGGGGCGGGGAGAAAGGGATCATGAGGTTGGCCGGGCGAAGATCGCACCCGGCCACCAACACGCGGGAAAGCCCCGCCCGAGTGCGCCTGCGGCGCGGTCGGCGGCCGCGGTCACCGGTCCGGAAGGTGGACCACCCCACTTCGGGCCCACAGGGTAGCTTCGCACCGCCCACAGCATGGCCCAACACCGTATCGTCATCGAACCGGGGACCGCCGGCCGCCACTATTGGCGCGACCTGTGGACCTATCGGGGATTGTTCTGGTTCCTGGCCTGGCGCGACATCCTGGTGCGCTACAAGCAGACGGTGATCGGCATCGCATGGAGCGTGTTGCGCCCACTGCTCACCTTGGGCGCCATGGCCCTGGTGGGCTGGCTCTTCAACAGCCGCGTGCCCGATGGCGTGCCCCGCCTCATTCTCGTGGCCGCCGCTACCCTGCCGTGGACCTTCTTCAGCACCGCGCTGAGCGAGGCGGCCAACAGCCTTATCGCCAACAGCAACCTGCTCACCAAGGTCTACTTCCCGCGCCTGATCGTACCGGCCAGCACCATCATCGTGTGCCTCATCGACTTCCTGATCTCCCTGGCGATCCTGTTGGTCCTGATGGCCGTCTACCGTTTCGCGCCCGGCGTCCACGTTGTGCTGCTGCCCGTGTTCCTGTTGCTGGCCCTGGTGACCGCGCTGGGCACGGGCACACTCATCGCCGCGCTGAACGTGAAGTACCGTGACTTCCGCTATGTGGTACCATTCCTGGTGCAGTTCGGCCTCTACGTTTCGCCAGTGGCCTTCTCCAGCACCGACGTGCTGGGGCATCCAGACCTTCCCGCCTTGGCGAAATGGTTCTACATGCTGAACCCCATGGTGAGCGTGATCGATGGCTTCCGTTGGTGTCTGCTGGGCGGGGCGGCCACGGTGTATTGGCCCGGTTTCGCGGTGTCGGCAGGGGTGAGCGTGTTCCTGTTGGTGGCCGGTCTGCGCCGTTTCCGCCGCACCGAACGATCCTTCGCCGACGTGATCTGAACATGGGCAACGAGATCATCCGCGTGGAAGGGCTCAGCAAGAGCTATACGCTGCGGCACCAGAGGACCGAGCGGTACACCGCGCTGCGTGATGTGATCACCGAGGGCGCGCGGGGGCTGTTCCGCGCGAAAGTCGGGAACGTGTCCACCGAGGAGTTCTTCGCCCTGCGGGACGTGTCCTTCACGGTGAACGCCGGTGACCGCGTGGGCATCATCGGCCGCAACGGGGCCGGCAAGAGTACCCTGCTGAAGGTACTGAGCCGCATCACCGAGCCCACCGCCGGGCGCATCACGTTGAATGGCCGGACGGCCAGCCTCCTGGAGGTAGGCACGGGCTTCCATCCCGAGCTCAGCGGCCGCGAGAATATCTACCTCAACGGCGCGATCCTGGGCATGGGCCGGGCGGAGATCAATGCCAAGTTCGACGCCATCGTGGCCTTCGCCGAGGTGGAGCGCTTCCTGGACACGCCCGTGAAGCGGTACAGCAGCGGCATGTACGTGCGCCTGGCCTTCGCCGTGGCGGCGCACCTGGAGCCCGAGATCCTGGTTGTGGACGAGGTGCTGGCCGTGGGCGACAGCGCGTTCCAGAAAAAGGTCCTCGGCAAGATGGAGGACGTGGCCGAGCAGGGGCGCACGATCCTCTTCGTGAGCCACAACATGGAGACCGTGCTGCGCCTGTGCGGCCGCGCCATCCTGCTGGACAACGGCCGCGTACGTGCGGACGGCCCAACGGACCAGGTGGTGCGCACCTACCTGGGCACCGGGAGCGGCTCCCCTTCGGAACGCTCCTGGGCCGGCCGACCGGGCGCGCCCGAGGGCCATGGCGTGCGCCTTCGTTCGGTGAAGGCCCATACGGAAGACGGCACCGTGCGGAGCACCTTCGAGGTCACCTCGCGTATCGGGATCACCATGGAGTACGAGGTACTCACGGAAGGCGACGTCTTCACGCACTCCTTCAACTTCTTCAATGAGGACGGCGTGAACATCTTCGATACGCATGACGTGGTATCTCCGCAGCGTGTTCTGCCGCGCGCCAGAGGCATCTGGAGCACCACGATGTGGATACCGGCTAACCTGCTGGCCGAAGGTGGCGTGGTGGTGGGCGCGGCCGTGGTGAAGCACGATCCCTTCACCATCTATTTCCACGAGCGCGACGCGATCAGCTTCACCGTCATCGACCCCATGCGCGGCGACTCGGCGCGCGGCACCTACGCGCTGGGGTTCCCCGGCGTGGTGCGGCCCCTGTGCCCGTGGGAAACGAGGCGCCTGCCATGAGCGGCGCTACGCCCCGGGTGTCCATCTGCATCCCGGCCTACGAGCAGGTCGTCTACCTGGAGCGCACGCTGGATTCCATCGCCGGGCAGGATCTTACGGACATCGAGGTGATCGTGAGCGACGACTCCCGGGGTGATGCGGTGAAAGAACTCGTGGAACGGTACCGAGCGGTGTTCGGAGAGAAGCTGCGTTACGTGCGCAACCGGCCCGCGCTGGGATCGCCCGCCAACTGGAATGCCACCATGGCCTTGGCCTCGGGCGAGCTGGTCAAGATCATGCACCACGACGAGTGGTTCGCCTCGCCCACGAGCCTGCGCGCCTTCGTGGAACTGATGGACCGCTCCGGCGCCGACGCTGCCTTCTCCGCCGTGCGCACCACCGCTGTTGACGAGGGCCGGGACTGGACGCTGTGCCCTTCGGACGCTGAAGTGGAGGCCCTGCGCCTCGTGCCGGACCGCATCCTGCTGGCCAACCTCATCGGGCCACCGAGCGCCGTGATCCACAAGCGCTCCCTCGGCCTGCGGTACGATACGCGCTTCACCTATGTGGTGGACATGGTATTCTACCGTGAACTGCTGTTGCACCACCGTGTGGAACGCACCCCCGAAGTCCTCATCCGATCGGTCTCCGGCGCTGGGCACAACGTGTCCGCAGCCTGCCAGGTGCCCGATATCGAACTGCGTGAATACCTGGAGGCCATCGACGACCGATGGGCCCTGATGTCTGCGGCTGTCCGCCCCGCCTTTCGCCGCCTGGTTTTCGGGCTGCTGGTGAAGTACGCGGTGACTGACATGCGGGCGTTCCGCCGTTACCATCCCCGCTGGAGCGGCCGAGGCCCATACCGGTGGCTGGTGATGAAGGCGAAAGCGTACACGCTCGTCCGGCCGCTCTCGGGAGGACGGAAAAATCCCGTGAACGCATGATCGTCGTGCGGATCACCGGCGGGCTGGGCAACCAGTTGTTCCAATATGCTCTGGGCCGCACCCTCGCCCTGCGGCACGATGCGCCGTTGCTGTTGGACCTGTCGCACTATCAGGAGCAGGGGAGCGACCACACACGGCGGTGCTGTGAACTGGACGCTTTCGCCACACGATGGCGCGAAGCCACGCCCGAGGAGGTGCGCCTCTTTCGGACAACACGACCACAACGCCTCCTGGAGCATATCGGGATACGCGGCCGCTACCGGACCTTCCACCAGCACGGCTTCGGTTTCTCCCCGGACGTGTTCGGGCTTCGGTCGCCTATGTATCTGCAGGGCACGTGGCAATCGGAGCGTTACTTCGCCGAGGCGGCGAACACCCTGCGCGCGGAGATCGCTCTGGCGCGCGCATTCAGCGCGGAGGCGGCGGAACTTGCCGGGCGGATGCGCTCTACGGCCTCGGTGAGCGTGCATGTGCGGCGTGGCGACTATGCCAGCGACCCGAAGACGCGCAGCTATCACGGGCTCCTGGAGCAGACGTGGTACGAGGCCGCGATGGGCTCCATGCTGGAGCACGTACCGGACGCGCACTTCTTCGTCTTTTCCGACGAGCCGGGGTGGGCACGCGAACAGTTCCGTTCCACCGCGCCCATCACCGTGCTGGAGCCGCATTCCTCACCGGAGGACATGGCCCTCATGGCGCGCTGCCGCCACCACATCATCGCCAACAGCAGCTTCAGCTGGTGGGGCGCCTGGCTCAACCCGGATACCGGCAAGCGGGTGATCGCACCGCGTGCATGGTTCAGCGATCCGGCCATGGATACGCACGACCTTCTGCCCCCCGATTGGATCCGCCTATGAACGCGCCGCTCGTCACCGTGCTGATGCCGGTACACAACAGCGCGCGCTTCCTGCGCGAGGCGATGGACAGCGTGCTTGGTCAGTCGCTCACCGACTTCGAACTCATGGTCATCGACGATGGGTCCACGGACGGGTCCACGGAGATCATCCGCTCGTACGCCGACCCGCGTGTGCGCCTCATCACCAACGGAAGGAACCTCGGCCTTGTGGCTTCGCTGAACAAGGGTATCGGGGCGGCGCGCGGGGCGTTCATCGCCCGTATGGATGGTGACGACATCATGCGCCCGGAGCGCCTGGCACGGCAGGTGGAGGCGATGGGGAAAGATACCGGAATCGACGTATTATCCACGGTGGTGGACCTCATCAACACGGACGGCGAGGTGTACGGCATGTGGGACACCGACCGCGGAACGCTTGATGAGACCTCGATCCGTGCGATGATGCCACGCACGAACTGCATCGCTCACCCATCCGTGATGATCCGCCGCGAGGCGTTGGGAGACCTGTTATATGATGCGCGCCAGCCCGGGGCAGAGGATTGGGACCTGTGGTTGCGCCTGCTTGCCCGGGGACACCGGATCGCCAAGCTCGGTGAGCCACTGCTTGCCTACCGCATACACCATGCGAGCGTGACAGCGGCCGGCAAGCGACAAGTGCCTTTGGAGCGGCGTCTGATGCGCGTGCGGCGCCGGTTCCTTCTGGGGGAATGGGCGCACGGCCGGGTGCGCACATTCCACCTTCCGGTATTGAAGGCACAGTTTCGGACGCTGGCGCGGCGTTGGCGTGACAACGTTCTGCCCCGGTGCGCCCGAGCCGCGTACCGCCTTATGAGATGGTGGCCCATGCGGCTGATGCGCGAACGGCGTATCCTGCTGTCGGCGTTGGCCGGCTGGCAAGGTCGGCACGCATTCGTTTTTTCATACCTGAACACGGGTGGGGCCGAGCAGGTGCATGCGGATATCATGGCCACGGTGCGGGACCAGCATCCGCTCATCTTCATCACAGGCTTCAGCAAGGACCGCGGCTTCGCCGATCGGTTCGCGGCGTGCGGCACGGTGGTGGAGATCCCGCGCCTGCTCCATCATCCGTTCACCGCGCGCGCTGCCCAGCGCCGGATCGTTGAGGCCCTGAACGCGCGTGAGGGGCTCGTGCTGTTCGGCGCCAACACCGATCATTTCGCGGCCTGGGGCGCGCAGCTGAAGCCTGGCGCACGGCTCATCCACCTCATCCATGCCTTCCTGCATCAACCGGGCGGCAACAGGAAGCACAAGGCCTGGCTATCGCTGTTCGATCGCATGGACCGCTACGTGTTCATCGCTGACCGTGCGCGGCGCGAATTCACCGGGTTCCTCTTCGCGAACGGCATACCGCGATCGGCCATGGGCAAACTGGCGACAATACCTAACGCCGTACATGGTTACGGCGCTGTGGAGGCGCATACCGTGCCGGGACTCCTGTTCGCGGGACGCGATTCGGCCGAGAAACGGCTCGGCCTCTTCCTGCGCATCGCCGAGGAGTTGCACCGCGCCATGCCGGGCGCTTTCCGGTATGCGGTCATGGGCGCCGGGCCCCGGAGCGGGCACGAGCACGTGCGTTTCCTCGGCAGCATCACCGATCCGGCCGAGCGCGACCGCATCTATGCGGAGCACGATCTGCTCGTGCTCACATCGGATCGGGAGGGTTTCCCTCTGGTGATCATGGAGGCCATGGCGCAGGGGATGGGCATCCTGGCCACACCGGTGGGCGACATCCCGGATCGGGTGATGGCCCCGTTCGGCCTGGTGACGACAACGGTGGACCCCGAGGCCGTTGTGCGGGAGATGACCGCTGCGCTGGGCAAGCTGGCCCATGATCCGGAACGCCTGAACCGCATGCGTTACGCGGCCTTCGAAGAGGCCATGAACAGCTTCAGCATGGAGCGTTTCCGCGAGCGCTACCGCGAATTGCTGATGAGCCCGAGCGACGCCAGTTGACCGGCCATCGTGTCCACGAAAGCGGGCCAGGTGAAGTACTGTTCGAACCGCTGCCGGGCCGCCACGCGCATTTCCTGCCATAGTTCGGGCCGGAGCACGAGTTCATGGGCCCGTTGAGCGTAGGCTAATCCCTCTTGTTCGGTATCGAAAAGGAAGCCGGTGACGCCATCGGCGATGATGGTGGGCACGCCGCCCGTGCGCGTGGCCAATGCAGGCACCCCGTAGGCGGCCGCTTCGCAGAAGACGATGCCATACGCCTCGAAGCGCGTGGGCACGATCAGGAGGTCGGCCGTGCGCAGCAGGTCCTGAAGGCGGGCGAGCTGGGCGGGATCGTTCTTGTTCAGGAAACCGGCGCGCACCAGGTCGGGATCATTCAGGCTTGGAGGTGGCGCGCATCCGCATACGGTGAGCGTGGCGGGCACTCCCCGCCGCTTCAGTTCAAGCAGTGCGTCATAGGCAATAGGTCCACCCTTTTCCTCCCACTTGGTGCCAATAAAGAGCAGCCGCAGCGGTCCATCAGGGAAAGAGCGGGCCACAGGTGGTGGCGGAGGTGCGGGCAGGTTCACCCCGAAGGGGATCGTGCGGATGCGGGTGGCGGCGCCGGGCGCTGCGCGACGGGCGGCGTCCGCGGCCCAAGCCGACGCGTAGACGTTGAGCGCGGCGCGGTGAAGTGTGCGCTGTTCCAGTGCGAGTCCGTCCCGCTCCGAGAACGGTAGGAGATCGCGCAGGATGCCATGATAATCGAGTGCGCCGGCCAGGCACCGGTCGTTGATGTGGACGGTGGGCACATCGGTGTCCAGCAGGGCCATGGTGGTGAGCCCGGCCGGCGCCACCAGAAGACTGAAGCGCTCCTCGCGTATCCGTTGCCGTAGCACCCGGCGGTATGCCCGGGCCAGCAGGAACGAATCGCGGTAGTTGAAGCGCTTTCCGGCTACGCGGAGCGCGGCCTGATTGACGGCCTGCCCGATGAACAATTCAGGCTGCGGCTTCAACGGCCCCAAGGGGACCACATCCCCGAAGCGTTCCTCCAGGGCTTTCATCAGGTAGTAATTGGTGCCTGACCATGTGCGCCGGTCCAGCGGGTCGTCCACCGTGATGTAGCCGATGCGCGGAGGCTCCATGTTCATGCGGCCGAAGTTCTGTGCTCGCGCATGAACGCGAAGGCCAGCAGCGCCCATGCGTGGATGTCCGTACCGGCCTTCACCTCGAGCATGCTCTCCACCGACCAGTTGAGCGCGGACAACAGCAGGAAGGCCACGGCCGGCCATGCGCGTGCGCGCCAGGCGGCCCACAAGGGCACCAACAGCAGCGCCGCGATGGCGAGCGCGCCCGGGAGGCCGAGGGTGGCGGCCGTCTGGAGGTATTGCTGGTGCGCGTTGATCCGCTCCTCCACCAGATGCGTGTAGCCGTTCGCGGCATGGCGCTCCAGCAGTTCGTTCTTCACGTCGCCGGTGCCCGCGCCCCAGGGCCACTCGCTCGCCACCACCTGGGCCGCGCTGTGCCAGGCCAGTTTACGTACTTCAGAGCTGGTAGTTGCCTCCGGATGCAGGCCGTCGTCGCGCATCGCCCGCCAGGCCTCGCCCAGGCGCTCGCGCAGGTTGGGCGAGAGGGCCGCCGTGGCCGCACCCGCCACCAACGCGGCCACCAGGAGCCATGCCGCAGGCCCGCTCCGGTGCCGCATCGCGGCGGCCACCAGCAGGAGCGCCAGGCAGAGCCATCCGGCCTTGCTGCCGGTGAGCACGATGCCGATGAGGAGCACGGCCTGCAACAACGGTCCGGCCGTGCCTGATGTCCGCACCGCGCCGAAGAGCACGGCGGCCAAGGCGATGCAGAGGTACAGGGCGAAGTAGCCGGGGTGCAGGAAGAGGCTGAAGTCGTTCCCGAAAAGCTGGGATGACAGGTCGCCCCGGCCCAAGAGCAGGTGCGCGGGGACCATCGCCACGCAGGCCGCAACGGCCACCACGTTCCCGGCGATGAAGAGCGTCAGCAGGCCTCGGCCGCCGGTACGGTCGGCGTGTGGTGTGAACAGGACGGCCAGTGGTACCAAGGCGAGCGGCAGCTTGATCTCCAGGTCGAAGAAGGCGTAACCGAAGTCCTCCGTCCAGGCCAGGCCGATCACGTAGAGCAGGAAGAACGCCATGGGCGCCAGCATCGCGGGCTCACGATACCCCGTGCGTGCGGCTCCGTTAGATCGGTACCTGATAATGAGGATGACGGCGGAAAGGATGATGAGCGGCGGAACCGCCACCGGCGCGAGCGGCAGGAGCAGCGACAGGGCTGCCAGGCTCGCGGATGCCCAGGTGCCGTGGGCCGCGCGCAGGTCACTGTACGCCTGAATGATATCGTCGCCGATCCGCATGTTCAGCGCGAAGTTGCGGAACGGGCGGACATGGCGGTTTCCCTGATCGTGGTGATCATGCGGTCCACGCACCGGTCCCATTCGTAGGCCTGCCGTACATGTTCGCGGCCCGCCCGGCCCATGCGTTCGCGCAGCGCGGGGTCCTGGAGCAACCCGAGGATGCGCGATCCTGCGGCCATGGGATCGCGCCGGAGCACCACATGCCCGGTCACGCCGTCCACCACCACTTCCGGCAGGCCACCGGCATCCGAGACAACCACGGGCAGGCCACAGGCCGAGGCCTCGATCACGGCCACGCCGAAGCTCTCGCTGTCCAGCGTGCTCAGGGCCACGAACACGTCCATCTTACGCAATTCATCGGGCACGCTGGCGTGCGGCACCCGGCCGGTGAATTCCACGCTCGCCGACAGACCGAGCGCGCGCACCTTGCGCTCCAGATCGGCGCGTTGCGGGCCATCGCCCACGATGCGCAGGCGGACCTGGCGGCCCGCACGCTGGGTGGCCCAGGCGAAGGCATCGATCAGTGTGCCGATGCCGTACTTTTCATCAAGTACCTTCACCGTGCCGACGACGAGGGGGGCATCGTCCGGCCGCGTCGCCGCAGCAGGCATGAAGCGGTCCGTCTCCACCCCGAAAGGGACCACGGTGATGGGCCCGAGGCCCGGGCACACGGCGGTGGTGCGGGCGGCCATCGCATGGCTGGTGGACACCACGCGGTCCGCAGCGCGCAGGTTGGCCCTGAGCAGCGCACGGTGCAGGGGGCCCTTGTCCGGGAAGTCGTACACGTCGCTGCCCCACACGTTCAGCACACAGGGTACATGACCACGCCAGCGCGCAAGGAGGCCGTAGCCGGTGGCGTAGTGCGCGTTGATCGCATCGATGTGGTGTTCCCGCAGCAGCGAACGGAAGTGCGGTCCGTTGAGCAGATAGCCCAGGCCGCCCATGTGCGGAAGGCGGTGGATACGTACCTGTGCATCGGGAGGGTCCACCGGGTCGTGCTGGGTGGCGAGGTGCGTTTCAATACCGTTGCGTGCGTATGCGTTCGCCCATCGGATGGTATGCGCCGAACTCGCGCCGGAGAGCAGCAGCAGGCGCATGGCGGTGTTCATCGGTTGGTCGCCAGGTCCGTGGGCCGCATGGTACGGCGTGCTATGGTGAAGCGCCAGAGCCCCTGCAAGTAGCCGGCGCCGTAAGCCAGATGCACGCAGGCAAAGGCCGCAAGCAGCCATGGGAGCGCGCCGGGCCGCCCTTCGCCAAAGGCGATGCGCGCCGACACGACGGCGACGATGACCACGTAGATCGTGACCATCATGCACCAGGCGATGGCCGCCATCGGCACGAATGGCGCCAGCAAGGGCAGGCCCAGCAGCGCCAGCACGAAGAGTGGCGGCACGAACTGGCGCGCGGTGGCCGGGGCGCCGAGCTTGCGGTTCACCAGGGGTTTGAAGAGGCCGTACTCGCGGTACATGCGCCAGAGGCGGCGCAGGTCCTTCCGCGCCGTGTACCGGATGCGCACCCCCGGCACCAGCACGATGCGCCCTCCGTTGCGGATGGTACGCCCGTTGAATTCATCGTCCTGGTTGCGCAGCAGTTCCTCGTCGAAAAAACCGATGCGGTCGAAAAGGGAACGGCGCCAGCAGCCGTAAGGCACGGTATCCACTTCCCGTTCTTCGGTAGGCGTGAGACGGAAGAGCGCGTTGCCCACGCCCAGTGGGCTCGATAGCGCCCGGGCGATGGCCCAGGCCAGGTCAGACCCGTCGGCGGGAACGGTTTCCCACACACCACCCACGTTGTCGGCACCGGTGCGGTCCAGGGCCTCCACCAATGCGGCCACATAGTCCGGCGGATATCGCGAATGCGCGTCCATGCGCACGATGATGCCGCCCCGGGCCGCGCGGATGGCCGCGTTAAGCCCGTGGGGCACCACGCCGGCGGGGTTGGGCAGTACGCGCAGACCGGGATGCCCGGTCCGCAGGCGCTCGGCCAATGCCTCGGTGCCGTCCGTGCTGGGCCCCACGGCGATCAGCACTTCCAGATCGAATCCGCGCCTTTGTTGAGCGAACGCATCGCGCACGGCATCGGCGAGGTGGCCGGACTCGTTGCGGCAGGGCATGACGATGCTCACCAGTTGGCTCATGCGCTGGCCATTTCATCCGCCGGTCGGTGGGACGCCACCCGGCGCAGATGTGCGAGAACTCCGGCCGCGTTGGCCCGTGCATCCCCGTCAAGCGGTATCACCGCCGCTTCGGCCGTGCGCCACCAGAGGCGTTCGCGCAGCCGTTCGTCGGTGCAGATGATACCGGCAGCGAAGAAGGCCGCGAGCTGCGAAAAGAGGCCGCCCACGAAGGGCCGCGCCACGCCGGGCACGCCACTGCGGTCCAGATCGCCGCCCATGAAGGTGACCACCACGGGCAAGGGGCTGCTGAGCACCGTCCACAGCGCGGCCACCGAGCCGAAGTGGACATGCACCACATCGGGCCGTTGCAGGCGCAGCATCTTGTGCAGCCGGGCGCGCGAGCGCAGCAGGGCGAGGGGCGACGTGCGGTTCTCCAGGTGGAATACCGATACCTCGGCGCCATGATCGATGAAGGCACGCGCCTGCTCCTTGGAATCGGCGTAGCGCCCGCCCGTTTCGGTATCGGGGATCACCACGAGCACGTTGATGTCCCCCTCAGCCCGGGAGGCCCGGCGGGCCAGCTCGCTGCGAACGTGGCGCACGTCGCGCCAGGTGGCCAGGCCCAGGTACGTGAGGGCGAGGATGAGCACGACGGCGGTCGTGTACCACGGTGTCGGTATGGTCAGGTGCAGGAGGCCGCCCAGCAGCAGCAGGCCGAGCGCCACGGTGAGGTTCACGCCGTTGCGCGGGGTCTGGTAGTAGGCGTCGAGCAGGCTGCGCATGCCGTTGAAGAAGGCGAAGGGCAGCGCGGCCAGGAAGACGAGGCGGCAGGTGAGGATCAGGTCGTTCGAGGCATCGCCGAGATAGATGCGCAGGAAGGGCGTGGCCAGCAGTTCGAAGCCGATGACCAGTGCAACGGACGCGGCGAGCACGATGCGCGTCATGTGGCCCACGCGCTCTTCCAGCCCTTTATGATCACCGCTGGAGAGTTGGGCGCTGGCGGCGGGCAGCAGAAGGAGGGCCACCGGGCTGAAGACGGCGGCAGCAAGGTTGAGCAGGGTACATCCGAAAGCGTGGTCAGCGGCCAGGCCGGGAAAGGTGCGCACCACGATGTACACGGGCACGGTGAGCAGGGCGCCCAAGGCGATGTCGCCGGGCACGCGTGGCAGGCCGTATCGCAGGATCTCCGCGCGCTCGCGGCCGGTCCCCTTGGCGCCGCCGAGCATGTCCGGCACAATGGGCAGCAGTGCGGTGATGCACCACGAAAGCCCCGTTCCCCACAGCACAGGCACCAGATCATCGAAAACCAGGAAGGCGAGACACGGCCACACGGCCAGGTCGAGGAGTTGGATGGTGTTGGCGGCCAGCACACGGCCGCTACCGCGCAGGTAGCCGTACGCCACGCCGTGCAGCGCGATGCCGAAGGTCATGACGCCCATGGGGAGGGAGAGGGGGACGCCATCACGCGTGCCGAAGCAGGTCCATGAGATCCAGCCGGCCGCCAGCGTGCAGCCGGCGCAGGCCAGCAGGCCCAGCGGCACCACCCAGGCCAGCGCGCCCATGAGGTAGCGCCGCCGCACGGCCTCATCGCGCCCCATAGCGATGAAGCGCGTGAGCCCCACCATGGTGCCCATGAGCACCACCGGGAAGGCGAAGGCCACGGTGCGCCGCACGATCACGTACCGGTCGAAGTCGGCGTCGCCGCTCACTTTGGCCAGCCGGAACACAAGCACCATACCCAACATGCTCAGGCCCTCGGTAGCGAAGGTGGCCAATGTGTCCCGGCCCGCCGGATCGCGCAGCATGCGCATCGCCCTCCCGATCATGCCGGGCGAAAGTACCCCGGAGCCCATAAGCAACCATGTGCCATGCGCTCAGGTGCCCATGACCGTGCGGGGGCGAACGCGCAACGGACCTCAGGGAATGCGCACGAGCACATGCGCACATGGGTACTTCCCATCACGCCATTTCGCCGCTGGACACGATCGAGCCTCCTCGTTCCACATGCCGGTCTATCTTCACCGCGTCAACATTCACGGAGCATGGACTTCTTCCAATGGCACTGGTGGGCGGGCGCGGCGATCATCCTCTTCATCGCCGAGATCTTCGTTCCTGGTTTCTTTCTCACCTGTCTTGGTATCGGGTGCGCAGGGGCCAGCGTTGCGGCCGGTCTTGGCCTGGATCCGACCTGGCAGTTGGTGGCCTTCAGTGTGCTCTCCTTGGTGGCTTTTTTCACCTTGCGGCCCCTGTTGATGAAGCGTATGTGGAAGGATACCGGTGTGCGCACCAACGTGGATGCACTGGCCGGGCAGCGCGGCCGCGTCACCCAAACGTTCGACCCCGGCCTGCGCTTGGGCCGCGTGGCCGTAGCCGGTGACGACTGGCGGGCCGAGACCACCACCGACCAGATCCTGCGCGAGGGCGACATCATCGAAGTGGTCAGCGTGGAAAGCAATACCCTCATCGTGCGCCCGATACAACCTTGAAATACAGGGCGGGGGTGGAACTCACCACCTGTCGCACACCTCCACTTTCGCACCCTTTCACCCACGCACTCACGCACTCACGCACCCTCGCACCCAAACCCCTCACCACCATGTCAGCAGCCACCATCTTCTGGCTCCTCCTCGCCCTCCTGGTCATCTTCATCATCGCCAAAGGCGTGCGCATCGTTCAGCAGAGCGAGGCCATGGTGATCGAGCGCCTGGGCCGCTACCAGAAAACACTGATCGCAGGGTTCAACATCATCATTCCCATCCTGGACAAGCCGCGCGAGATCATCTTCCGCTTCACGCGCGACCTGCCCGATGGCAACAAGTACGTGCAGTTCGTGAAGAAGGAGCGCATCGACATGCGCGAGACGGTGTATGATTTCCCGCGCCAGAACGTGATCACCAAGGACAACGTGATGACGGAGATCAACGCGCTGCTCTACTTCCAGGTGATGGACCCGGTGAAGGCCATCTACGAGATCGAGAACCTGCCGCTGGCCATCGAGAAGCTTACGCAGACCACGTTGCGGAACGTGATCGGCGAGCTGGACCTGGACGAGTGCCTCACCAGCCGCGACACGATCAACATGAAGTTACGGACCATCCTCGACGAGGCGAGCAACAAGTGGGGGGTGAAGGTGAACCGGGTGGAACTGCAGGACATCAACCCGCCGCGCGACATCCGCGAGGCGATGGAGAAGCAGATGCGCGCCGAGCGCGATCGTCGGGCACAGATCATTGATGCGGAGGGCAGCAAGCGGGCCGCCGTGCTCCAGGCCGAGGGTATCCAGCAGGCGCAGATCACGCAGGCCGAAGGCCAGAAGCAGAGCCAGATCCTGGAGGCCGAGGGCGATGCGCAGGCCCGGATCCGTCGCGCGCAAGGTGAAGCCGAGGCCATCAGTTTGGTGAGCGGTGCCATCGCCGGCGGCAAGGGGGATCCCACGAATTACCTCATCGCCATGAAGTACCTGGAAACCTTGCGCGAGATGACCAGCGGCGAGGGTAACAAGGTGGTCTACATCCCCTACGAGGCCAGCGGCGTACTCAGCAGCGTGGGCGGTATCAAGGAGATGTTGGACGCGGGCAGGGCACTGGGCCGGTAGGTTTCCATGGCCCCGCGTTCTTCGCCGCCGCAGGGTCGCGGATCGTCGCGGCGAACGTTGCGAGGGTCCGGGAACGGGATCGAGCGCTTCGTGCAATTGCTCGCCCATCCCCGCTGGCAGGGCGCAGTGATCTTCCTGGCGGCCTTCGCGCTGTACGCGAACACACTGGGGCACGGCTTCGTGCTGGATGACGGGCTGGTGATCACCGACAACCCGTACGTGCAGCGGGGCTTCCGGGGCATCCCCGACATCCTCACGCACGACAGTTTCTTCGGCACGCTCGGCGAAAGCGCCAACTTGAGCGGCGGCCGTTACCGGCCCTTGTCCATCGTGATGTTCGCTGCGGAGCATGCCCTCTTCGGCGATGGCCCGTTCGCGCACCACCTGATCAACGTGCTCCTGTACGGGCTTACCGCCATCGTGCTGTTGCGCTGGTCGCGCCGCACGGTCTTCGCGGGCTACCCGCTGGCGGCCTTGGCGGCCGTGCTGCTTTTCGTAGCGCATCCGGTGCATACCGAAGTGGTGGCGAACATCAAGAGCCGTGACGAGATCCTTTCGCTCTTGTTCATCATCCTCACGCTGGATCTTCACTTTCGGGAGACTCTGAGGATCTCCGATCAGCTGAAGGCCGCCGGTTGCTTCGCGCTCGCGCTCCTGTCGAAGGAGAACGGCATCATCCTGCCCGCCATCGCGCCCCTCGCGCTGTTCACGTTCCGCGGCATGCCGCTTCCCCGGGCGCTGAAGGCGTGCTGGCCCCTGGCGCTTGTGGCCGTGCTCTACCTCGCCGTGCGTTTCGGCGTCATCGGGCATCAACTGCGTGAGGTGCCCGGCGTGCTGGACAACCCCTACGTCCTGGCCACCGGCACCCAGAAGATCGCCACCATCCTCGCCGTGCTACTGGCCTATGTGGGGCTGCTGCTCTGGCCCCATCCGCTCACGTACGACTATTCCTTCGCGCAGGTACCTTATCGGGATTTCGGCGATCTTGCGGCATGGGGCGGTGGGGCCCTGCTGCTGGTCCTGCTGGTGATGAGCGCCCGGGCATTCTTCCGGCGCGATGTTCCCGGCTGGTGCGCGCTGTTCTTCCTGGCCACCTGGCTCCTGGTGAGCGGCCTGTTCGTCAACATCGGGGCGCCCATGGCGGAGCGCTTCCTGTACCAGGCCTCCCTGCCGTTCATCATCGCCGTGGTGGTGTGCGTGCGGCACGGCTTGGCGCGGGCGGGTCGGGATGGCGATATCCGCGTGCCGGCCGTCCTGACCCTTGCCCTCTGCCTGCCCATGGCCGCGCTCACCATCGTGCGTAATGCCGATTGGCGCGACCCCAACGATCTGCTGCTGCACGACGTGGGCGTCTCCGCGCGCAGCGCCCGCGCCAATACGTATGCGGGCATCGCCTGTGTGCGCAAGGCCCGGGCCAGCGCCGACAAGCCCGGCCAGCGGGAATTGGCGGAACAAGCTTTGGGGTATTTCGCCGCCGCGGACGGCATCGTGCCCGGCTACCTGCCCACCCTGCTGAACCGCGGTGTGGCCTGCCTGCTCCTGGACAGCGTGCCCGCAGCCGAGGCCTCATGGGACCAGGTGCGCGCCGTGGAGCCGGACAACACCATGCTGAAGGGATACGAAGCGTGGCTGTACGACCATTACTTCCATGAGGGTATGAAAGCGGGCGTGGACCACGACTTCACCCGGGCGATCGCTTCGCTCGAAAAGGCGGTCCGTTATGGGCCCCAACGGGCCGAGGCCTGGTACAACCTCGGCGGGGCCTGCTTCACCAACGGCGATACCGCCCGGGCGCGCACCAGCTGGGAACAAGCCCTGCGGATAGATCCG
>Ga0138256_10003186_pt1 | contig 17501 bp, 13 predicted proteins | sample KNB2016incub_MG_FD_105486 | JGI IMG/M metagenome (GOLD analysis project Ga0138256, IMG submission 105486) | Active sludge microbial communities from wastewater in Klosterneuburg, Austria - KNB2014incub_MG | ecosystem: Engineered > WWTP > Activated sludge > Unclassified | place: Austria... | reverse complement strand
CTCGGCAGCTCGCGCCGCGGGTGTTCCTCGACAAGGGCAGCGAAGCGCGGCGTCACCACGCCGAAGGTGCGCAGTTCTCTCCGGATGGGCGGGCTGTTGCCGTGATGGAGCAGAACGCGGTCGTGCTCTACGACACGGCCACGGGCGCACGCGGGAAGAAGCTCGAGTGGGCGGACCAAGAGCTCCGGGTGTTCGCCTTCAGCCCGGACGGCACGGCCATCTTCGCCGGCTCTCGCGCGGGGTTCGACGCCGTCGTCCGACGCTTCGACGTGGCGACCGGCGACTCGACGGCCGAGCACGTCGTGGCCAAAGGGCGTGACGTCACGGCGCTGGCAGTTTCTCCCGACGGCAACCTGGTGGCAGTCGCCACCAGTGGCGAGGCGCTGGCTCTCTTCGAGACCAAGAAGCTCACCCGGACCAAATCCCTCGGCGCGCCTCCACGCACGGACGCCGCGACGCTGGCTGCCTTCTCCCCGAACGGCGACCGCCTGGCCGTTGCCGGACCGACGACTCTGGAGGTGTGGAGCGTGGCGAAAGGGACCTCGCTCGCTCGGGCCACCCTCGATCGACCGTGGCGCCGCAACGTCCTGGCGTTCTCGCAAGACGGCAAGCGGGTCCGCACAAGCGGTGGAACCTGGGGTGAAACCCTGGTGGACTACGACCCGGCGTCGGGCCAGGCGCTGTCGTCCAAGAAGGTGCCCGGCGGCGATCTGGTGCTGTCGCCAGACGCAGCCGTGGTGGCCGTCAGCACGCGTTCGGGGGGCCTGGCCATCGCCGACGCTGCCACCGGAGCCGTTTCCGCCCAGGTCACCCGCGGGTCCACGCGGCTCGAGGGCCTCGCGCTCGCGGACGGTCAGCTCGCGATCGCGCGAAAGGTCAGCGAGCCGCCGAACGATCACGTCGAGGTCTTCGTGGTGGGGACTCGCTCGAGCGAAGCGCACTTCCTCTCGGCGCCGGGCTACAAGGCGACGCTCGCCTTCTCTCGCTTGGGGCAGCGCCTGGCCGGCAGCTTCGGTGGCAAGAGCATGGTCGCCTGGGAGGTGGCCACGGGCCACCGCCTGGAGCTGCCCGAGGCGCCAGAGTGGGTGGACGAGCTCCAGTTCTCGGATCCCGAGCACCTCTGGGGCCTGGGCGGGCCGTTCGAGAGAAAGCTCTTCACGCATGACGTGGGTAGCCCGATCTGGACGACCGCACTGTCGTTTCCCCGCGCGAAGAGCGGGCGGGTGTTCGCACTGTCCGAGACTCGAGCGGTGACGTCATCGGACGACGCGGTCACGGTCTTCGACTTCGCCACCCGGGCCACTCGCACCCTCACTCGGCCGAAAGACCTGCGCGCGCTGGGCTTGTCGCGCGACGGAAGCGTGCTCGTACAGGTCTCTGCCAGCGGAGCAGAGCGCGTCTTGCTCCGGGCAGGCAGCCCCAGCAAGCTCCTGTCGGGCCGCTGCAGCCGGGGCCCGGTCAGCGTGTCGATGGACGGCAGCACCATACTGATGGGCTGCACGTACAGCGACGTCGCGGTGTTTTCTGCGGCGGGCGCGGTGACCCGAAGCGTCAGCGCAGATCGCCTCGAGGTCTCGCCCGACGGTCGCGTGGTGGTCCTGGAAGACGACGGCCAGGTCACGATCACCGGGCGAGACCTCACCCCCCGGGTCACCCTGAGTGCTTCCGCGCGACCCGGGGGCGTGCTGGCCCGGTCGGCCACGGGCAAGCTGGAGATCTTCGGCTCGCCCACCGCCCACGAGCGGTTGTTCTGTCGCGCCGGCAGCCGCGCCTACCCCTTCGAGCTGTGCGAAGATCTGATGATCGAGGATGACCTGGTCCGCGACGCGCTGAGCGGCGCCCCTCACTGAGCCGTTCCCGAGCAGGCAGGCTAGCAGCCGCGCGACAAAGCGTTATAGACCAGGGCGTCCGAATGCGGTCGCTCCGGTTCCTTGCGCTCGCGGTGCTGCTGGGTGCGGGCCACACCAGTGCACAGCCGGCGCCCAGCACGCCGCCCCAGGCCGCCGCTCCGACGCTGATCGCACCGAAGGTGCTCTCGGACACGACCGTGCTCTACCCCGATCACGCCCGCGGGGATGCCACGGTGGTGCTCACTTTGGTGGTCGATCGGACCGGCCGGGTGACGTCCGCCGTGCCGAGCGAGGCGAACGAGCCGTTCAGCAGCCTGGCCGCGAACCGCGCGCTGGGCTGGCGGTTCGAGCCAGCCACGCGCAACGGGCTGCCGATCGTCGCGAAGATCCGCGTCGAGGTGGTGTTCCGCGAGCCCGAGCCCCCACCCGAAGCGGCCGCCGCGTCGCCCGAGCCCCCGGCGCCCGCCCGGCCAGGTGCTACGAAAGAAGAGCGCGTCGAGGTGGTGGTGCTGGGTGAGCACCCCGAGCCGTCGCGCACCGCGACGCTGTCTCGCGCCGAGGTACGCCAGATCCCCGGAACGTTCGGCGATCCGTTTCGCGCCATCGAGGCGCTGCCGGGCGTCACGCCCATCGTCTCGGGCTTGCCGTTCTTCTTCATCCGCGGCGCGCCGCCGGGCAACGTGGGCTACTTCCTGGACGGCATTCGCGTGCCGCTCTTGTTCCACGTGGGCATTGGCCCGTCGGTCGTACACCCGGTGCTGATCGAGCGGGTCGACCTGTATCCGGGCGGGTACCCGGCGCGTTTCGGCCGGTTCGCCGGCGGCATCGTCGCGGGCGAGACCACCTTGCCGAATCCCGAGCTGCACGGCGAGTACAACCTGCGACTGTTCGACGCCGGCGCAGCGGTGGAGGCGCCGTTTGCCGCGGGGCGCGGCACCGCGCTGGTGGGCGGTCGCTACTCGTACACCGCCATGCTCTTGTCGCTGCTCTCGCCCGAGGTGCTGCTCGAGTACTGGGACTACCAGGCGCGCGCAACCTACGACCTGACGCCGGAAGATCGTCTGGGCGTCTTCGCGTTCGGCTCGTACGACTACCTGGGGCAGAAGACCCAGGGCGAGCCCCTCACCCTGTTCGCGACCGAGTTCCACCGGGTCGATCTGCGCTACGACCGCCACCTGCCCCACGGCAAGATGCGCAGCGCTCTGACCCTGGGCATCGATCGCTCGCTGGTGCAGCAAGATCGATCGGTGGTGAGCCGGCTGTACGGCGGTCGCACCGAGGTCGAGCACCGTGTCGACCACGCAGTCCGAGTGCGGGCGGGAACCGACTTTGCGCTCGAGACCTACGGGATCGAGCTCGGATCACAGGTGCTGTCACCGTCGGCCCGGCGCGCCGCCGAGAACTTCCCCTCGCGCACCGATCTGACCTTCGGTATGCGCGGCGACGCGGTGATCACGCCAGCCCCCGGCTTCGACGTCACACCCGGCCTGCGCATCGACCTCTACGCCTCGGAAGGCGTGAGCGCGGTCGGCATCGACCCGCGCCTGGCGACCCGCACCCAGCTGAGCGAGCGGCTGCATCTCTTGACGGCCTTCGGCATTGCACACCAGCCGCCGGCATTCGTTGTCCCCGTGCCGGGCTTCCAGCCGGGTGGCCTGCGGGGCGGCCTGCAGCGCGCGGTGCAAGAAAGCATGGGTGTGGAGCTGGATCTGGGCGACGCCACGACCCTCACCGCCACCGTCTTCCAGAACGCTTTCTTCGACATGAGCGATCCCCTAGGCACCACCGAGCCAGAGCTCGACGGCTGCCCGCCCGGATCGTACCCCGACGACTCGATCGGCGGCGACTACGGGGCAACCCCCGACAACCCTCCCGACTGCGCCAACCGCTTCGAGCCGGGCACGCTCGGGCCCGACCGCAGCGGCGGCGGCGGCCAGGGCGCCGACAGCCGCGGGGGCCGACGCTTTGCAGAGGTGTTCGAGGTGCGCACCCTCGGTGCCTCTTACGGGCTCGAGTTGTTCCTGAAGCGCAGGCTCACGAAGAAGCTCGGGGGCTTCGTCTCGTACACGCTCTCTCGCTCGACCCGCAGCTTCGGCAGGCGAACGTACGTGGCCACCTTCGATCGCACCCACGTGGCCAACGCGGCCCTGGCCTACGACCTGGGCCGCCGCTGGCGCGCAGGCTCGCGCGTGGTTTTCTACACCGGGCTGCCCAAGCCGCCGGACCCGTTCGACGGCTCCACGCGGCTGCCGCCGTTCTTTCGTCTCGACCTGCGGCTCGAGAAACGCTGGCAGCTCACGCCGACGGTGTGGATCAGCGCCGTGGCCGAGGCGATGAACGCAACCCTGAGCAAAGAAGCGGTGCAGAGCGAGTGCACGCTGGAAGGCTGCGCGGCGGAAGAGATCGGACCCGTGACCATTCCCAGTCTTGGGGTAGAAGGAGGCTTCTGATGACGTTCCATCGCGTGCTGGTGCTGGCCGCGGGCCTGAGCCTATCCGGCTGCAGCGACCCGCAGGCCGAGCCATCGCCGCCCTGCGACCAAGAGTGCCAAGATAGGACGGCCGCGCGGGCGCTGCGCGAGACCATGAAGCTGGTCTACAACATCACGCTTCAGGGTAACCCCGTGGGTCCGCAAGACGAGACCACGCCGTGCCCGCTCGGCGGCAAGGCGCGGGTGTTCGGACAGGCAACGTCCAACGCGAAGTTCGGCTCCACCGAGGTGAGCCTCACCTACGAGCTGGCGGCCTGCCATTCACTCTCTCGCGACGAAGAGGCTGGCGAGAACTACGACATGGTGGTCACCGGAAGCGTGTCCCAGACGGGGACCCTGGCGGTCCAGCCCACCGCCACCACCGCCCTGGTGATGCAGAGCGCGGCCATCACGCTCGAGGGCGACGTCTACGATCCCCCGATCGGCTACTCGATCGCGGCGTGCGCGGTCGACATGGGGCAAGACGGCAATCAGCTCTCGGGCACGCTCTGCGGACGCCAGTTCGGCGTGGGGCTGTGACCACGGCGGTGGCGTCACTCGCCCGTGGCGACCCGCCCACCGCTCGCCACTGCCGCGTGAACGTCCATCGCCAGCGCGCAGCTGTCGATGCCGCTGGCCCACTCGGCGCGGGTCGCGGCCGAGATCCAGCTCGGGTCGACCCGCCGCCGCAGGCGCAGCAGCACCTTGCGCGTCACCAGATCGACCAACCCGACGCGCACGTCGTGCGGGCGCTCGCCGTCGAGCTCCGTGGGGCCCGGCTCGGAATTGGGCTCGTCCACCACCACCAAGAGGAGCTTGGCTTTCGCCGCCGCCTTGGCGCGGGCAATGGGTGCGCGCTCGAAGTCGCGGCGCATCCGCTCCAGGTCCTCTCGCGACCGGGCAGCGCGCACCTTTCTCTCCCACTCGGGGCTCAAGAACGGCAGCCCGACCAGCGCGTCTTGCAAGCGCTCGACACCGGCAACGGGCGCCAGCGCCTCGCCGCGACCGCTCAGCACTGCGCGCGCCTTCGCCTTGAGCAAGGGTTCGGTGCGCGCGTTCGGCGGCGCCACCAGGCACAGCACGAACGCATCCTTGAACGAGCTCGCGGCGCTCTCGTCCACGCGACTCGCGACGCTCGGGAGCGAACCGCGCAGATACAAGGTTGGGCGCGAGAGAACCGACGGCAGCGCGCCGGCGGGGCGAAGCTCGTCGGCGACTAGATCTCCGGGGTAAGCGCCGGCGAACGGCGGCAGCCACGGCAGAGCCCGAGTCGCGACGGCGTGTTCGTCGGGCCCGAGCTCGGCGGCCTCGCGCTGGGCTTTCGCCACCAACTCGGCGCGGCGAGCCTCGAGCTCGCGCTGGGCGCGGTAGAGCGACACGCCCAGCCAGATCCCGGCGATCACGATAGTCGCCGTGGCGCCGAGGCGAAGCACCGACGTCGCGCGCGGCGCGAGCTTCGAGCCGGGAGCAGCGCGACGACCATCCACGCTGGCGCGGACCCTTGCGGCCAGCTCAGGCGACATCTTCTTGGTGACGAGCAGGGTCGGCATCAGCGGTGTTTGGCTCGGAATTGCTCCACGTTGCGCTCGATCAGCGACAAGAGCTGCTCACCCGTGACGCCCAGCCGCTCGGCGGCGTGCCCAGCCAGCGACGTGGTCGCTACGCCGGGCACGAATTGATAGGTGGCCCGCCGGTCGGCGCCCAGCTCGACCTGTACGAAGCTGAGATCGGGGATCTTCTTCTCTCGCTCCAGCCGCGCGGCAAAGGTGAGAAAGTGCGTGGTGATGAACGCCTGGGGTGCGAGCTTGCTCAACATCTCGACCACCAGCTCGAAGATCTCTTCGCCTTCCGACGGGTTCGTCCCCGAGCACAGCTCGTCGAGCAGCACCATCGCGCCCGGGGGCAACCGCTCGAACAGGTCCCGGATGCGCAAGAGCTCCATTCCCAGTCGACCCTCTGCCTGATCGGCTTTGGTCTCTTGGATCAGCGAGACGACCAGCGCCGGCGAGAGCGCCACGGCGCCCGACCGCGCCGGGATGAACGCGCCGCACTGGGCCAAGAGCTGCGTCAGGCCGACGGACTGCAAGAGCCGCGTCTTCCCACCCGAGTTCGGCCCAGTGACGAGCAGGGTGGTGGCCAGATGGCTCGAGACCAGATCGCACGGCACCGGCTGGATCCCGCTCATCAGCAGCAGCGGATTGAAGAGGCCGATGAGGGCGCGGGGCGCGTCGGCCGAGACCAGCTCCGGCAAGCACACCTCGAGCCCCGCCGCCCGCGCTTGGTCGGCGAAGCCCATGGCCCCCAGGTAAAACTCGAGGTCGCCGAGCAACTGAACCAAGACCACGATGTCGTCTTCGAGCCCCGTGAACACGGCGTCCACCAGGCGAGTCATGACCTCCGCGTCGCTGAAGCGGTAGCCGCGGGCGAACAGCTCGAGCTTGGCGAGCCAGCGACGCCACGGCGGGTTGATGAAGGGGTTCTCGGCATCCTCGGCGATGGACACGACCTGGAAGCCGCGGATGCGCCCGTCCGCTCCGACCCCGACCTTCAGGCTCAGGGTGGCGAGCCGTTCGTCGTAACGCAAGAGGTCCGACAGAGATCGATACGGCTCGCCCACCAGGACCCGCCTGGCGAACTCGCTCAGGATGGCCAGCCCCGACCGGCTGGCGGCGAACCCGGTCGCCATCAGATCGAACACCTCTTTCACCACCGAGAGGATGTCGAGCTGCCGCCGGGCGGGATCCCAGTTGCGCGCCCCGCTGGTGTTCTCCAAGAGGGCGCGCAGCCGGCGCAGGGCGCGATAGAGCTCCTCGGCGCGCGCTCGGAGCTCGCTCGACGACGAGAGCTCGGCAAGGATGGTCCGTCGGTGCTCGACGGTGGCACGCTCGCGCGGCGGGTGGGCGAGCAGCCGAACCAGGTGTGTCGCGGCGAGCGGGCCCTCCTCGCGCCCGGCGCGGATTTTGAAGCAACCGGCAGCGAATCGGCGCAAGAAGAGATCGCCCTCGAAGCTGGCCGGCTCCCAGGTGGATGGCGCGAGGGATGCCTGGTCCAGCGCTTCTTCGAACAGACCACCAGAGACGCCGCCGGCGAAGGCCAGGTTCAGCCCGAGGCGGGTCTTTTCCAGGTCGATCCGCACGAGCGGGGACGGGTGGAGCAGATCCGGTATCGTCGGGGCGTCGGCTCGAGCCATCTGGCCCGCGACACTACGGCCACGGAGAAGTTCCCGCCACCGTGAGACTTTCGACCTCCATTTTGCTGATTGCCACGGCTTGTGCGGGCGCGCCGCCGAGCTCGCCCGCCATCGAGCCCGCCACGCCGACCGCGCCTCCATCGGCGACAGACGCGGGCGTCGACGCGGCAACGGATGCCGCCCCTGCCCCGCTCGACGCCAGCACCGATGCCCTGCCGGAGGCCGACGCGACCCCGCCGGCGCTGGCCGCCGAGGGAAGCCCCTGCAACTCGGCCGGCGAGTGCGAGAGCGGGATCTGCGAGGGCGAAGGCTGTGATGATTCCTCCGGCCAGTGCGCCAGCAAGGAGCGCAGCTGCGGCGCCAAGCTCGGGTGGTACTGCGGCTGCGACGGCACGGATTTCCAGGCCAGAGACGGCTGCCCCGGTCAGCGCTTCGCGTATGGCGCGCGCTGTGGCCTGGCAAAGACATGGGGGCGCGGGGCGGCCCCGGACGGAGCCCCGTGCCTCAGGGCCAGCCAGTGCAAGAGCGGCGTGTGCGAGGGGCCGGGCTGTGATGACGCCCATCCCGGCACGTGTCAGCCCGCCATGCGGGGCTGCGGGCAATCCGCGGTCCAGTATTGCGGCTGCGATGGGCGCCTCTTCTCGTCGAACCCATGCCCCGGCGTGCGCTTCGCAATGGCCGGTCAGTGCCCGATCGATCCCAGCGTCGTGAGCGTCGTCAAAGTCGTGTCCGTGACCGGCACGACCCCCAAGGTGAACGACGAGGTGAAGCACGCGCTGCTCACCAATGTCCTGCTCCCCCGATGTCATCGCTCCAGCGGAGAGAAGACCGTCGCGGTGACGCTCCAGCTCGAGATCGACGCCCAGGGCAGAATCACCGTGAAGAAGATCTCCGGAGCAGGAGGACCGGAGGCGATGCTGCCGCGCTGCTTCGCCCGGTTCGCTCGGCAGGCCGTGGTTGCGGCCGCAGTGGGTGCGCCACGCGCCGCCCAGGTGTCCGTGAAGCTGCGGTTCGACCTCACCGGCTCCAAGCCGTGAGTCGGGGTTTGCGCGCCGAACGTGGCGGCGCCGGCGGCCGCCCCCACGGACCTCTTCCCCGCCCGCTCGGCCCGCGGCATGCTGGCAGAAATGGCAGTCGTCACCGTGGTCGGCGCGGGCATGATGGGCACCGCGCTGTGTCATCCACTGCTCGATGCGGGGCACGACGTCCGCCTGGTCGGGACCCATCTCGATCGGGAGATCGTGGCGAGCCTGAAGGCCCAGGGGCACCACCCGAAGCTCGCGCTCGACATCCCGCGCGCGATCCGTCCCTTCTTCTTGGAAGAGCTCGGAGCCGCGATGGACGGCGTCGAGCTCATCGGAGTGGGCGTCAGCTCGGCGGGCGTGCGCTGGGCCGGAGAGGTGCTCGCGCCCTACGTACGCCCCGATCGGCCGGTGGTGATGATCACCAAGGGGCTCGAATGGTCTGGGACGGCGCTGACGACGCTTCCCGACGTCCTCGAGCGCACTCTGGGACCCGAGCTCGTGGGTCGGATATGCCCCGCGGCGGTCGCCGGCCCGTGCATCGCCGGTGAGCTGGCGCGCCGAGTCGAGACCTGCGTGGTGCTCACGGGCCGCGACGCCGCCAAGCTCGAACGGCTACGCTCGGCATTGATGACGCCGTACTACCACCCGTTCGTGAGCGCGGACGTGCTCGGGGTGGAAGTGTGCGCCGCGCTGAAGAACGCCTACGCCATGGGCATCGCCTTCGCGCTGGGCATGCACGAGAAGAGCGGGGGCGTCCCGGGCAGCATTGCGCAGCACAACTACGAAGCCGCGGTGTTCGCCCAGAGCGTGCGCGAGATGCGCGCCCTCGTCCGGGCCGTGGGCGGCGACCCCGAGAGCGCCTCGGGGCTGCCCGGGGTCGGCGATCTGGACGTGACCACCAACGGGGGCCGCACGGGGCGGTTCGGCAAGCTCTTGGGCCTGGGGCTTACGGTGCCTCGGGCGGTGGAGCAGATGCAGGGCGCAACCCTCGAGTGCCTCGACATCTTGCGCGTGATGCAGACCGCGCTCCCGGCCCTGAAAGCCGAAGGCAACCTGGCCTCGGATGCCGTGCCGCTGCTCGAGCACCTGATCGAGGTCGCGTTGGGCGACCGCCCGGTGGCAATGCCCTTCGCACGCTTCTTCCGGTGAGCCATGCTGGTGATCGGCGTCGATTGCAGCACCACCGCGGCCAAGGCGGTGGCCTGGGACGCCTGGGGCGCCTCGGTCGCCGAGGGTCGCTCGGCGTTCGCGCTCGACAGCCCCGCGCCGGGCGCTTGGGAGCAAGACGCGGAGGCGTGGTGGACCGCGACGCGGTTCGCGATCGCCGAGTGCGTGCACGCTCTCGGGTCGCGCTCCACCGAGATCCGCGCGCTGTGCCTGACCCATCAACGCGAGACCTTCGTGCTGACCGACCCGAGCTCGAAACCGCTGCACCCCGCGACGGTGTGGATGGACTCGCGCGGCGTCGAGCAGGTCGAGCGGGCGAAGCACCGCGTGGGCGCCCAGCGGCTGCGCCAGATCTCGGGCAAGCCGCCTTGTGTCACGCCGTCGCTCTACAAGCTGATGGCGCTGTTCGAGCGCCGCCCCGAGCTGGTGGCGCAGCGGCCGCGGGTGCTCGACGTGCACGCCTTCCTGTGCTGGCGGCTGACCGGTCGCTTCGCCACTTCGCTGGCGTCGGCCGATCCCTTGGGCCTGATCGACATGGCACGCCGCGCCTGGGCCCCCGAGCTGTGCGCGCTGGCAGAACTGGACGAAGCTCAGCTGCCCGAGCTGGTCGAGCCGGGCGTCCAGCTGGGCGAGCTCGATCGAGCGGTGGCCGCCACCATCGGGCTGCCGCCAGGCCTGCCGGTGATCGCCGGCGCCGGGGACGGCCAGGCCGCCGGGCTCGGTGCCGGTATCGTGAGCGCCGACCGCGCCTACCTGAATCTCGGAACCGCCATCGTGTCCGGCGTGGCATCCAGCACCTACAGCGTGGGCGACGCGTTCCGCACGTTGTGCGGGGCCGCCCCGGGGACGTTCTTCCTGGAGACGGATCTGAAGGGCGGCACCTTCACCCTGAACTGGCTGGCCGAGCGCGTGCTCGGCGCGCGCGACCCCACGCAGAAGCTCGCCGAGCTCGAGCAAGGCGCTGCGGCGTTGCCCGCCGGCGCCGAAGGCCTGCTCCTGGTGCCGTACTGGAACGGCGTGATGAACCCGTACTGGGACGACACCGCCACCGGCGTGTTGGTGGGGCTCACCGGGCGACATGGCCCCGCGCACCTTCACCGCGCCGTGCTCGAAGGCATCGCCTTCGAGCAGCGCCTGCACACGCACGGCGTCGAAGCAGCAATCGGGACCCCCATCACCGAGATGGTGGTGATGGGGGGCGGTGCGAAGAGCGCGCTGTGGTGCCAGATCATCAGCGACGCACTGCAGAAACCCGTGGTGCGCGCCCGCGCGGCGGAAGCCACGGCCCTCGGCGCCGGCATGCTGGCTGCGGTCGGCGGCGGTCTGTACCCCGATCTGGCCGCGGCCGCCGCCGGCATGACCGGCACCGGCGATCGCTTCACGCCCGGCCCGAACGCCGCGCGGTACGACACGCTATTCGCGATCTACCAGCAGCTGTTCCCGTCACTCCGGGCGCCGCTCCGCGCCTTGGCGTCGCTGTGATCAGCGCTTGCCCGGCGGTGGCTCGGCATAGGGGCCGGGTTTCTGCGTGTCGGGGTTCGGCATCGAAAGACACACCTGGGGGTCGGGCTCGGGCTGCGGCTCTGGTCCGGCGTCGGGCCCCTCGGGCATCGGGCGCATGCTGAGACACGGCTCGGGCTCGGGCTCGGGCTGCACCGAGAGGCACGGCTGGGCCGAAAGGCACGCCTCGGGGGGCTGCGGTTTGCATGCGCTGACGCTGATGGCGGTCACGGCGGCCGCCACGAACTTCGCCCGGCGCGCCAAGATCTTCTCACGGTCGTCGTCGGTCATCCCCAACCTCTCAGCCGGCTCTCTTCCTTGCGGTAGAGCTCCACCGCCTCTTCGATCACCCGTTCGGCTTCGCCGCGCCCGACCGGATCTTCCGCGATGATGTCCTTCTTCGTCTCGAGGGACTTGTAGTCCAGGAAGAAGCGCTGGATCTCCCGCGCCAGGTGGCGTGGCAGCTGCTCGATCTCTCGGTATTCGTTGAAGGCGGGGTCGTGCAGGTGCACGGCGATGATCTTGTCGTCGGCCTTGCCGTCGTCGACCATGCGCACCATGCCGATCGGCCGTGCGACCATGATGCACATCGCCTCGACCGACTCGCTACACAGCACCAAGATGTCCAGCGGGTCACCGTCGCCGCAATAGGTGCGGGGGATGAAGCCGTAGTTCGCGGGGTAGTGCACCGAGCTGTGCAACACGCGGTCGACGCGCAACAGCCCCGTGGGCTTGTCCAGCTCGTACTTGACCTTGGAACCACGCGGGATCTCGATCAGCGCGTTGACCGCATCCGGGGGTGACGGCGGCCGGCTCGGCAGCTCGTGCCAGACGTGAATCATCGCGCCCAGAGTACCCGACGAATCACCCCAGCGTGAACTTGATCGAATAGCTGATGACGGTCGGGCCTTTCTTGGGCTTTTCGAACTCTGCCTGCTCGAAGGCCTTGATCACGCACTCTCGAAAGCCGTTACCCTTCATGCCCGTGCGTGGCTGCTTCACCTGCGCGCGGCCGCCGTCGCGGCCAATGTGGAGGTCGACACCGAACGTGCCCCCCTTCACCGGATCGTCGACCTTGGCATAGCAGGCCCGGAACTCGTCGAAGCGCTTCTCGATGGCGCGCAAGTACGGCGCCTTGGTGGCGTCGTCGTTCGGGCCACCGCCGATGTGGAGCCCGACCGCAGCCACCTTCACCTCGGGCAAGGAGCCGCCGGGCCCAGGCGGCGGTTCCGGCGCCGGCGTAGCCGCGGGCGCGCTGGGCGCGGGCGCGGGTGGGGGCGCGGACGGCGCGGGGCCCGCGGCCGAGGCGCTCGGCGCAGGCGGCGGCTCCGGCGTCGCGCTCCCGGCGGTGTCGGCCGAGCATGTCTCGGCCTTTGCGGTCTTGTGCTCACACGGCGGACACGAGCCGCATGCCTGCAAGAGAGCCGTCGCAGCCACCCAACCACCGAGGCGCACCGGAGCCATGTGCGGCGGATAACCCCACGGCTCGCGGATGAAAAGGGGAACGTGGGCGGGACCGGGATTTTCGAGTCGACCGGGGCCAGGCGGCCCGCGAAGCACTCACCGCCGCCGCGCGCGGCGTCGAAGAAGCAAGGCGCCCACCGCCAGCGCCAGCGGGGCCAGGCTGCGATCGCTCGCGCCGCTGGCCAGACTGCAGCCGGCGTCCGCGGTCGATTCGTTGCTCGTCGGCGCTTCCGCCGCTTCCCAGGGCGGCGCAACGTTCGTGTCGTCGGTCTTGCCGGCGCAATAGATCTTCAAGAGTGGGCACCACTCGACCGGATGGCTCACGTCGGTGGTGGCCGCGGGGGCCACGGGCTCGAGCGCCGCGGGACCCGACGCGCAGACGTCGATGATCGAAGCGTCGCCGCCGAGACCGGTCGTGAGCTGATCGCGAACGGCCGCGACCACCAGCTCGCCGTTCCAGCGGCGGTCCACGCCGTCCCAGGTGACAGCGCTCTTCAGGAAGTCGCACACGCCGCTGCGAGGGGGGAAGTACTGCGGGTCTTGCTGGGTCTGCGGGTCGGGATCGCTCGGCGGCGTGGGCACGGTGAAGTGGGCCGCAAACGTCTCCATCACCAAAGCCGTCTCTTTCTCGGCGCAGGCGATGGCCGCCGGCTGCACGTCGGGGCTCGACTCGCTCTCGGTGCACGAATCGGCGACCGAGGCCCAGGCGTGCTGCACGTTGGGCATCCCGGTGTGCGCGCAGTTGTCCTGCACGGTGTGCAAGACGCGGCCGAGCGCCACCGCCAGTGCCGGGTCGTACTGGGTGGCCGCCTGTCCCAGCTTGCGGATCTCGGCCGCGAGCGTCGCGACCCGGCCCACCGTCTTGTTGGCGGCGTCGCACTTGGCCTCGCCGACCTCGGGCTGAGCGTGGGCGGCCAGGTCGTCCCATTCGAAGTGGTCCACGTTGTACGAGGCCGCCCCGACCGATACACAGAAGGCGTTCGGCAACTTCTGCTTCGAGCACGCTGAATAGCTGAGCCCCCGGTGCTTGCTCTGCGCCAAGGCAGAGGCAGAAACCGGAACCAAGAGCAGTGACAAGAAGCAGCAGACCGCGGTGAAGGCTCGCACGATGGCCTCCAGCCTACTGCTTCCCACCCGGCGATCAACTGGCGCACTTGCGCCAGCAGCAGAGCCCGCTCTAATGAAAGGCCCATGCTCGATCGCGTCCGCCCCCCCAAGCACCCCGTGCGTTCGGTGACCCCGGGCTGCAAGACCTTGCCCGAGCTCTTCCTGGGCCGAGTCGATCGCTCTCCCCACGCCACGGCGTACCAGCGCAAGATCGACGGTCAGTGGGTCGCGTCCACGTGGCGTGACTTCTACGAGGCGGCGGCGGCGCTGGCCTGCTGGTTGATGGACGCGGGCCTCGGGCCGGGGGACAAGATCACGATCGTCGGCAGCACCCGCCCCGAGTGGTGCATCGCCGACATCGGCGGGCTGCTCGCGGGGGCGGTCACCGTCGGCGCCTACCCGACCCTCACCTCCGAGCAGCTGGCGTACATCATCGAGCACTCGGACTCGCGCTTCGTGATCGTGGAGGACGAAGAGCAGCTCGCCAAGGTGATCGAGCACAAGGCGAAGCTGCCCAAGCTCGAGCGCGCGCTGCTCTGGGAGCCCCGCGGGCTCGACGACCTCTTGAAACGCGAGCCTTGGGTGGAACCGTTCTCGCGAGCCCTGGGGCAGAAGCCCGATCGCAGCCGCATCGACGAGCGTGCCAGCAAGGTGGACCCGAAGACCACCGCCATCATCGTGTACACCTCGGGTACGACTGGCCCGCCCAAGGGCGCGATGATCTCGCACGAGAACATCGTGACCTTGCTGAGCGACACCGCCGTGATGGAGTTCGACGAGAACGACATGGGCTTGAGCTTCTTGCCCATGGCCCACGTGGCCGAGCGCGTGCTGGCGTTCTACGGCCGCATCAACTTCGGCACTGCCACCTCGTACGCCACCAGCGTGCCTGCGGTGCTGGAAGAGGTGAAGGAGATCCGCCCCACCATCTTCGGCAGCGTCCCGCGCATCTTCGAGAAGGCCTACGCCCGGATCCAGGGCGAGGTGCAGAAGGCACCGCCCGGCAAGCAGAAGGCGTTCCGCTGGGCCGAGGGCGTGGGCCACGAGGTGGTCGCGCTCTGGCAGGCGGGGAAGCCCATTCCGCTCGGCCTGCGCGCCAAGCACGCGCTTGCCGACAAGCTGGTGTTCTCCAAGCTGCGCGCGGTGTTCGGCGGGCGGGTGCGCTACTTCGTCACTGGCGCCGCGCCCATTCCCCGGAAGATCATCGAGTTCTTCTGGGCCGCCGGCTTTCCGATCTTCGAGGTCTACGGCATGACCGAAGCCACGGTGGTGACGCACGTCAACCGCCCGGGCGCCGTGCGCCTGGGCTCGGTCGGTAAGCCGCTGGCCTTCGTCGAGGACAAGCTAGCAGACGACGGCGAGATCCTGATCCGGGGCAAGACGGTGTTTCAGGGCTACTACAAGGCGCCCGAGGCGACGGCCGAGGCGATCGACGCCGACGGCTGGCTCCACACCGGCGACGTGGGCAAGCGCGATGCCGATGGGTTCTTGTACATCGTGGACCGCAAGAAACACATCATCATCACGGCGGGCGGAAAGAACCTGACCCCGTCGAACATCGAGAACGAGATCAAGCACCAAGATCCGCTGATCAGTCACGTCCACGCCCATGGCGACACCCGCGCTTACGTCACCGCGATCGTCTCGGTCAGCCCCATCGAGTCCATCGACTGGGCCGTGCAGAAGGGCATCGGTCCGGACGATGCGGCGGTGGCGCGGCTGAAGCGCGCGCTGATGGAAAATCCCTTGGCTCGACCCGACGGCCTGGGCGACCTGATGGCCAAGGTCACCAGTCACCCCGAGCTTCGCCAGCGGATTGCCGAGGCGGTGCACCGCGGAAACCAGAAGCTGTCGCGCGTGGAGCAGGTGAAGCGCGTGTACCTGCTCGATCGCGAGTTCTCGCTCGACCAGGACGAAATCACCCCCACTCTCAAGGTCAAGCGCAAGAACGTGGAGCAGAAGTTCGCACCGATCTTCGACCAGCTCTACGACGACCCGGCCTTCGGCATCGTGGTGATGGACAAGTAGCGCGCAAAAAGTAGTTTGCGTCCATTGGCCACCGGCTGTAACAAGCCCGCGCCTTGACCCCGAAAAACCGAACTCGGAAGCAGCCCGCGCTCACGGCCAAGAACGCCGACAAGCACGTGCTTTACCAACTCAGCGTGCAAGACGCGAAGGTCGAAGTCGACTTCATCGACGAGGTCTACCGTTCGCTCTTTCGACGGCGACCGACCACGTTGCTCGAAGACTTCTGCGGCTCGGCACTGATCTGCGCCGAATGGGCGCGCCGCGGCGCCACACGGCAGGCCACCGGGGTCGACATCGACCCGAAGGTGCTCGCCTGGGGCAAGAAGAACAACGTCGCGCCGCTGGGCGACGCCAGCGAGCAGGTTCGGTTGCTTCGCCAGGACGTCCGTGACCCGGTCCGCGCCAAGTTCGACGTCGTGTGCGCGTTCAACTTCAGCTACTGGGTGTTTCGCACGCGCGACGAGATGCGTGCGTACTTCGCCCACGTTCGGACCCAGCTCGGCAGCGACTCGTTCTTCGTGCTCGACGCCTACGGCGGGTGGGAGTCTCAGCAGCCGATGCAAGAGCGCCGGCGCATCAAGGGCGGCTTCACCTACATCTGGGATCAGAACCAGTTCGATCCCATCACGCACGAGGTCGTCAATTACATCCACTTCGAGTTCAAGAACGGCTCGAAGTTGAATCGTGCGTTCAGCTACTACTGGCGGTTCTGGACGCTGCCCGAGCTGCAAGAGCTGCTGGCTGAAGCGGGGTTCTCTCGCGTCAGCGTGTACTGGGATTGCTCGAAGGACCAGTCCGACGAAGAGCTGTTTCGCCCGCGGCTTCGCGCGCCGAACCAGCCGGGCTGGCTCGCATACCTGGTGGCGCGCCGCTGAGGCTCAGCCGGCCGCGGCGCGCTGGGTCTCGGTGTCCAGCACCCGAGCCACGGCTTCCTTCAACGCCGACGGCGTGAACGGCTTGGGGACCACCGGCACGTCCGCCAGGCGCTGGTCGTCCGCCTTCATGTAGCCCGTGGTCACCAGGCGCGGCACGCTCGGGCGGTGGCGGTCGAGCGCGTCGATCACGTCGGCGCCGGTTCCGTCGGGCAGCTGATAGTCGGTGACCACCACGTCCAGGCGCTCAGTAGCGTCCGCGATCACTTCCAGCGCCGCCTGCACCGTCTCCACCGCCACCACCGAATAGCCGCAGCCCTCGAGGATGCGCACGATGATGGACCGAACCGGAGCCTCGTCCTCGACGACCAGGACCGAGAGCCTGGCGAGCGGAGCAGAGCTGCTCTGGGGCGACGACCCCGGCTCGGCTTCCGCGCTGGCCGGCCCCGCCGCCGGCAAACGCAGCGTGACCGTCGTCCCCGAGCCCAGCGTGCTCGAGAGATCCACGCTGCCGCCGAAGGCGCGGATCACGCCATCGGCCACCGACAGCCCGAGCCCCGTACCCTTGCCCGAAGGCTTGGTGGTGAAGAACGGCTCCATCGCGCGGCGTATGGTCTCGGGGCTCATTCCCGGACCGTCGTCGCGCACCGAGAGCCGCGCCATCGCCTGGGCGCCTTGCGCGATCCCCTGGCCGACGGTCACGACCACGTTCTTTGCCCCCGCATCCCGCGCATTGACCACCAGGTTGACGACCACCTGCTCGAGCTGAGCCTTGTCACAGCACACGGCTTCGTCGCTCTCGACCACCACGCGCAGGTCCACGTCGCG
>Ga0138256_10003185_pt1 | contig 17512 bp, 17 predicted proteins | sample KNB2016incub_MG_FD_105486 | JGI IMG/M metagenome (GOLD analysis project Ga0138256, IMG submission 105486) | Active sludge microbial communities from wastewater in Klosterneuburg, Austria - KNB2014incub_MG | ecosystem: Engineered > WWTP > Activated sludge > Unclassified | place: Austria... | reverse complement strand
CCAGCCGAAAACCAGCGCCCAGAGCATTTCGATATAGAGGAACGGCGCAACCACTGACGATGCAGCAATTCTGAAAGACAGCGATACGGCTGTCATGCCAAGCGCCGCCATCATTCCCAGCAAAACAAAAACCGCCATATGGCTGGCTTCCGGCACAACAAAATCACCTATCATCAGCGGAAAAGCCAGAACCGCAACGCCAAGCGTCGGGAAAAATCCTGCGCTGAAGGCGCTGGGCTTGTCCAGAAACCGCGCGGTAAAAAACAGCAGGGCAATCATGACTGTGGCGAGCAGGGGCAGGAACAACATCGGGTTGAAAACTTCCGTGCCGGGGCGCATGGCAATTATGACACCGATAAACCCCGCAACAATCGCCAGCCACTGGGACTTGCTGGCTACTTCCCTGAAAAACCAGAAAGCGAGCAGGGTGACCATGAAAGGCTTGGTGAAAATCATAGTATAGACATCGGCCAGCGGAAAAATCTTGTAACAATAGTTCAGGATCATCGCGAGCCCGAAATTAAGCGCGGACCGGCAAAGGTTGATTTTAAGGTTCTTGCGGTCAAACGTGCCCTTCAGCCCTCCAAGCAGGGGAGACAAAATAACCAGTAAAATCACAGCCAGTATGTTCTCGATGCAGATAACCTGCGAAACCGTGTAGTGCTGCATCAGCCATTTGGCGCAGATATCCGCCACGGCAAAGGCCGAATAACCGCTCAAGGCTAAAAGAATTCCTTTATATGTGGGGCTTAAACCGCTAAACATGGTGGGACATTAAGGGGTTAAGCCTATGAAAACAATACTCGCAATTGCCCTCGGCGGCGCTCTCGGGTCGGTCCTGCGCTATGGCACTTATATAGGTGCCGGGAAAATGCTTGGCATGAATTTTCCCTGGGGAACGCTGATCGTGAATATCGTGGGCTCCTTTTTGATCGGGGCTTTGACGGGGATGTTCGCATCCGTGTGGCAGCCATCGGAGGAAATGAAACTGTTCCTGATTACGGGATTTCTTGGGGGCTTTACAACTTTCTCTGCATTCTCTCTCGATTTTGCGAATTTATGGAACGGCGGTACGACGACTATGGCTGTTATTTATGTCGTCATGTCCGTGACTGTTTCAATCGTCGCCCTTTTCGCAGGGCTGTTAGCCGTGAGATTTATAACGCCATGAGCAATGTCCGCCATATAGAAGTCGCAAAAGATGACGACGGTCAGCGCCTTGACCGCTGGCTGAAACGCCATGTGCCCGAGCTTCCTTATGTTCTGGCCCAGAAACTTATGCGGCAGGGCCAGATCCGTGTCGACAGCAAGCGCGCGAAAGCCGAAACCCGCCTGAAAGCCGGGCAGGATGTGCGTATTCCGCCGATCGCTACGATTGGCCAGCGTGAGAAAACGCGTAAGGAAATTTCGGACAAGGATCGTGCCTTCATCAAATCACTGGTGATTTATGATGACGGCGATGTGATCGCACTGAATAAGCCTGCTGACCTCGCCACACAGGGCGGCACAAAAATGAAGCGCCACATTGATGGCCTGCTCGATGCTTTGAAAAATAAGGAAGGTGTAAGGCCGCGTCTTGTCCACCGCCTCGACAAAGACACAAGTGGTGTTCTGCTGCTCGCGCGCTCGGCGCAGGCCGCGCGCGTCCTGGGCGAAAGCTTTAAGGGCAGGGATGTTAAAAAAATATACTGGGCCATCGTTACGCCGACCCCAAAAATTCTTAAAGGCACGATCCGCGCTTCGTTGATTAAGGGCGGCGGCCCTCGTAAGGAAAAAATGCTGGTCGATGAAAAAGACGGCAAGAAATCAAAGACGGATTATTCCGTTCTTGAAAATATCGGCGATGATGCGGCCTTCGTCGCGTTCTGGCCGCGCACGGGCCGCATGCATCAGATCCGCGTTCATGCGCAGGTCATGGGCAGCCCCATTCTGGGTGACGGTAAATATGGCGGTTCCGCTGCCAAAATCGAAACCATGGAGCACGCGAAGCGCCTGCATTTACATGCGCGCCGCGTTATTCTGCCGCATCCTATGCGCAAGGGCACTATTGATGTGACCGCGCCCTTGCCGCCAGAACTTTTGATGAGCTGGAAAAACTTCGGGTTTTCACCGAACGACAAAAGCGACCCCTTCGAGGATCTGGAGGATTAGATCAAATGACTGAAAAAACTGTTGATGTAAAACCGCAACGCAGAAGATGGTTCGGCACGACTTTCAAAGTTCTTTTTTTTGTTCTTGCAGGTTTGATACTGATTTTTGCGGTTCTTGCCAATCTTGGCGGTTCAAGTGATACGCTTAAAAAATCTATTGAAGAGTTTGTCACTGAAAACACCGGCTATGACGCGAAAGTCGGCAAGCTCAATAATATGAATTTCTTTCCTGACATTGTTCTGGATTTTGAAAATACGGAATTTTTCCGCCATGGCAAAATCGATGTCGTCATGACAGCTCAGAAAGTGCAGGTCACATTCGGTTTCTGGGATGTAATGGCCAGAACCGGAAAAATCAAAAAGATGAATATCGAGGGTTTTCGTGCCCTGCCTGAAACTCTCCTGGAAAAAAGCGTGCGCGTTGACAGGTTGGCGATCGTCGAGACTGAAAGCGGTCCGCGCATGGAAAGCACAGGCTTGATTGGCGATCATCCCTTTGCCGTTTCATACAGTATGGAATCGTCAGGTCTCGGCGGTGGCAAGAATTACAGCTTCGGCCGTGAGCGCGATCTCGACATAAAGTTTGGCGACGCGTCTTTTAAAGGTCATATGAAGGAAACTGACAGGCAGGACATGGTGTTCGAGAACATCGAAGTGAAATGGGGCGACAAACCGGTTGCGACCGGTAATGTTGTCATGACGAGGCAAGAAAACAGCGTTAAAATATCTGGCGATATCATCATGAAAGAGCATGGCACGGATATAAAACCCGATGTTAATCTGCACTTGAGGGGCGAGCGTTTTGGCATACTCCGGATCGATGGAGTGCTGAACAGCACAGAGTTTCATGCCAGTGATTTCTCGGCGGGCTCGGCCTATGATGGTTTCATGACGGTCGTTGAAAACGCTTTCGGCATCGCTGATGAATCTGAACTCATCGATCTTGAGCTTGATGCTGGAACGCTCTATCGCGGCAATGTTTCTGAGGGCGGATATGAAGGCCCGCTGCCGCTGAAAGGCTGGCGCATCGACGCCGGTGCCATTAAAAAAGCGCCTTGACCATGAAGCGTTTTTATAAATTCGTCAGCCTCGGCGATGGCAGGAAGGGGCGCAGCATCCTTCTTGACGGCAAGCCCGTCAAAACCCCGGCGCGAAACCTGCTGGAGACGCCGCATCTGGATCTTGCGAATGCCATTCTTCAGGAATGGAACGGACAGGGTAATAAAATTATACCCTCGGAAATGCCGCTGACCCAATTGCTCAGCACGCGCATCGACCGTGTTGGAAGTGAGCGCGGGGCCATGACCGAAGCTCTCATGAAATACCTGGATACCGACCTCATCTGTTACCGGACTGCGCTCCCCCCTGAAATGGCGGCGGCACAGCAGGCGGCATGGGACCCGTGGCTGGGCTGGTTCGAGCAGGAATTCGGCTCCGCGCTTGAAACGACGACTAATCTTAAGGCGCTGAAACAACCTGTTGGCGCGCACAAGGCCCTGCTTGAGTATGTCGAAGGGCTGGATGATGATCATTTCACCGTTTTGCAGGTGGTAACACCACTCTGTGGTTCTGTGGTGCTTGGCGCTGCTTTTGTACGGGGGTCGTTAAACCCGCAACAGGCCTTTGCCTGCGCCCGGGTCGAGGAAAGCTACAAGGCCGGTCTTTATGACGAAAAAAACCATGGCCCGGACCCGGCGCAGGAGAAGAAAGACAGGGCCGAGATGGCCGACCTCGAGGCCTGCGCCAAATTTCTTGACCTTTTGTCTTCGGCTGACTAATTTCATTTTTTTGGTAGGAGAATACAGGATGAATACGCAAAAATCGCAGGTATGGGATTTGATTGTGCTGCAGGCCGAATCGACAGGCGGCGATGTTTTTGCCGCGCAGGCAATGCGAGATGAAGATACTAGGCAAGAGCGTGTTTCCGAAGTTCAATACAAGCCTGAGCCTTCTAATTCCTAACCGGGTATGATGCCCGGGAAAACAACCGGGCCGTTACCTTGAAACCTTTCCCAAAAAGACAAGTTTTCTCAGACGTAACGACCGGTTAAAGAACCGGATTACGGATTATTGAGAAAAACGATGTTAGATAAAGTTGGATATAGAGACGTCTGGAACTTCTCGCGGCATTACTGGCGCAAGCGCCCGAAAACCGCGCTGGCTCTTGTCGTCCTGATGATTACCGCGACGCTCGCCGATACGATCTTCCCGATTTATACAGGCAAGATTGTCGATGCGCTCGCTGGCCATACGCCGGGCGACGAGGATGCCTTACGCGAGGTGATGGGCTATCTGGGCATTTACATTGCGCTCAGTGTGTCTTTCCATACGCTTCGCTGGCTGTCCATTACGTTGTGGGCGCGGTTTGCCGTGCGCTGCCTCTATGAAATCGTGACCGACGCCATGCACAAGGTTCAGCGTTTTTCATCCGACTGGCACGCCAATACCTTCGCGGGTGGCACGGTGCGGAAAATCACGCGCGGCATGTGGGCGTTCGATGTTTACGGCGACACGATTTTCATGGGTCTGCTGCCTGCCATCGTCATCATGTTCGCGATGACCGGCATGCTGCTGGTGAAATTGCCGTGGGTCGGCATGTTCGCCGCATTCATGATCGTTCTCTACACCGCTATCAGCATCTGGATGGCGTTGAATATTCTCGCGCCGCATTTCAAGGCTTCGGCCAAGGCCGATACCAAGGTCGGCGCGACGCTTGCCGATATCATCACTGGCAACGCCACCGTTAAATCTTTTGGCGCTGAAATGCGCGAGGAACGCACATTCGGGCGCGTTGCGACACTGTGGCGCCTGCGCTCGCAAAAAGCATGGGTGACGGCAGAAATGGCCAATTTTGTCCGCAACCTGCTGCGCATGGTGATGTCGACGGGCATGCTCGCCATGACCATCTGGATGTGGAAAAACGGCCGCGCCACGCCTGGCGATATCGCGCTTGCGATTACGAGCTATTTCATCGTCGGCGGTTACATGCGCGATATCGGCCAGCATATCTCGAATTTGCAGCGCTCGATCAGCGACATGGAAGATATTATCGGCTTCTGGAAGCGCGAGGACGAGGTACGCGATCGTGCCGGTGCCGGATCTATCAAGGTCACGAACGGCGAAATTGTCTTTGATAAAGTGAACTTTGTTTACAAAGCCCAGAGCAGGGCACTGTTTGAAAATCTCGACCTGACAATCAGGCCGGGCGAGAAAATCGCGCTGGTCGGACCATCGGGCTCGGGTAAATCTAGTTTCGTGCGCCTGATCCAGCGCTTGTACGACGTCAATGGCGGTGAAATCCGCATCGACGGCCAGAGCATCGCGGGTATAACGCAGGAAAGTCTGCGGCAGAATATCGCGCTGGTGCCGCAGGACCCGATTCTGTTTCACCGTTCGCTATCGGCGAATATCGCGTATGGAAATGCAGATGCCGGGATGAAAGACATCATCGATGCAGCCAAAAAAGCCTATGCGCATGATTTTATCGAAGGTCTGCCGCTTGGCTATGACACGCTTGTCGGCGAGCGCGGTATCAAGCTCTCGGGCGGCGAGCGCCAGCGTGTCGCGATTGCGCGCGCTATTCTGGCCGATGCGAAGATTTTAATTCTGGACGAAGCGACATCGAGCCTTGATTCTATTTCGGAGCATTTAATCCAGAAAGCGTTAGCGCACCTAGTGAAGGGCCGCACAACGATTACGATCGCCCACAGACTTTCAACCATCCAGGATGCTGACCGTATTCTGGTTTTCGACCGTGGCCGCATTGTTGAGCAGGGCTCGCACCGGGAATTGCTGGCGAACGCCGAGTCTCATTACCGCAAGCTTTACGACATGCAGGCGTTCGATCTGATCGGCGGGATGCCGTCGGGAAAAGCAGCGCTCTAGAACCATGCTTTCTGGTTAGCGACACGGTAACCTTTGATAGCGCGTGTCAATCCGCGCACATATCTCACGATGAAATAAATCAGGATCGGCCCGGCCGCGATCACACCGCCGATAATGAAAATCATGAGATTTTTCTGCCAGTAAGTTGCCCAGCACGGCATGGCCATGAAATTATCGATTGTCCTTTCCATCGCCGTCGGGTCGCTCATGCCTGAGGCCATGGATAATATCGCCTCTGCGCAGGGCTGAAGAGGCGTATTATCAAGTGCTTTGAAGAAATAAACGCTGGCTGCCGCAGTCGTAATCAACGCAAGAAAGCTGCCAATCCAGATCGTGCGGATGATGAACGTCATGTGATTTTCGCTCAAGCTGCCATGCTCGGCGTCGGTCCGCAACACATAGGCGATAATCAATACGCCGGTTACAAGCACTGCGGAAACAAGCGCCGCACTCCAGAGCGGAACCATGGAAAAAACAAGGCCTGCGCCAAATGCACCATAAAGCCTGACAATTTTCTTTTGATTTACATCTATTACTGGATCCATCAACGCCGTCCGAAAAGTTTTTCTATATCTTTTAAACTGAGTTCAATATAAGTCGGACGGCCATGGTTGCACTGGCCGGACATCGGCGTTTTTTCCATTTGCCGCAGCAACGCATTCATTTCATCGGCATTCATTCTGCGCCCTGAGCGCACGGAGCCGTGACACGCCATGGTCGAAAGAATGGCATTGATGCGCTGTTCCACACCATCCGCATTTTCATTCTCCATGATTTCATCGGCAAGATCGCGCAGCAACCGGATTGTGTCCGCACGGTCCGAAAGTATTGCCGGAATCGCCTGCACGGCCACCGCGCCTTTGCCGAACGATTCAATCTCAAGACCGGCCTTGAACAACTCATCTTTGCTGGCGAGCAGGGCATTCGTTTCCGCTTCGTCGAGTTCAGCAATCTCGGGTGTCAGCAATCCCTGCCGCTGGATGCCGCCATCGGCCAGTTGAGCTTTGAAACGTTCATAGACAAGCCGTTCATGCGCCGCGTGCTGGTCGATGATCACAAGGCCGTTTTCGCTCTGGGCGATAATGTAATTTTCATGAATCTGCGCCCGTGCCGCGCCGAGAGGATAAGAATCCGTTTCAATTTCAGGCACGATTTCCGCTCTTGCCGACGGCGCGATATCCATGCGCGGTTCGTAATTAAATGCAGGTGCTTCCGCCAGATTTCCGTAAGCTGTTGGCATTGACCGGGACAAAGGCATCGAAATATTCGCTGGCTGAAGTTTGTTAAGCGTCTGTGCCGATACATGCGAGGAAGAGCGGAAGCCGCCTTCATGGATTGCGTGACGCAGGGCACTGATGATTAATCCGCGCACATTCTGGACATCGCGGAAACGCACCTCGGCCTTCGCCGGGTGGACGTTCACATCCACATCCTGTGAGGAAAGATTTAAAAATAACGCGACGATTCCGTGCCGGTCACGCGCCATGACATCGGCATAGGCCGCGCGCACGCACCCATGTAAAAGCTTGTCCCGCACCGGGCGTCCGTTCACGAATAGATATTGATACTGGCCCGTTGCACGGTGCAGCGTTGGAAGTCCTGCCAAACCCGCCAGTTTTACACCTTCACGTTCCGCATTGATCGTGAGTGCGTTATCGCCGAATTCACGTCCCAGAACAGCGGTCAGCCTCTGGCTTTGCATCTGTGCTGCCGGAAAATTCAGTGATTCCCGCCCATCATTCGTCAAACGGAAACCAATGGTCGGAAACGCCATCGCAAGCCGCGTGATAGTATCTTTCACCGCCAGGTATTCCGCGCGCTCGGATTTAAGGAATTTCAGGCGCGCGGGCGTCGCATAAAATAAATCGCGCACCTCGATTTTTGTGCCGGATGGGTGGGGTGAAGGGGAAGCCGTACCCTTTTTGCCGCCCTCGGCGGAAATCTCCCATCCCTCTTTATTCTGTCGTGTTGAAATTTTCAGGCGTGAGACGGACGCGATGGAGGGCAATGCCTCGCCCCGGAAACCCATATGTTTTATATCCAGCAGATCATCATCAGGAAGTTTAGACGTCGCATGACGGTCGAGCGCGGCATTCAACTCCTCGCGGCTCATGCCGAAGCCGTCATCGCTGACAACGATCAGGCTTTTCCCGCCTTCACGGATATCGATATCGATCTGGTTTGCACCCGCATCGATCGAATTTTCGACCAGTTCCTTGACGGCTGCGGCGGGACGCTCGATGACTTCCCCGGCGGCAATCCGGTTGATCAATGTTTCAGGCAAATAACGTATACGCATGGCCCGACTCTAGCGGAAAAGCCCTCAAAAAGTCAGCAACGGTGTGGATTATCGCGAAAAAGGGGGTGTGGATAAGTCAGATTGCCTTGAAATCGATGATCGCATCGTCAAGTTTGACGTCTTCGAGGATGGCGCCTTTCAGAATCGCGCCGGTCAGGTCGCTCCGGCGTAGATCGCACCCGCGTAGCACCGCATGACTGAGATCCACACCCGTAAGTATGCAATCGCGCAAATCGGCATCGGTAAAATTGGCGTAACGGAAGCTTGCGCCGCTGAGATCGGACCTTTGCAGGCGTTTCGATCCATCCGCGTTGTTGAACTGCAAAGGACAGAGCATGACGCCTGACAGATTGGCCCGCGTCATCTGCGCATATTTAAATGTCGAGCCGCGCATGTCTGATTTTTCAAGATTGCAGTCGCGGAAATCGCTGCGGTCGAACGTCCCGCTCTGGAGCTCGGCATGACGTAAATCCTGGTTCAGAAAATTTGTGCCCACCGCATGAATGGCTGTCAGGGGAAATGTGCGGAGGTCAATTACTGAACGCAGATCGTAACCACTAAGATCCAGTTGCCGTCCACGCCGACCTGCCGTCGAAACCCAGAGCGTGTGTTCTTCCAGTAATTCCGGCAGAGATTTTCCAAGATTTTCAAGTTTGCTGCCCATGTCGCGTTCAAGTACGGCACCGCTCATGTCGATGTCCTGCTTTTCGACGTCGTCCATCACGGTTCCAGCGATGATCGAAGATCGCATATTGACGGAAGTAAGGTCGGACCCGCTCATATCGGTATCGGCAAGGTTTGCGCCTTCGAAGCTGACACCGCGCATATTCGCGTTGGTCATCGTGACGCCGGAAAGATCGGCATCGGTAAAATCTGCGGCAATCGCCTGCACGCCTGTCATATTGGTGTCGGTCAGTTTCGCCCCGGTCAATATGGTTTTCGCACCAACGCCCCCGGAACGGCGGCGATCAGCCATCACGCCCTTCTCGTCGCGCTTCATGATTTTGCCTTCGCGCAAATCGGCTTCTTTGAGGATCGCGCTTGTCAGGTCAGCGCCCGCAAGATACGCGCCGCGTAAATCCGCGCGTGTAAGGTTGGCGTCGGATAAGTCGGAATTTCTCATGTCGCAGCCGAAAAAGCTTGCTCCGGAAAATTTACATTCCGAAAGAGAGGCATGAATAATCAGGCAACCGGCAAAATCGGCCTGCGAAAGATCGGCCCCCCGAAAATCAAGATGGGAAAGATTGCGGTATTGAATGACGCAACGCGCGCCGCCCTGTTCGCCGCGCAGATACATAGCGTGCTTCTTTATCGTCTCATCCAGAGTTTCCTGGCTGACAGACGGCAAATCGGTCGGGTCGGGTACGTGATCTCTCATGTGCCTTTCGCGGTCCTTCGCGTGGGTCGGGATATTCTTCCCTATGGCTAAAATTTTAAGGCAGGAAGGGTTAAAATAGAACGAATATTAAGGTTTACTCTTCAAGTATTTGCATCAGGGCGCGTGTCGTCTGGTCGGCTGTCGGGTGTGCGCCGGGTGCCAGGATTTCATTCGCGAGCGTCTTGCCCAGCTCAACGCCCCACTGGTCGAAGCTGTTGATATTCCAGATAATTCCCTGCACAAACATGCGGTGCTCATAGAGCGCCAGCAGCATGCCGAGATGCCAGGGATCAAGGCGATCCAGTAATAATGTCGAGCTTGGGCGGTTACCATCGAATTTCTTGTACGGCTTGTCGGCTTTTTCACGGCCCTGCATGAGGGCCTGGGCTTGCGCCAAGGCATTGGCGTTCAGTTTGCGGTGATGATCGCCAAGATCATGATCGGGATTTTTTACGATAATAAAATCAGCCGGGATGATGTCTGTGCCCTGGTGCATGAGCTGCATGAAAGCGTGCTGTGCGTTTGTACCGGTCTCACCAAAAATAATCGGCCCGGTTTTATAGTCAATATCATTGCCATCACGATCAACCGATTTACCATTCGATTCCATATCAAGCTGCTGGATGAAGGCAGGAAACTTCCGCAAATTGTGCGCATAAGGAAGAATAGCGTGGGTGCGGTAATCCATGAAATTTCTGTACCAGACCGCAAGCAACGCCATAAGGATGGGAATATTTTTCTCGAATTCGGCCTCGCGGAAATGATCATCCATTGCCTTGGCCCCGGCCAATAGCGTTTTGAAATTTTCAAAGCCCGCTGCAATGGCAATTGGCAAGCCAACTGTGGACCAGACACTGGTGCGCCCGCCGATCCAGTCGCGCATTGGCAGGGTATTTTCCGGTGCGGTACCGAAAGATTTCGCCATCTCTGCATTGGATGTAACAGCGTAGAAATTTTTGGTTGTTTTCGCCCAGGTTTTTGCCGTCGTCGCGTTTGTTAATGTTTCCATTGTCGTGAATGTTTTCGATGTCACGATGAAAGCTGTGCCCGCAGGCTTCAGGGTTTTAAGAACTGATGTAATGCGCGCGCCGTCGACATTTGAAACGAAATGCACGCGCGGCCCGTCATTAAAGGATTGTAGCGTTTCATAAACGATGCGCGGGCCAAGGTCCGATCCGCCGATCCCGATATTAACGACATCGGTGATATTTTTATCATTACGAATTTTTTTGCTGACCGATTCAATTTGTGCCAGGGATTTCTGGACAAAATCTTTGATATTTTCTCCATCGATTTTAAGCGAGGGATTGCCTGAGCCGCGCAGCGCCGCGTGAAGCGATGCACGTCCCTCTGTCACATTTATTTTTTCGCCAGCGAACATTCTGTCTCGCCAGGAAGCAATGCCTGCCGTCTTTGCTAAATCAACAAGAAGTTTCAGTGTTTCAGAGGTAATGAGATTGCGTGAGTAATCGAAAGTAAGGCCGTTGGTGCGCAAATGAAGAGCGGTAAAGCGTTTGGAATCTTTCGCGAACAGATCGCGCATGTGTACGTCGCTCATTGCCTTCGCGTGCGCCTGCAGGGCTTTCCATTCCCGCGATTGCTGCGGATTATTCGACATTGGGCAATTTCTCGATCGGTACGGAACCGGCAATGTTTTCCGGGTTCCCAGTCAGAACCGTGATCATTTTATTGGAATCGAGCAATTCTTTTGCGACACGCTGCACATCGGCCGCCGTGGCGTTCTTGATTTTATCTTCGCGTTGCTCTAGGTAATCAACCGGCATCTCATCCATTTGCAACGAAAGCAGGAGGCCCGCAATGTCGTCCGTTGAAGTCAGGCCGAGCGGTAGAGAGCCGATAAGGTAGGATTTAGCATCCTGAAGTTCCTGTTCGCTGATGGGCTCGTTTTTCATTTTTTCCCATTCGACTTTTACCAGCGAAATCATTTCGGCAGTATTTTTGGTTTCGGTCGACGTTGAAACCTGCAGCCCGTCGAAATGCTTCATGTCGATGAAGTAGCTGTAAATGCCGTAGGTCAGGCCGCGTTTCTCGCGGATTTCCTCGGTCAGGCGCGAGCCAAAGCCCGACGACCCCAGAACAAAATTCATAACCTGTGCGAGTTGGTAATCAGGATGATGGCGGTCGATGCCGGGCTGCATCATTTCGACGATTGTTTGCGGAATGTCTTGCTTGAACACAAAAACTTTACCCGCATTCTGCAGGGCGATGTCCGGCGCTTGTGCGGGCGGTTTTACGTCTGGCAGGTCGCCGAAGATATTATCAAGTGTCGTGGCCAGTTCCTCTTTCGTCATGTCGCCGGAAACGGCGACGACAAGGTTATTTTTTCCGATATTATTTTTATGAAAGGCACGCAAATCTTCCGGGCTGATTTTCTCAAGGCTCGAGAGCGAGCCGCCGCTATTCTGCGAATAAACATGCCCCTCGAAAGCCCGGTCGTTCATGATCCGCGCCGTCATCCAGTCCGGATCGGTGAGCGAGGACCGGATACGGCTCTGGTTCGCCTCACGCATGCGTTTGACGGGTTCCTCGTCGAAGCGCGGTTTTGTAAGGGCGAGCGCCGTGAGTTCGAAGGCACGCTTTTTGTTCTGGCTCAAGGTTTTTAATGATCCCGAAAAATCATCGCGGTCCGAACCGAAGCTCAGCCCAATCGAAAGGTCGCGCAGTTCTTTCTGGAAGGTCTGCGAATCCAGTTCGCCCGCACCTTCATCCAGCGTGTTGGACAGCATGCGTGAAAGGCCTTGCTTGTCGACCGGGTCTAACGCGCCGCCGACGCCGCGAAAGCCGAATTGCATGGCGATGACCGGTACGCTGTGGTCTTCTACGAGCCAGGCCTTGATGCCGCCGGGGCTAGTGACTTGTTCGATATCAAGCACCTTGTCCCGCGCATGAGCCGGGAAGGCGATGAATAAAATCAGGAGCGCGGGCATTATTCTCATGGTGCCGCCTTTTCAGCCGGTGCGGACAGTGCCGTTTCCGGTGGCTTTTCCTTGGGCAGGAGATAGCCCGTCACAGGTGGACGCTTCTGCGCATTGTCAGGATCGAGATATTTTTTGGCCACGGCCAAAATATCATTAGCTGTTACCGCCGCAATATTGTACTGCCAGTATTCAACATCATCGATTGTCGAGCCGCTCGCCAGTGAATAACCGAAAATCATCGCCGGCCCGCTCAAACTGTCTCGCGCGTAAACTGCTTCGGCCTGCATGCGCGTCAGGGCTTCGCTGAGTTCCGCTTCAGGAATGCCGTTTTTAATCAGCAGCCTGATTTGTTCATCGAGTGCCGTGACGACGTCCTCCGGTTTCTGACCGGGCAGGGGGCTGGCGTAGAGATCGAGATCGCCATCGCTCCACATCGAGCCTTGATAAGACAACCCGGCACTAGTCGCTATTTTCTGTTCGACCACGAGGGCTTTATAAAGGCGCGATGTCGGCCCGCCGCCCATTAGCTCCTCAAGAACCTGCAGCGCAAGGGATTCTTTTGCGTTCTGATGATAGCTCGGTACGATGAAAGCCTTTTGCACTAATGCCTGGTGAACGGTTTCATCTTCAAGACGTACTGTTACAGACGCTTCCAGTGGGGGAACGGCGGCTCTGACGCGCTCCGGCAACGGAACAGGCTTAAGTGGTCCGTAAATCTTTTTCGCAAGATCGTAAACCTGCTGCCCGGTCACATCGCCCGACACGACGAGGATCGCATTGTTCGGTCCGTACCAGCGGTCATAGAAAGCTTTACATTTGTCCCATGTCAGCGCCGCCATTTCATCGGCCCAGCCGATAATAGGGTTGCCGTAAGGATGATTGATATAAAGTGCGGCGTTGAGTTGTTCAGCGAAGCGCGCGCGCGGATCATTGTCCGTGCGCTGGCGGCGTTCCTCTAAGATAACCTTGTTTTCAGACACGACTTGTTCCAGCGGGGGATTTAAACCGCGCATACGACCCGCTTCCATTTTCATGACGGTTTCAAGCTGGTCGACCGAAATCGATTGATGGTAGGCGGTGTAATCCTGCCCGGTAAAAGCATTGTCGTTGCCGCCGAGTGAGCGGATTTTTTCCGAGAACTCGCCGGGCTTTAAACCTTGAGAGCCTTTGAACATCAGATGCTCAAGAAAATGCGCAACACCGGAAACGCCGTGATCTTCATCCGCCGCGCCGACTTTGTACCAGACCATGTGTGTGATGACGGGCGCGCGGTGGTTGGGAATGACGACGATTTCAAGACCGTTATCGAGTTTGAATGTTTCGGCGTTGAAAATTTTCTGCCGGACAGGCGTTTCTTCTTTAATCGCCTCTTTTTTAGCAGCGGCATAGGACAGGGGAACTGCCAGCAAGAGTGCCGCGGCCAGTGAAACAGCTATGCGGCTTTGGCGCTGCAATTACTGCTCCACGGAGGGCGTTTCACCTTCAGTGACCGGTTTGCCTTTTTCTTTGTTATTCTTCAGGCGTGCCGCTTCTTCCTTGGCGTTCACCACGTTGGCGGGTGCCTGCTCGGGGCTGTCCATGCCAAGGAGACGTTTGACGACTGGTTTTTCCTGCTCGTTAAGGACAGCCGTTTCCGAGTCAATTGTCCGGCGAATGGACGGGTCGGCTTTTGCGGCACCGGCCTTGTTCAAGAACGTGGCATCGTTGCCAGTTGCCTGTGCTTCATAGGCGGCCTGGCCTTCAGCGCCGAAGACTGTCTGACGCGCTGCCTGCTCGGGGCTTTGCTCCTGCGGGCGCGGCGCACCGGGTGATGGCGGACGCAACGTGTAATTCGGCGGCATCGAAAGAGGCGCGCGTTTGACGACGGCGAATTCATCTGGCGATTTCTTAGTCAGGCCGAGCTTGTCCTTGGCCGAAGAGCATCCGGCGAGGGCAATCGTTGCGACAAACAGGAGAGGAATGATTTTTATCTTCATAAATCGACCCTTAATATTTATTCGAATAAAGGAATGAGTGCAATATAAGCACGCCCACGCCTATGACAATACCGCTGTCGGCTATATTAAAGGCCGGCCAGTGATAGTCAAATGCGTGGAAATCGAGGAAATCGAAGACCGCTCCGTACCGGGCCCGGTCTATGACATTGCCGAGCGCCCCACCTATGACAAGTAAAATGCCCATTTCCTGCATCCCATCAGGCCCATAAAAGAGCCATGCCACGAAAAACAGCGATATGACCAGTGCCAGCACGATCAAAATCATCGGTCCGAAATCGGATTGCTGGTTGAACATGCCGAAACTGATGCCCTTGTTCCAGACGCTGACGAAGTTGAAATGAGACGCAACGGCCAACTCGGTTGGGGCCAGGGTTTTGGTCTCGGATTGATACCATGCGAGGAAATCAGGTGGCGGGGCGGCGGCTTCACCTTCCGCGTGGGGGCGGAGCACATGCTCCATCACGTACCACTTGCTGGCCTGGTCGGCGGCGATGAAAATGAGTGAAAGAAGCAATATTAAAAATGGACGCATGGTTAGTTTTTTCCGGGTTTAAGGAATAGCTGCAATTTCATACAGCGTTGCAACGTATTTTCAAAATCAAAATCTGGATATGTGGTTAATGTTTCAACAACAGCCTGACCAAGAGGTTGGGCTTTCAGCGCATTCAGGAATTTATATTCATCTACCGAAATTTCCACGATTTCAACATCGAAGTGCAGGCGGTGAACAAGCAGACATGTGCCGCCTGAATGAATATCGGGAGCGTTCATTTTATCATCGAGACAATATGCGCGGATTGCATGTAATGGCCATGGCGATTGCAAAAGATAAACGGATTCCCTGAGTTTTAGTTCCAGCTCTTCCAGCCTGTCTGCAGGGATATCCGCCAGATTTTGTGCACTCAGCGCCTCATCGTCCTTCGCGTGATAGGACTGGTTGCCGAGAATTTCCAGTTTTGCCATGTCTGCCAAGTAAGGCAAATGTGCAGCAGGCGAAAAATCTGCAACAAACTGATCGAAATCATGTCCATAAAAAGTGAGGCAGCCTGAGGTGGGCGGATGGGCGACAATATAGGCGCGGACCATCGAAGAAAGAAAATCACGGCCCACGAGTTTTTCCAGTAGCGGAAAATTAGCACTCAGCGCATTGCCAAGACCGCTCATGACATTGTTGCGGTAAACATCCATCCGGCGCGTCAGCGGGATATCACTCGTCTCCAGAATATCCGCAAGCGCGTCATCCGTTTCCGGCGCCAGCATCATGCCCTTAAAACGCGTCTGGATTTCATTCAGCCGCATGCGGAATTCTTTCTTCTGCGAAGTTGCGGATAATCGCGCGCGCCTTGTCGGCTTCAGCAACGAGAATATCAAGTGTGGGAAAATCCTGATCCCATTCAATTAGCGTCGGTATTGCGCCGAAACGTCGCACGGCGAATTCATAGAGATCCCACACCTCACCACGCACAGGACGGTTATGTGTGTCGATCAAAATGGTTTTGCCTGTCGTTTTATGTTCGCTATGGCCTGCCAGGTGCATTTCACCGACATGGCGCGTGTTTATATTCTCGATATATTCCCACGCATCGTAACCGTGGTTGTGCGCTTGTACGTAGATGTTGTTGATGTCGAGCAGTAGTCCACAGCCCGTCATCTCGGCGGCGCGGTTCATGAACTGGTATTCCGTCATGTCGTTTTCGGCGAACGCGACATAGGTGGACGGATTTTCGACAAGAATTTTACGGCCTAAAAATTCCTGCGTGCGCGTGATGTTCAGGCAGAGCGTATCGAGCGTCTCGTGCGTATAGGGCAGGGGAAGGAGATCGTTCAGATGCGCATTCCCGCTGGCGCTCCAGGATGCGTGATCGGAAACATTAAAGGGCTGAAAAATTTCGATCAGTTCCTTGAAACTTTGCAGATGCGTTTCGCTGACAGGATCCGTCGAACCGAGAGAAAGGCCGACACCATGCAGGCTGAGTTGATATTTTTTGCGGGCCTCGCTCAAAAAGTGACGATGCGTGCCGCCGCCGAAATAATTTTCCGGGTGAACCTCGAGCCAACCTAGTTCGAGATCAGTTTCGAGAGCATCCTTGTAATAAGGATAGCGAAGTCCAATTCCCACCGGCTGACTTGGTAACGTTGCCGGTGGGAATTTATTCAAATTATTTTCATGATTAATGCGCGTGACCATCTTCGGCGCCCGGTGCTGCTCCGGGTGTCTCGGCGGGTGCGCCAACGGACGGCGCAGATTCAACTGGTGTGCCGGCAGGGGCTTCAACAGGCGCTGTTGCGGCAGCCGTCGTAAGCGGCGTTACGGAACCACCGGCTAGCTTGTCGCAAAGACCTTTCGGCACGGCAACCCATTCATCGCCCAGCCTGTCGCTCGGCGCGGAGCCCGCGCAGGCATGCGATCCGCCAGCGGCGGCGCAGTCATTCTGCCCGGCTTTTACAACGCCGTAGCATTTTTCTTTCTCGGCCTGGGCGTGGGCTGTGCCCGCGCCTGCAACCGTCAACGCCACCGCGCTGGCAAGCAGGACATTCAGAGTTTGCTTGGAAACCATAAGTTTCTCCCTTAAGTGTTGGAATGATTTGTGAGGTTTATACGCCTCTTTGCCACTATCCATGCGGACATTGACGAGGCATGGTTACACACCGTAATAGAAAATTGGAGTCGGAATCGTCCCGCTCCCGGAATAACCCCAAGGCAGTCTTATGCAAATATACGAAATGTATAAAAATCTGCCTTCAGAGGCTTCCGGAGCGGTCGTTGCGATTGGCAATTTCGACGGCGTGCACCGGGGGCATCAGGCCTTATTGGCCAACGCACGGCACATAGCCAGAAAGGCCGGAAAAAAACTGGCGGTCCT
>Ga0138256_10003184_pt1 | contig 17517 bp, 20 predicted proteins | sample KNB2016incub_MG_FD_105486 | JGI IMG/M metagenome (GOLD analysis project Ga0138256, IMG submission 105486) | Active sludge microbial communities from wastewater in Klosterneuburg, Austria - KNB2014incub_MG | ecosystem: Engineered > WWTP > Activated sludge > Unclassified | place: Austria... | reverse complement strand
CAACAGCGCCAACGACCCGACTTCGCTGCCCGCATACGAAGCCGTCGCACGTTATTTGATGAAAGGAAAATAAGAATATGGAACAACCTACACATCTTCTCGATCTGAACGGCAAAGCAGCAATTGTGACCGGCGGCGGAAACGGCATCGGCAAAGCATGCTCCAGAATGCTGGCCGCAAACGGCGCCGCTGTCGTCATAGCCGATCTAAAAATTGCGGATGCTCAAAAGGTCGCCGACGAGATCATGTCGGGCGGCGGCAAAGCGTTGGCGATCGAATGCAACGTGCTCCAAGACGAAGATCTGGTTCGTCTCGTGGAGCGAACGGTTGCCGATTTCGGCGGCGTACATATTTTGGTCAACAACGCCGGTGGCGGCGGAGCAGGCAGAGAAAGCCCGTTCGATATCACGGTCGAGCAGTTCGAACGCACTTTTCAACTAAACGTTTTCAGCGGATGGCGACTCGCGCAGCTGTGCGCTCCGCATATGAAAAAAGCCGGCTATGGCTCGATCATCAATATGTCTTCGATGAGTTCGATCAATAAAAGCCCGGCCATCAGCGCCTACGCCGCTTCCAAAGCCGCCATCAATCACATGACGGCGAACCTGGCATTCGACTACGGCCCGGAGATCCGGATCAACGCCGTTGGGCCGGGCGCCATCAGGACGGACGCATTGGCTTCGGTGTTAACGCCGGAGATCGAAAAAAGAATGCTGGCGCACACACCGCTCGAACGCCTCGGCGAACCCGACGACATCGCCGGAGCGGTTCTATTCTTTGCCGCTCCGATTTCGAAGTGGGTCAGCGGACAAGTTCTATTCGTCAACGGCGGCGGTGTGCAAACGCTCGATTAGGTTTTATTCGTACACACCAAAAACGATCATTCGCGGCGCTCAAAACTAAGGAATTCAGGTCACGAATATTAAGGAAGATGGAACAATTCAATGTTGCGGTAAAAGATCCCAAAGTTTAGTGCGAATTGTGTTAGTGTTGGTAAATTTGTCTGACTTTTTGGTCAATAGATACAGCTAGTATGCCAGCAAAGAAGTCGGTCACCGCAACGGAAAGCCTAAATTTGAATGAAAACGGAACACGATCGGCTAAGCGCGCGATTTCTTTCGCCGAAGCCTTTCGTTTTTGGCTCAAGTTGGGTTTTATCTCGTTCGGCGGCCCTGCCGGACAGATCGCCATTATGCACCGCGAACTTGTCGAACGGCGGCGATGGCTATCGGAAGAAAGATTCTTACACGCGCTCAATTATTGTATGCTGCTGCCGGGCCCGGAAGCTCAGCAGCTCGCGATCTATATCGGCTGGCTGATGCATCGCACATGGGGCGGCATTGTCGCCGGCGCGTTTTTCGTCATTCCTTCAATTTTTGTTCTGCTCGCGCTCTCCTACGTTTACGCGGCCTACGGCAATGTGCCGATCGTTTTGGGCGTGCTTTCGGGTTTTAAGCCGGTCGTGGTTGCCATCGTTGTCGAAGCCGTCATAAAGATCGGCGGCAAGGCGCTCAAAAGGCGCATACATTTTCTTATCGCCGCCGCCGCGTTCGTCGCCATTTATTTTCTGCAAGTTCCATTTCCGCTTATTGTTTTGGCTGCCGGATCGATCGGTTTTTTGGGCATACGCTATGCGCCGAATGTCTTTGACGCCGCTCCGGCAAAGCAGACGAAAACTGAATCGCACACCGAAAAGTACGATTCCGAATTACCGCTTGTCATTGACGACCACGCGCCGCCGCCTGCACACACATTGCCGAATCGAGTTAGAGCCTTGAAGATACTTGCGATCGGTTTGATGCTTTGGATCTTGCCGTTCCTTTTCCTTGGCTCGTGGCGCGGTTTCGACAGTTTGCACGCCCAGGAATATCGCTTTTTTACGCAAGCGGCTCTCGTAACTTTCGGCGGTGCATATGCTGTTCTAGCCTACGTGACGCAAGCCGCCGCAGGCCCTTTCGGCTGGATAACTCCGACGCAGGCGGTTGACGGTTTGGCGCTCGCGGAAACCACTCCCGGACCGCTGATAATGGTTTTGCAATTTGTTGGTTTTATGGCCGGCTGGAACGATCCGCAAGATATGGGGCAAACGGCAAGCGCTGTCGTTGGCGCACTGGTAACTACTTGGGTGACTTTTCTTCCGTGCTTTATTTTTATCTTTCTCGGTGCGCCTTATATCGAGATCCTACGCGGCAATAAAAGCCTAACGGGCGCGTTGTCCGGTGTGACCGCCGCGGTCGTTGGCGTCGTACTAAATCTAGCGCTGGTTTTCGGCGCGGCCGTTGTTTTTCAGAAAGGATCGAACATTAGCCTAGATTGGTTCGCCGCGATCATGGGCCTTGCGGCGTTCATCGCGCTCTATCGTTTTAAGGCAGATGTCTTGCTAGTAATTCTAGTCGGCGGCCTGGTCGGATCGTTGCGAATGCTCTTTTTCGGATAAGATCGCTCGGAGCACACGACGCTCAGTTCAGACACGCTCCCTACCGGTCGCGTTTCCGCCTAACCGATCAAGACTTCGTTGTTGCCTTTTAAGATATTACCTATAATTCTGCATTCCGGGATATGACTGCGGATGATATCGGAACCGTCGGCCGAACAAACGACGATCATGCCGATGCCCATGTTGAAGGTGCGGAACATTTCTTGGTCGGTGACGTTTCCGAGTTTTTGCATTAGGCCGAAGATCGGGAGTTCGGGCCAGGTGCCGCGGTTGATCTCGACGCTGACGCCTTCGGGCAAGATGCGCGGGATATTTTCGAGGAATCCGCCGCCGGTTATGTGACAGAGGCCTTTGATCAGCGGAACATCTTGTCCGTTTTGCAGGCTGGAAGCCTGTTTTCCAAGCAGCGGGCCGATCTGCGGCAGAAAGCTTTGGTGTGTTGCCAGCAGAGCCTCGCCGACCGTTGTGCCGAGTTCGTCCAAAAAAGTATCGGGCGTGTAGCCGCCGATCTCGAACAATAATTTACGAGCCAAGGAATATCCGTTCGTCTGCAAACCATTTGACGGAATGCCGAGAACGACATCGCCCGGTTCGATATTTTTGCCGTCGATGACGTTCGCCTTATCGACAACGCCGACGATGAAACCGGCCAGATCATATTCGCCGTCCTTGTACATCGAAGGCATTTCGGCCGTTTCGCCGCCGAGCAGAACGCAGCCGTTCTCGCGGCAGGCACGTGCAAAACCTTCGACAACCGAAGCCGTTACTTCGGGTTCCAGCTTTCCGGTCGCAAAATAGTCAAGAAAGAAAAGCGGCCGCGCGCCCTGCACCAAAATATCGTTGACGCAATGATTCACAAGATCGGCGCCGACCGTGTTGTGAATGCCGGTTTCAAAAGCGACCTTCAGCTTTGTGCCGACACCATCTGCCGATGCGACCAAGATCGGCTCTGCCATGTCCGGGAACGCGCCCGAGAACATCCCGCCAAAGCTGCCGATCTCCGTCAGCGTACGCTCATTAAAAGTGCTTCGCGCGTACTCGCGTATCTTTGCCACCGCGCGGTTAGCATTGTCGATAGAAACGCCTGCGTCGGCGTATGAGATCGATTCGCTCATGGAACTATCACGGCCCTACCACATGAGCCCCTCCATACTTCAGCAATTTTTTATCGAATGTAACCAAACTATTCTGCCAAGCTCCGGCCTCAACCGAGGCGTAACAGTCAATGATCGAAAGTGATTGCCGGGCTTCGTAAAGGTCAAAAACGTCGCTGAATAAACCCGCGTTTGAACTCAAATTCGGAAGGGCGAGAAGCGATCTCATAGTAATTGCTATCGTACTGCGTGGAGCTTCGTAATACTTTTCAAGTACAAACACTGTTTCCGTGATCACCACATCGGTGACATAAACATCCGGAGCGGTCACGACGGCCACATCCCTCGCGGTTTGGCCCGGCACATCGCGGAGCAAGAATCTAAGGATCACGTTGGTATCAAGGCTATTCACTTTTGATACTTTCGCTTATACTCCTTGATCTTGGCTTTCTCGATCGCGTCTTTCAATGCCTTTCCCGACAGACCTAATTTTTCCCGAGGTATGCTTGCCAAAAGGCTTTGTCGAGCCTCTTCAAATTGCTCGATCGTGATGCCGGGATCAAGTACGATCTTATTGTCGCTGCTAACCGACACATCAACCCGCCGCCCTTGCTCGATACCGAAATGCTTGCGAATCGAAGAAGGGATTGTAATCGTTCCCTTACTTGTTACGGTTGTCGAATATCTCATGTATTACATATTACCGATTGTATTACGTTTTGTCGATTTCTTTCGCTGCGGCGAACACTAGGGGGCCTAATTCGACTTGATACCAAACTCCTGTTGTAAAACCGCTGCAAAATCGGCAGGCGATCTGATCACTGTTTCTCTGCGTCCGTTGCTGTCGGCGACAATGAACTTATCGTCCGTCAGAGTGATTCGACCGCCCTCAGTCAATATCGAACAGAGCTTTCCTTTTGTAAAATGCGAGTCCGGCGAGTATTGTTGAAAGTCGCACATTTCGGCGAATTCTGATAATTCGCGTGGAATATCCTGAAAGTTATACTCGCTTTTCCAGTCGTCGCCGTCGCGTTTCGAAACGTCAAAATATTCGTCGTCAAAGCGGCGGATGATGAAAAAGCCCGACGGGTCTTGTTGTTCGGCTCCGAGGCTCAATCGCAGCGGCTCAGTTGTAAAATCGCCGAAACCGACATCCGCAAGATATTCATCGTCGCCGATCGTAACGATAATTGCGGCGTGGTCAAATTCCGGGCCGTGTCCGTTGTTATTAGAAACTCGGGCCGAGATCAGCCGGGTTTGAAATCCTAATGCCTTAAGCAATTCGTTGAACAGCCCGTTCAGCTCATAACAAAATCCACCGCGGCGATTGATGACGATCTTTTCGTAGAACCTTTCAGTGTCTAAAATTATCGGGCGCTTCCAATGAATATCAAGATTTTCAAACGGGACCGACAACAGATGTCTTCGCTGCAGAAGCCTTAATACCTCGTCATTAGGTTCGAGATGATCCGGCAGCAAACCAATTCGATCAAGATATTGCGGAACATTCATCGAACCACCTTCCAAACAAGCCCTTTTATACTTGCGCACACAGGTCCGCCGTCGCCGCCGGTTCCGATGATGTCGGCCTGCAGCCGTGACAGCGGTGTTCTCAACACCTCTTCTACGTCCTCCTTCGATATCGACATCAACGATAATTTTGCGCGACGCGACCAACACGAATTATTCTGACTGGCATATGTACCGGAATTTAGGTAAATGAACCTTGCATTTTTGGGCCCCTGAGCATAAGGGCCAAGGAAGTTTGGCCGTCCGTTCGTTAGGTCAACTAACAGTTCTATCTCATATAAAAGCGTATTATTGGCGCACTTTGGCACTAAAAGCTCGTCCTTGCCCTTTTGGACCGTCATTGAGACACCGAATAGCGGATCGTGAACTATAATTCGAAAAGAGACCGGGACTTTCATCGTGTGACCTTACAGATGAAACTATCACTACTCGCCTACACATGCGAAACTTGTGATGATTATTGACTTGCCGCATTGTGAGCGTTTAGCATTTTTAATGGCGCACGCCGGCCGCCGGCAATTATTAAAACAAATGCCCGGCTAGACCGTTGATGGAATTTATATGAGTTTCACACTGCACGACATGAGTTCGGAGAACTTCGAATTTACGGCAAACGTTTGGAATTGGAAGGCAGCCCTTGAGGTAATAAAGGGCCTTGATATTCTCAGCGAAGGCAAGGTCCGACAAATGGCATATAACGCCATGGGCGTAAAGGTTGACCTTGAAGATGCCCATCTGATCGGCAAGAAAATAAAAGAAAAACTGCTGCCAAAGCTCGAGCCCAACAAACGTATTTTCGCCGACGGCAGCATAACAGATGAACCGGATGACATGACACTGTTCAAGGATAATGATGAACAGTGGAAGAATTTCAGCGTGAGCCACGATTGGCTGAAAGAATTTTCCGACTTTTGTCTGCGTTCAAAAGGATTTCAGATCTTTTAGGCAATTGCGGGCCGATTACAATGTGGAACCGAACAATCAAGGCCGAACGGTAGATGGATTTTCTAAACGACATCGCCAATACACTCTCGCCCTTTTTTAAGAACCTTTGGGTCCAGATCGCTTTGCTTATCCTGTTTGCGACCGTTCACGGGTACGTAGGCGCATGGCTGGCAGTTAGAATGCTGTTCCGGCCCCGAAACCCATTCAAGGTCCTGGGCATCACTTTATTTCCGCAAGGCATGATCCCCCGCCACCGCGACCGGCTTGCAAACGCGATAGGCAAGGCCGTCGGGGAAGAGCTTGTTTCTCAGGAAACCATTATGGAGGAACTGCTCGGCAAGGATTTCCTCCGTAAAAAGATCCGCGGCGTTGTCGAATCATATTCGGACGACATTATCGCCCGCGAGTATCCTTCGCTTATCGAAGCACTACCCGCCAATTTGCGCGCTCCGGTCCTGGACGCGATAACTTCGCTCCAGTTCAAGATTTCAGAGCATATTGAAACCATACTGAAAAGCGAGGAGTCTCTTGATACGATCCGGGGTTTTGTTGCCCGCAGGGTGGACGAACTCCTTTCAAAACGCGTCTCTGAAGTAATTGACGATAGTGCGTTCGACAAGATCGTGGCCTTTTTGGATGAGCGTATCGAGTCTGCCGTAAATTCCCCAACCCTTGAGGAAAAAGTACATGACTTTATCGGCCGGCGGGTGGACGATCTTGCGACCGCTGAAACACCTCTCGGCGCGTTGTTCACCGAGGACGCCATTGCTCTATTGAAAGAAAAGGCCAACGAGCAGATCGCTCCGATGGCACATCAGCTTACCGAAATAGCCGCGGCCGAACGTACACGAAATCAGATCGGGGCGTTGATCAAAAAAGAAGTTCATTCATATTACGAGGCCCTGCCTTTCTTCAAAAAGATATTTGTCTCGCGTGAAACCCTTATCAGCGAGGTCGATGACCTCGTAAACGAAAGCCTGCCGAAACGGATCGAGGAAACCCTTAAAGGTGATTTTTTTGCCGAGGAAGCAAAAAACTTCATCAACAACAGCATAGACGACGCACTGGCCCGTCCGCTGCCTGCGCTTGTTGGCACCATCGCTCCGGAACAGCTTGACCGGCTCAAGCGTCAAATACTACGTTCAATTCTCTCTGTCATTCGCGGTGACGAAATGAAGGCTTCCATCACAGGATACTTGCGGGAAACGCTCGACAGGCTCCGCCCGCACAGCATCGACGCGATCATGGAAACGCTGCATCCCGAGTCGGAAGAGAAGCTTAAAAATATGCTCTCAACCGGATTGTTGAGCATACTCACGCGCGGCGAAACCTCGCAGATCATTAATTCCGTGCTTTCGAACCAGGTCGAAAGACTTCTTGCGACGCCGATCGGCAAGCTTACAGACAGCGTTTCAGAGAGCAGACTCAAGTCGGCAAGCAATTCGCTGGCCGATGCGATCATCGACGCAATAAAAGAAAAATTACCCGAAGCGATCCGCGAATTTGACGTTGGCGGCGTTGTTCGCGAAAAGATCAAAAACTATCCTGTTGAAAAGCTGGAATCACTTGTCATGTCAGTCGCCAAGGAACATCTTAGAACGATCGAGCTATTTGGCGCCTTTTTCGGGTTTGTGATCGGCGTTGTACAGGCCCTGCTCTCATACTGGGCGTTTTCGAAATAAGGCAGGGTCTATTTGTGGTTGTCCTTTGATCAGCAAAAGGGCAAAAATTTCTTTTATACGCCGACTCGTTAATATAAACTGCGTTTTATGACTAAGATCTTGAACATATTACCGTTCGTGATGCTTTCTGTCTTTTTGGCTTATTCGCTCTTCGGCATGTGTAAAAAAGACAGGCGATTACCTTAATTCTGAATAAATTGGCCCATTTTAAGTTCATTATGAAAACGATCGCCGTGCTTGCCGCACTCATCTTTGCAATTCCTGCATTTTCTCAAACATCCCTTGAATCGGGGCCTAAGGTAAACGGCCTCGCACTTGGAGCAACTCGCGCAGAAGTGATCAAAAAGATCGGCAAACCGACCCGCGAAACAAAGAACAAGGCCGACGAATGTGTAGGCGGAACGGAGATGACGCTCCACTATCCGGGCCTTAAATTCAGTCTTTGGGACGATGCGCATGGAAAGTTCTCAGTTGGAGCGTTTGAGGTCAATTCGGCCAAATGGGATGTTTCGGGTGCCCGCGTCGGTCTTTCAAGTTCAGCTATTAAAAAGTTGTTCGGAACGCGGTTTACGGCCGAGACAAACAGCGGCAAAACCATTTGGTACTACGATATGGATGAAGAAAAAAGCCCTGGCAATACTAATTTCACTTTCCGAAACGGAAGGCTCGTAAACATCTTTTCAATGTGGCTGATGTGCTGACCGCAAGGCCGGCCGGCTGCCAAGAAAAATAAATTTCAAGAACTGAAAAAAATTCTGCAAGTTCCGGCAAGCAGTTCGTTCTTTTGGACGCAGCGTTGCTTGTCCGATCGTTATCAACCTGATATCTGCACGTTTTGAATGTCAGGGAAGCACGATCGGAAACCGGCATTCCGGCTGTGTTTGCTTGAATTTGCGGGGCTGAATGGGGTTGTAGTTCGGCTGGAAAGAACCGCGATACGACCATAAAGGAATTAAAACAATGAGAAGATCTATATTGACAGTTTTGTTTGCGGCGGCGGCAGGAATTTTGGCCGCTTGTCAGCCTACTGAACCAGTAAAACCAGCGGTTTCACCTAACTCAAGCCCTGCGGCCCCGGCTTCATCGCCTGCTGCTCCGGCGGCGTCACCGGCAGGCAGCCCGTCGGTTGACCCGAAAGCTCCGGCGACAGTGCCTTCCGCTAAGGCGACCGCTCTTGAAGGAAGATGGCCGGGGGTTGAAGGCACATTTCTGAACGTCACTAAAACCGGTGAAAAGTACAAGGTTGAGGTCAAAGACCTGGACAAGACCGAAACGTTCGAAGGAACGGCTGTCGGCGACATGATCCAATTCACCCGCAAGGGCAAGCTTGAGACCATTAAGGCCGCCACCGCTGAGGAAACCGGCATGAAATGGCTTCAGGGAGAAAAGAATTGCGTAGTGATCACAAAAGGAAGCGAAGGGTATTGCAGGAAATAACCTCGATCTGAATTCGCGTTAACTGAAATGGGCCGGCCGGCTTGGCCGGCCCATTCTATTTGATCATGAAAATTGTTTGAACTTTCGTATGCGGGCAAGCGTTTTCTTCAGGCAGTTCCAACCGTGGAGGCAATTATGAAGAAATTCGGCTTTTTGGTCTTTGTTGCGGCTATTATTCTTGGCATTGCTATTAGCAGCTTTTTCTCGTTTGGCAAGGCGGATTACAAATTATTCAATTTTTCGATCAACAAAAAGGCACAGGGTTCGGGGAATATTGCTGTCGAATCGCGTGACGTAAGCGGGTTCAATGGTATTGACGTCAGCGGTGTGTTTCAGGTTGAGATAAAGGCAAATCAGAACTTCGCCGTCGAGGTTGAGGCAGACGATAACCTTCTGCCGCTGATCACGACCGAGGTCCGCGACGGCATCCTTCACATTGAAGCCGCTGACCGTATTTTAAGCAATAACGGCCTAAAGGTCCGTATCTCGGCGCCGGATATCGACAAAATCCAGGCGACAGGAGCATCAAAGGTCAACCTTGCTGGGATCAAGAATGAAAATCTGAGCATTGATACCGGCGGCGCATCTAAAATTTTTGTAAACGGCGAAACTGCCAGGCTTGAAGCGGAGGTCAGCGGAGCAAGCTCGATCGACGCCGAAAACTTAAAGGCTGAGACCGCTTCGGTAAACGCCAGCGGAGCAAGTCATGTAACGCTGTTTGCAACTGCTGAACTGAAGGCCGATGCCAGCGGTGCAAGCCGTATTGTTTACGCCGGCGGGCCCAAGAATATTATTAAGGACATTTCCGGAGCAAGCACGATACGCGAGAAATGAACAAACCTGTTGAGATCGCTTAGTAATTGGGCGTTCGGGCAAACCCGGCGCCTTTTTAGGTCTCGACCGCATTGGTCCTAAACCCGGCAATGTTGCCCGCGGAGTCAAATCCGAGAACGAAAATTTCTATTTTCACATGCCCTGCCCTAATTAGTTCCACAGGTTCCAGATTTCGGTACATCACATCGCGAAGCTTTGCGAATTGTTCGGTCCGCTTATGCTCCCTCGGCCCGTGCCATTCTTCTCGCAGGGTCGCCCGTCGAAAAAATTCATCCGCTGGTCCGGCCGCTATTGGCTGTCCGCCGCCGCTCGGTAGATGTTCGCGAACAAAGCCTTCGATCGACAATTGACCGGTTGCCGGTTCAAGGATCGGTATTATCGGGGAGTCCGTTTCGCTTATATTGACCAGGCCTTTGCACGCTGCCTCAAGAACGGTCAAAAGTTTCTTACCGGTTAGTTGTTTTTTTTCTTGCTGATTCAAAATAATTTCACAAAAAAAGTAGGATTTGACGAGGAAAATACGTCCGGTATAGAGTATATCCGCACCCGAAATAATGCCAAATCATTGTCTTTTAAGGGGTTGGGGCAGACGCTGAAATTCTGTGGATTATTCCTTGCGCTTGTTGTTTCGTTATGTTAGTCTGGCATCCGTTTCGATATTGTCTGGTACTTCTAAGTTGTTGTAAATAAACGAGTTGAGGTTTCTCTTTAGCTTTTAAGCGCATTTCCACAAACCTGTGGAAAACGTTGTGGAAAACTCTTAGCGCGAGGGGCGTTTTTTCACTTATCGGCATATAAAGCAAATAGTTTCTGTACTGTTTCACAGACGTTACAAAAGTCTTAAGCGCAATTTATAGCTACCGGAAATTTTTATACCGATCACGCGGCAATAATTCTCGATTTTTGGAGCATCTTAAGGTGGAAGCATCTTTACAAAAAACCGACCTTTGGACTGACGTCATTACGGCCGTCGAACAGAGCCTGAATAGACACATCGTTGACTCATGGTTTCGCCCGGTACGTTTTGAGGAGCATAATCCGCTTGAACAAACTCTCTCGCTTCGGGCGGGACAGGTAACGAAGGATTGGCTGTCACTGTACTATTCAGACCTTGTGGCCAAGACCCTGGAAGATCTTGGCTATTCCGGCTACCGGATCATCTGGCATATTGACGAATCAGAGAAGGAGGAAGACCGATTTGCCGCTGGTCCTGAAGATGAACCGGATTTCAGGCCGGGGCAGTCTATCGAAAATCAAACGGACATCGGCCGCACGGCCCCAGCCTTTGTCAGCGGAAATCAACGGTCCGATACCGAATCGATCGAGAATTCGCTGAACTCGAAATACACCTTTGATAAATTCGTGGTCGGAACATCAAACCAGTTTGCCCATGCCGCGTCGCTCGGTGTTGCGGACGCGCCGGGCAAGACCTACAATCCGCTTTTCATATACGGCGGTGTCGGCCTCGGTAAAACACACCTTATGCATGCCGTTGGCCATGCGATCAGGCAGCGTAACCGGCACATGAGAGTTTCATACGTGACCAGCGAAAAGTTCATGAACGAACTCATTAATGCTATAAGGTATGATTCCACGCACAGTTTTCGCGAGAAATACCGTTCGATCGATGTGCTTTTGATGGACGACGTCCAGTTTCTGGCGGGAAAGGAACGTACCCAGGAAGAATTTTTCCATACTTTCAATGCTCTTCATAACGAGCAGAAGCAGATCGTGATAACGAGCGACTGTCCTCCACGCGAGATACCGACTTTACAGGAGCGTCTTCACTCACGTTTCGAATGGGGATTGATCGCAGATATTGAACCTCCGGACCTCGAAACAAAGGTCGCCATCCTAAAGAGAAAGGCCGATCTAGACGGCATAGATCTACCGGATGATATTGCGATTTTTATCGCTAACAAGATCCGCAGCAATGTTCGTGAACTTGAAGGTTCGTTGGTCCGTTTGGTTGCAATAGCTTCGCTTCGCGGCGTACCGCTATCGAAAATGCTCGCGCAGGACGCGATGAAAAACGTCATCGACAGTGAAAGGCCTGAAGGCCTGACGATGGAACGGATAGCACGCACTGTCGCATCTCATTACAAACTTACGGTTGAAGAACTGAAGTCAAAGAACAACTCGAGAGCGATCGCCGTACCGCGACAGGTAGCAATGTACCTGTGTAAACGGCTTACAAAACACAGCTATCCTGAGATCGGCAGAGAGTTTGGCGGTAAGCATCACACGACGGTAATGCATTCGTTCGAAAAGATCGACGGGCTTGTCACTGAAGATAGGGATTTCCACAAGACGGTTAGTGAGTTTATCGACAATCTTTGCAGTTAGTTAAAGGTTTTTTAACGGTTGGCGAATGAAAGATGTTTCCACAGACCAATTATTTCACTTTTTCGTTAACTTATTTGTTTGCAATGTTTAATGATAAGTTTTTCACATTTCCACCGGTTCGGCCTGTGAGCGGGCTGTGGAATAACTTAGATCGGAGTTTTGGTAAGGTTTTTCCGCAGACAATCAAGGTTTTCCACAAGTTATCCACAAATGCTGTGGACGAGAAGGGCTAGGTTTTATAAGGCGTTTTGGCGATTTACACATTTTCACAGGCCCTTCTTACTACTACTGGATATATATATAAAAGAAATTATTTTGGTATTAGAAGAAAAAGGGGCCGCGGTCACAAAGGAAGAAAGATCAATATTCGGTATAATCTAAACATCAGCAGTAAAACTCAGGAGTTGTAAAAATGGAATTTGTTATTCAGCAGTCCGCGTTAAAGGAAGTACTTGGTTTTGTTCAAGGAGTAGTCGAGCGAAAAAGCACGATTCCTGTATTGTCGAATATTCTGATCGAGAGTTTAGGCGAAAATTCTATTCGTATCGTTGGTACCGACCTCGACGTTACGGTTCGTTGTGACGCGGAAGCTGATATAAAGACAGGCGGAGCGATGTGCGTTCAGGCCCGCAAACTATTCGACCTGGCACGGTTGCTCAAGGGTGACAATGTAAAGTTCAAAAAAGAAGATAACGAATGGGTAACCGTTACCGCCGGCCGAGGTAAATTTAGGTTAGCCGGCGTCAACCGTGAACAATTCCCAGAGATCCCGATCTTCAAATCAGCTCCACTCAAATTGCCGGCCGAGGTTTTCAATTATTTTATTCAGCATACTTCCTTTGCGATAACGAATGAGCAATCGCGCTTTACGCTTTCGGGAGCAAAGTTCATTCTTGCCGATGGAAAGGCCCGAATGGTGACAACAGACGGTCATCGCCTCGCTTACGTGGAACGCGTATTGGACGCTCCTATTGACGGAACGATGGACGCTCTGATCCCGAAAAAGGCCCTGCTCGAACTGGTTAAGATTTCCCGTGATTCGAGCGGCGACGTATCGTTTGGAGAAGACCAGAATCACATATATTTCGAGATCGACGGCCGCCTGCTGATTACCCGTAAATTGTCGGGTAATTTTCCGAATTACGAAATGGTAATGCCGAAAGATAACGATAAGACGGCGGTGTTTGATCTTGATGATATGTACGGGGCCGTCAGACGCGTCGCCCTCATGGCCGATGAAAGAAATCGTTCGATCCGGCTAACCGTCCGCGAGGGCGAAGTGGAATTATCCGCCCAGTCCAGCGAAGAAGGCGAGGGAAACGAGGTCGTTCCGGCGGAGTACAGCGGCGAGGAAGTTCAGCTTGGGTTCAACTGGCAGTATCTTCAAGACTTTCTGAACATTGTTTCAGCGGTTAAAGCATCTGACGCCGGTGAGGCGGAAACCGCAAACCCGGCAAATGAAACTGACGGCGACAAGGTCCGCGTTAAAGAATCATCATCTCCGACCCGAATTTCATTTGAATTCAAGGATGCAAATGCCCAAACTCAAATTAGCATCACCGGCGAAACAGCGTACGACTGTCGCTACATCGTCATGCCGTTAAGGATCTGATGATCGATCTTTGATTGCAATTTCAATTCTTACGGACATCTCGCCCGTAATACTGAAAGGGAGCGGTTTAGCAGAAAAAAAAGGCGTCACGAATCTGTGATGCCTTTTTGCTTGATCAAAAGTTGAAGAAAAATTAGTTTCCGCAATCAGTCTCGCCGCCGACGGTAATGGCGGCGCCATCCAATTTTCTGAAAAGCCGACCTGATTTGCCCTTGATCTTAAAATCTTTTGAACTTGTCGTTCCATCCTTCATTGTTCTGGTTACAACGAATTGACGGCAAGTGTCACAAATGTTTTCTAATCGGACGGTGTCAGGTTTATCGCCGTCGGCGACGATCGAGCAGCTCGAAGGCCGGATAACCTTTTCACCCTGTTGAACAAGCACCTCCCAGCGATGATTCTTATATGATCTTTCATGGTCGCGGCCCGCCAGCATAGCTTCATCGCGATTATTGAACCAATCTGATACGGGACCGTCCCCATCCGAGCAAAATGCCATGAACCAGCCTCCATCTTTGGCATTTGCCGACCCGTCAAACGCGGTAAAGAAGCCCACGCTTATCAGAACCGCCGCCAACGCAAATGTTCTCATAGCTCCTCCAGTAATTGTTTATTTTTTTGGAAATTTACAATATCCGTTGAAAAAGGTCAATCGTCTTTTTAACATGCTAAATATATGTGATCAGAGCAAGATGGGGAACCCTGAATATTGAAGCGGCTGGATGGAAGATGGGCCGTTTATATCGAAACTCATATAAAGTTTCATTGATCCGGAAGCGAACCGCGCCGCGGTTCAAATAGCCGGTAAAGATCATCCTTGGGTTTGCTCGATATCGACAGAAATAGTGCGCCATTTTCCCTGAAGAAATCGGACGACACTTAACAAACATCGGGTCATATGGCCAGCCAGGATCGCAAGCCATATGTCGAGCGGTTCAAGGCTGCCAAACTGCCTGATGCCGAAACAGATCCCGAGCGGAACCACGACCTGCGAGATGATTGAAATATAGAGAGGGCTTTTAGTATCTCCAGTTCCTTGCAGGCCGCCTGTATATGTTAGTGCGACGGAGATAAAGAGGCCCGAGAAGGCGAGAACGCGAAGTAGCTGGACCCCGATGTTGACGGCCGCCGGGTCGGTCATGCCGAAGATCGCCAGCAGCTGAGCGGGAAAAAAGAAAAAGAAAATTCCCAAAAAGGCGGAACCAATTAGACCGAAACGGGCCGCTGTGTTGACCGCGGCGAAAGCCCGGTCGGGATTTCCCGCACCGAGATTTTGTCCGGCGACCGCGGCGGCCGCGCCCATCAAACCCATAGACGTCCAGGTGATGAGCGAAAACAGTTGGACATACGAAACAGCATAAGCGGCCTGTGCCGCGGCACTTTGAGCAAGGCTTCCGATAAAAGAAAGCAAAAGTACGCCGCCGATGTTCATTGCTATTCCCTGAATACCGGCAGGAAGCCCAAACTTAAAGAGTTTGCGGATGATACTCCAATCCGGAGCATAACTTCCGCCCTTTGGAAACGAAACGACCCAGCCGCCGTACCACAGCCGCCAAAGGGAATAGAGAGCTACCGAACCTGAAGCGATCGCGGTTCCCATTGCCGAACCCGCGGTTCCAAACGACGGAATCGGGCCAAGGCCGCGGATCAAGATTATATTCAGGACCAGGTTTAACACGGTCATCACGATGCCGAGGACCATCGGTGTCCTTGCATCGCCTGCCGAACGCAACGCCCCGCCGAGCATGAAAAAGATGAGCATTCCGCCGCTGGCAGCGTACATTATCCTCAGAAACGGCAGTGCCTCGGCCTTTACTTCAGGAGCGGCGTTAACAAGGTCAAGCAAATATGGAGCTGCAATGTATCCGACAGGTGCGAGGATTCCAAATGCCATGAATATGGCGGTCAAAAATGCCTGATAAACTGTCCGGTTGACCTTTTCCTCATCACCTGCTCCGGCAAACCTTGCCACCAAGACGCTCATGCCGATAAAGACCGAAGATATGAACACGATGACGACGATCCAAAGCTGGACGCTAACGCCAATTGCGGCATTTCCGGTAAATCCGACCAAATTACCGACAAGAACATGATCGATAATTCCCTGAAGGCCTCCGATCATATTCGTAAGTACTGTCGGCCACGCGATATTCCAAACCGCGCGCGACAACGGACCCTCGATTATTGAGCGGTCATACTTACCTTTTTTGGGTTCGGCCGTCACTGATTCGGCTTCTTCAACTGTGTCAAGGCTAATTGCGGCGTCACTGGCAACGGGCAAAAAAACAGACGCCGATATTAGAGATCGACAAGGACCTTAAATCCGCCGTAAACCATACGTTTGTAATCGAACGGCGGTTTCTTATCTTTAGGCATTATTGCCTCCATCGCAGGGTCGGCGAAAATAGCCTTCATCACTTTATTACGGTGTGCCTCGGACTTAAATTCGACAGCGGCGTAAATTATTGTTTCGCCCGGTTTCAGTTTTATCATCTTAGGAAATGGTGTCACGTACTCGGCGTTGAGGTCCGAGGCGGCATATTCACGGTATTTCAGGGCTCCGTGCCTGATAAAGATCTTTCCGGCAGCGGTTGCCACTTTCTTATACTCCGGCACATTCTCTTCCAGTATTGGAAGAAGATAAACATCAGTGTATTTCGACATCTGTTCTAAAACCTCCATTTCAGAATTCCAATTGTGACTTCAGGGGCATTTTCAAAAACGACCTTAGGGCCGCAACAATTCGGAATAACGTTCGCGGTAACTATATGCAACAAAGATTCCTGCAAGAACAAGGATGATCGCAACCGGCAGCCCGCTTCTATCGAGGAAAATGTGGACCATTAAGATATTCAGCACTATCGGTGCCAGCACTATGAGGGCTAACGGGACAAATCGGCCAATTACCAAAAGGGCTCCGCAGATCAACTCGGTGCCTTTCAGGAGCGTGAAAAAATATCCCGATGCCGCAAGGCCCTCGGTAAACGACTTTATCGGGCCTTCCATTGGCGGCGGCTGCACCAGATCGAAAAAATAGACGGCCGCACCGAACACGAAAAGCAGCCCCATCAATGTTCGGACGACGATCATTAGTATCTTCATAAAAATTTCCTCACAGCTCCGGGACCCGTCAAAAGCGTCTAATCCTTCATCACTAGGCCGTCACAAACTTTTTGATACGGTTGGAATCAAAGCACGCAAACGCGAATCGCGAAAATAAAGCCCAAGCCAGAGCATGACGCCGAGATACACGCCGAACAAAGTGTGCGTGAAGAGCGGATTGCCGATGCGAACGTGTGTGGCAACGGTCCCGCCGAGATAGCCGGTCAGCAGGATCGCGCCAAGGACAGCCGTTTGCGGTATCAAATAAATGATCGTGCAAACAAGAAGCAAAATGCCGAGCGGGACGATGACGCTTTCGGGATAGCCAAGCTCGACCGTTCCTTTTATCACCACATCGGGTTTGAACAGCTTGCCGACCGTATCCAGTATGAGAAAAACGGCCGGCAGGCCGGAAAGAATGTATCCGGCCCAGCGTTTGCCTTTACCGGTATTTTGAATTGCATCCGTCATTTTGAGCCTCCGCCGTTCGGATCAAAT
>Ga0138256_10003183_pt1 | contig 17518 bp, 23 predicted proteins | sample KNB2016incub_MG_FD_105486 | JGI IMG/M metagenome (GOLD analysis project Ga0138256, IMG submission 105486) | Active sludge microbial communities from wastewater in Klosterneuburg, Austria - KNB2014incub_MG | ecosystem: Engineered > WWTP > Activated sludge > Unclassified | place: Austria... | reverse complement strand
GGCGCCATTGGCGCAGTGCCGGCTGGCGTTGGCATCGTGCAAGGCGATGGCAAGATCCCTTACACAGCTGATGCTCTGGCGATCCGTGACGAGAACCGCGCCAAGGCGGTTGAAAACGATCCGGAAGTGAAGTGCTACCTGCCGGGCATTCCGCGCGCCAACTACATGGACAAGCCGTTCCAGATCTTCCAGTCGGACAAGGCTTTCTTCATCGCGTATGAATACGCCGGCGCGGTGCGCAACGTGTTCCTGCAAGATCCGGGTGAAGCTCCGGTCGATTCGTGGATGGGTCAGTCCTACGGCAAATGGGATGGCGACACGTTCGTGATCGAAGTGACCGGCCTGCTGCCGGACACCTGGCTCGACCGTTCGGGCAACATCCATGGTTCGACGACCAAGGTCGTTGAGCGCTGGACCAGAACGTCCGAACATACAATGCGCTACGAAGCCGAGATCACGGACGAGGAAGTCTACACCAAGCCGTGGAAGATCGCCTTCAACCTCTACAAAGCCGTCGGAGAAGACGCCCAGCTGCAGCAGTTCAAGTGCGTCGAGTTCGTCGAAGAACTGATGTACGGCCACCTGCGCAAGAACCCGCTTCCGGGTCCTGCTCTCGAGCGCGCCATGCGCGAAGCTGAAGAGCGTGCGCGGGAAGGTTCCAACTAGGTAACGAGCCAGGCGAAGGTCTCGCAGTGTCTTGGGCAGGCGCGGGTGTCGAGGACGTCTGCCCCCGTTCTGGCGTTGGGCGGCCGCCCGCCGCGGACGCATCGTGAAATGCGGCGGGCGCCGCCCCACTCAATCTAGGTGATTTAAGGTGAAGTAGTTGAATCTCGGTCTGTCAACGTAACCAGAGAAATCGGTAAGGAGTCCGTCCAGGCTTGACCGAGCGCCGGATTTCCGAGGAGGCGGCCAGTGTGCAGATCGAGCAGGCCACAGTCATTCAGCCAAGCTGAAGCCATTCCTGCGATGAGCTTGTTTGTCTGACAGCAAGCGTCCTTGCGCGCAGTGCCGGTCGCGACAGGTGCATCGTGACTGTCGCGATCCGTGGGGATTGACCAGCACGAACAGCCCCGTGCACGGACGAAGGATTGGTGGGCCCGGCAGGACTCGAACCTGCAACCAGACCGTTATGAGCGGCCGGCTCTAACCATTGAGCTACAGGCCCGACCCGCAGCGGGCGCAACATACGCACTTTTGAAGTGATGGGAACCGTGTGGATTCGTCGCCAGACTGGCCTTTTGCCATGCAACAGGGCAAATCTGCCGCCCTCTGTTCCAGGGATTGATCGCCTTGATGATATTGCCCCCCGCCATAGCGTGCCTCGTCCTGCTCGCCGCCATGATCGCGCTGCTGTTCGCCGGCCTCTGGCTGGGCCGGCGGTTCAAGGCGGACGGCGAGGCGCGCGATACGGGTGTGATTGAGGTCTCGGCGTTCGTGCTCGTCGCCCTGGTGCTGGCCGCCGCATTCGGCAGCGCCCTCAGCCGGCTCGATGCGCGCCGCGAATTGATGACTGCGGAGGCTAACGCGATCAACACGGCTTATCTCCGCATCGACCTGCTCGAGCCCGCGGATCTGCGCGGCGTCATGAAGCTCTTCCCACTTTATCTCAGTGCCCGCGTCGCCGCCTATCGGATGCTTGAAGCCGGCAGCACTCCGAAGGCCGCCTTCGCATCCGCCGACGATCTGGAATCTCAGATCTGGACCATGACAGGCGCTGCGATGACCAAGGAAGATCGCCGCTTCGCCGTCGACACCGTGTTGCCTGCGATCTCGGACATGATCGAGGTGTCCAACGCCCGGAAGATCGCTCTGGGTGCGCAAACGCCCGATGTTGTTCTCTACACGCTGATGGGTGTCTCGCTGATCAGCGCGCTGATCGTTGGCTATACCTTGTCAGGGCAGGGTCGACGCGGCCTTATCCAGGGCGGCCTCTTCGCCGCCGCCGTTTCGCTGACGACCTTCGCCATCCTGGAAATCGACAATCCGCGCGGCGCATTCATGCAACTCGACTCCGCCGAGCAGATGCTGAAAGCCCTGCAGGATATCATGCGACCGGACTAGCCAGACCGGACTAGCCAGACCGGACTAAGCCGGCATGTGTCCGTCAATCCATGACTGAATGTCCGCCATAACGCCTTACTTGCCGGTGTCGGCAAGCAGATCGTGGAAATGGCCGTCATAGATTTTCAGGGTCTTGTCCTTCGACCCCGCCGTGTCGTGGAAGAACTTGCAGCCCGCCGGCCCGGTCGACTTGTCTTCCGAGCCATGCGGGATCCGCCCCGGCAGGGTGATCTTCGGAAAGCTCGCCTGCAGTTTTTTGTCAGCCTACCACAGCGCGCGCAGTGTTGCTGCGGGCTGAGTTTCGTCGGCGATCAGCGGATCCGCATTCAGTGTTACAAGCGCCGCCTGGTCGCGCGTGAAATATTTGTACTTCAGCTTCAGCACGCCGAGTTTCGGCGCCCATGATCCGATCCACGACAGCGTATCGAGCGCGAAGTCGCGCGCCGGCACGCGATAGGCACAGCTCTGGCAGATAAGGCCAGCAAAACTCGCTCTGGCGTTCCAGCGCATCGGTGCAGGCAACCACGCCGCCTGCGCTGTGGCCCAGCATCAAGATAGACAGTTGGGCGCGCGCGCGTTGTCGCGAGCTTCACCGCCAGATCGACATCGCCCAGATACTCGCCGACCTTGCCAACGAGAAAGCGCCGACCATCCGGCTTGCTTCGCCCGCGCAGATCCGCTGCGTAGACAGCAAAGGCTTACGACACGAACTTGATGTGCCGCCCAGGCATACTGTCCGCGTTGTGAACTGAAGCCGTGGCGGATGACGATTACGCCGCGCGGGCTAGTCGTCAGCTGCCACGAGTGGATAAAGATCTTCACCCTCAGTTAAAATACGGGCTCGTCACGCCGTTGGCGGGGAAGCCATGCATCGCTGCGCATGTGAGAGGCCGGCAATGCGCCGGCCTTCTGGGTCATCAACCTCGCGATTGGTTGATTATAACACCGAGCGACCCTGTGCCGCCCTCACCACGAACGCTACGATCGTCAGCGCGAGGAAGATCACAAACACGATCTGCGCGATAGACGCAGCAGCGCCGGCAAGCCCGCCAAATCCGAAGGCTGCTGCGGCCAGCGCTAGAACAAAGAAAACGAGAGCCCATCCAAGCACGACGCACTCCTTCAAGTGTTCCACAATCGATGAATGACCAACGCCGTCCCCAGCGCAGTGTTCCGCTACCCCGCCTCACTCATGGACGTCGTTTCGCTCCCGAAGGGATTGCTCGATGTTTAGGGAACATCGCAATCATCGCGGCGTTGAGGTCAACGGTCGGCCAATTCTGCCGACGGGACATGGAGATATATTATGAAGACGGCTTTTGCAGCTCTCGCCTTCCTGCTCGCGGCTTCGGCCGCTGCCTGCAACACGGTCGAGGGTGTTGGTGAAGATGTTAGCGCCGCCGGAACCGCTGTTGATAAAGCGGCTGAAGACGCCGCTCACTAGCCGTGCAAAAGCGCCACGCCCGGTATTTATCGGCGCGTGGCGTTTACACACGGCGCCTGTCCTGCATGGACGAGGCCGGCAAGCCTTTTACGGCTGTCCTCGGTAAGTAACCATGATGCGCACAATCGGATATCTAGGCATCACGGCGGCTCTTGTCCTTTCGGGGACGGTGGCACGCGCACAAACTGCCTCTTCGCCGTCCGATTGCGAGTCATGCCCGCGTGGTCGCCTTTCCATCTATTTTGCCTCCGGGGAGACCGATACCTCTCCCGAGGCGATCGTCTTGATCGGACGCATCAGCGAGACCGCCGCTTCCTGCCAGCCCGACGGCATTGATCTCGTCGCACGCGTCGATTCTCGTGTGGATGGTGAACGGGCGATGGCGCTGGCGCTGGCGCGTCTTTCAGCCGTGGCCGACGATCTCGTCGCCAAGGGCGTCTCTATGGATCGCATCCGCGTCGCCGCCCAGACCGCCGGCGTCTTACCCGCGACCCAGCTCAACCAGATCGACGTCCTGTTCCGCAAAAGCGGCGAGGTCGCCGATAATGTCGCCAGTCCGCCGCCCGTAGTTAACACGGCGCCAGCCAGCACGATCTAGATTTCGGGATTTGCTGGATCAGCCAACCAGCGGAGGCGGGGCAACCAACCTGTCGCCTTGGCAGGGCATGCGCCGCACCCGCTCGACTTCGCTCGCGCTCAGTCGCTCGGCCGCAATGATTTCGCCCTGGACCCGATGGATCATGACCCAGGCTGTCGCTCGCCCACTGGTTTCCTCAGACACAGGCGCGATCTCGACCACCTTGGTCTGGCACGTCCAGCTTGTCGCAGCGGCTGGCTTCGCCGTGCTCAGCGACGCCTGCTTCGCTGTCTGGGCAATGGCCGTCAACTGCAAGCTGGCGCTAGCCGCAAACACCACGGAAAAGGATATGAGCGTCTTGAATACAGTCATGACAAAGCCCCTTGCCGTAGAGTCTACGTGCAGGGGAGAGAGCCAGTTCCGGCAGTTGTGAAAAATTTAACGATTGAGGCGGGCGGTATCCCGCCCGCCTCAACGTTTTGTCTTCAAAGGCAAATCAGGCCGCGACCGGACGCTCGACATGGAAGAATAGCGCCTGTCCGATCGCAGCCTTCACCGTTTCCGGTTGGAAAGGTTTGGTGATCAGAAAAGCCGGTTCGGGTTTCTCGCCAGTCAGCAGACGCTCGGGGAAAGCGGTGATGAAGATCACGGGAACATCGTGACCCTTCAGGATGTCGTTCACCGCATCGATGCCTGAAGACCCGTCAGCAAGCTGGATATCCGCCAGAACCAGACCCGGTCGGCGCTGCTTCACAGCCGCCACCGCCTCGGTCCGCGTCGTCGCGACAGTCGACACACGGTGGCCGAGATCCAGCACTAGGGCCTCGATATCCGCTGCGATAACCGGCTCGTCCTCAATGATCAGCACTTCCGTGGCCAATTCGGCCTCGATGTCGCGTTGGGCTCGGGCGATGAGCTGGCGCACGTTTTCGCTGGTTTCATCGAGAATCTGGGCCGCTTCGTCGATCGTAAACCCTTCCAGCGCCGTCAGCAGGAAAGCCTGGCGGTGGCGAGGAGGAATGCGCATCACGCGTTGAGAGACTGTGTCGCCGTCCTCAGGCGGGGTTTCCAGCAGGGCGCCTGTGGCCCCCCAGATCGTCTGAAACAGCTTATATAGAGCCACCCGCGGCGGCAGTTCGTCGAGTTCATGCGTTCCTGAAGCAAGGGCCTGAAGAGCGGCTTTTACATAGGAATCGCCGCTCTTCTGCGTTCCGGTCAGCGCGCGTGCATAGCGGCGCAGATACGGCAGATGAGGTCCAAGTTTCTGAACCAGGCTCATGAAATCTCCAACACGTCTTAAATACAGCCCTACCAGTGACCTGAAACGCCGTCATGGAACCCGGGTTCCATCTTTTTTCAGATATTGCGGAACCATCATGAGACGCCCCGCGTTTGGGGCCTGAAGCGGGGAAAGTCGCGCCAATAGCAACCCAACTTAGCAACCCAAGAGCAGTCAAAGTTGTATCGAAAAATGGGAAAAGATAGTTCCGGGGGGGATTCGGGGGCCAAGCCGGTGGACGCCCGGGTTGCTCGCCGCCGGCAGGATCCGATAGGGCGGCGCCTGCGCCAGATGTACGACGAGGTCGTGAACGAGGACGTTCCCGACGACTTTATGTCGTTCCTGGAAAAGGCTGACGAACGCAAGTCGGACAACCAATTCGACGGGACGGACCAGCCGGCGCCTAAACAGCGCTCCATGAAAACCGAACCGTGAGCGATCGCGTAATGGTGGAAACAAAAAACGCCTCGAAGCCGAGAGACAGCTCTCGGGACGGCTCGTCGCCTCCCGAGCGAGCGCGCGGTGCTGCCGACGAGTTCCCCTTCAAGGAGGAACTCGTCGCGGCGATCCCGCACCTGCGCGCCTTTGCCCGCAGCCTGTGCAATGACCCGACACAGGCCGATGACCTCGCGCAAGAGGCCCTCGCCAAGGCCTGGAAGGCCCGCGACTCGTTCGAGCCTGGCACCAGCATCAAGGCGTGGACCTTCATGATCCTGCGCAACCAGTTTTATTCCGAAAAGCGTAGAAGCTGGCGCACCGCGCCGCTCGACATGGAAATGGCCGAGAACACGCTTGTCGCGAACGATAACCCGACCGTGCCCATGGAGCTGCTTGAGCTCCGCGCCGCACTCGCCAAACTGCCCGACGACCAGCGCGAAGCGCTCATTCTGGTCGGCGCAGGCGGAATGGCCTATGAGGAAGCGGCGCAAGTCTGCCAGTGCGCAGTGGGCACCATCAAAAGCCGCGTCAGCCGTGCACGCCGTGCGCTTGAGACGTTGCTGAGCGAGGCCGGGTCGAGGCGATCGAATGACCACGACATCCGTGCTGACGAAGCTTTCAACGATATTCTCAAGCAAGCCTCAACGCTTGCCGCTGGGGGAGTCCGGTCCCGCGGAGACTGAAGACAAACTGCCTCGCCGCCTGTCCCTGCGTGTCCTCCTTCTGCTCATCTTCGCAGTAGCGCTCTCGCCTGTTCTCGTGATCGGCGGCATCCGCTGGTCCGGCGACATCGAGCGTGAAGCGGAACGTCGTCACGAAACCATGAAGCTCGTTGCGCAGGAGGCTGCCAGCCGCGCCGACTACATACTGGAATCCGCGCCGGCTCTGCTCGCCATCATAGGCGCTACAAGTGCGCCCGACCCGTGCGCCAATCCACTGACGCCTCTTGTCCAGAACTTTCCCGACTTCGCCAACCTCGGCGTCGTCAACGCGGACGGCGCCGTCCTCTGTTCCACACAGGCGGGCGGGGCGGGCGGCTCGGTCGCTGAAAGGCCGTGGTTCCGCATGCTGCGTGACAGCACCACAGAGTTCGTCCAGTCCACCGCCTACTACGGCGCCCTATCCAAACAGTGGATCGTCGCCTCCGCGCACAGACGCAGCAATCCCGATGGCAGCTTCGCCGGCGCTTATGTGTTGGGCGTCCCTGTCGACTCGCTGCTCCGCCAGCTCGAACGCACCGGTCTGCCACAGGATACCGAGATCGCGCTCTTCGACGCCAGCGGACAGGTTTTTGCCAGCAATCACTGGGCGAAGCTCGATGAACCGATGATGGCGGACATCCGCGCTGGCAACTCCAAGTTCTTCGAGCGCCGTTCCGTACGCGGGCAGGATCGCGAACTGGTCGCTGTACCGCTGGCCGGCAGCGAGCTGTATGCGCTATTGTCCTCGCCCAAGCCGCCTCCGATCGCGCTGGAGAACGTCAGCGCCTTCAGCAACTTCGCCTTGCCGCTGCTTGCCTGGCTGCTGGCCCTCGTCACGGCGTGGCTTGCGATGGACCGCCTCGTGCTGCGCTGGCTCGACTATCTGAATCGCATCGCGGGTCTCTATGCGTCCGGCAAGCTCTCGGTCCAGCCCCTGCGCGCCCGCCGTCAGGCCCCTGGCGAGATCAACGTGCTGGCCGACACCATGGAAGAAATGGCCGTGCGCATTCGCGACCGCACAAGCGGGCTTGAGAACGCGATCGCTGAACGTGACGCCGCGATGAAGGAAATCCACCATCGTGTGAAGAACAACCTGCAGATCATCAACTCGTTGCTCAGCCTGCAGGGCCGCAAGGTGAAGGATCCCGCCGCCATCGCCGTGCTGGATGACGCCCGCTCTCGCATCAATGCGCTGTCGCTGATCCACCGTTCGCTCTACGAGCATAACGACATCCGCTCGGTCGAGGTAAAAACCTTCCTCTCCGAACTTGTGAAACAGCTCGATCAGGCGCTCGGCGCCGAAGACCAGAAGATCCGCGTCGACAGCGACATCGACGCCGACACGATCGACGCAGACGTCGCCGTGCCGCTCGCCCTGTTCACCGCCGAAGCGGTCACCAACTCGGTGAAGCACGCCTTCCCAGAAGGACGTGGCGTTCTTGGCGGTCGCGTTCTGGTCTCCTACAAGGTCGGAGAGACCGAAACTGTTCTCACTGTCGAAGACGACGGCATCGGCGGGGCCGAGGCTGAAGCGGCGGCGGCAACCGGCATTGGCGGTACGCTGATGTCCGCTTTCGCCAAACAGCTTCTCGGCAAGCTCGAGGAAAGCAAGCTGCACGGCGGCGGCCGCTATGTCCGTGTCCGCATGCCCCGCACCAACGGCGTCACCGCAGCCCATCCAGCCCTGCAACAACCCGTCACCGTGAACTAGGGCAGTCCCGTCCTCTCCCGCTAGGGGAGGAGAACACCGCCCCATTCCCCAATTCCGTCCCTCCATTGGGGGCGCAGCCATGTCCCGAACCGCTGCAACGCAATGCCCGGCGCCGCTCCGCCTGTGGGACGGCCGAATGCACAAATCCCCACCCGTCCTGCCTTAAGCGATACGCGTGGGCATGTGCCTGCGCGGAGTGCGCGAACGTCTCGCCCATCTACGCGCCGAACGTCTGGTCTGCGCGTGCGAGCAAAGCCACTCCGTCTGCATGCTTCACATCGATCCAGCTCGCTGTGCGCGTAGGAGGAAGCCTTCATTTCATCCTCGAGATGTCCTCCTCCAACATGCGCTTCCCACCGTCACACTCTGATTTCCTTGATTTCAACCCAAGCCCACCGCGTACGCGCCTACGAGAACGCCTACTGCCCAAACGCAAACGGCCCGGGTTTCGCCGGGCCGTCACGTCTAACCCAGAACTCTAGAGCCTAAACCCCCCGACGTGTCGCACCCATCACCGCGGAGACGACAAACAGCACAAGGAAGATGAAAAATAGAATCTTGGCGATACCAGCAGCCGACGCCGCGATGCCGCCAAAACCAAGCACCGCCGCGATGACGGCGACAACGAGAAAAACCAGTGTCCAGCTAAGCATTGTCGATCCTCTGTCAGCAGCACCCGCTTATTCGGGCAGTCGCTCTCTGGGTATCAACGGACGTCGAGAGGCAGGGTTCCGGCCTTCATTCCGCCATCGGAATTGGCTTTTGAATCATAATTGCGTCGCATCTCCAGTCCGTTGCGGTCGATCGCGACGACGTCCTGCATCATGTGCTCGCCGTCAATCTGGATCACGCAGAAGCTCGGCCGCGTGGCGCGTACTCGCGTTGAAAGCGTGCCCGACCCCATCTGCACCATCGGCCGGCGAACGCCTGGCACATGCACAGTGAAAGCGTCGTGAATATGCCCCGTGATGATCGCGTCGACCTTCGCTGCTGCACAGAGTTTCAGGGCCTCGCCGCCGCGCTTCGTATCGACCGCGATCTTCGCAAGCTCCGGCTGATTCAGCGGATGATGGCAGATCAAGAGCCGCCAGGCGTCCTCCGGACCTTTGGATAGACGGTCCAGCGCGTCCTCGAGATCACCGAGATCGATCACGCCATCGGCCCAGTTCAGGCGGCCTTGAAATCCGCGCGCCGAATTGATCGCCGAAACCCGTACCAGCCCGTCGCCGAAATTGCGGATCTGTCCGACGATATCCATCCCTTCCATGTAGCGCTCGTAACGATCGAACGGCGCTACCATTCGCGCCGGCAGGTGATAGACCGGGGTATCGTGATTGCCCGGCGCCGAAATCACCGGCGCGCCCAGGCTGTCGAACCAGATGCGCGCGGCTTCGAATTCCGAACGTTTCCCGGCCTGTGTTATGTCGCCCGCGATGACGATGGCGTCCGGCTTCATGTGCGATGCAAACTGTTCCACCGCCGCAAGCGCCTCGCGATCTTCCGCGCCGAAATGGATGTCGGAAAGATGCAGCAGGCGGACCAGTTTCTGTGTCACGCCGCTGTCAGGCATTGCGCAGCTTCCTCGATGAAGGACACGCGAACCTTCGGCCCGGCGTCGATATGCTCGCCATCCGCGATGACGGGGATGTCGCCGCCATCGTCATTCCCGATTTCCAGCGATGTCGCCTGCACGGCAGTTACGCCCGGCGCGTTGCGCCAGTCCGAGAAGAAGGATGTCCACACGACATTGAGCGCGCCGCCCGTTGTAGGCGAGGCGAGGGCGGCGACTTCCATGCCTTTCCCTTCCTTGGTCAATGAGCCGACAACCGCGCCGATAATGCTGGTCGTCGGAAGGCGGCCCCCTTCAAAACTGTACCCGTCGCCATACCGCGCGTCGAGATGCAGACTGTTGAGCGTATCGATCGCGGCGCGAGCTTCTGACGCGGCCTTGACCAGGTCGCCGCGGCGCAGGCTTTCGCGCGCCTCCGCAAACCGGGCAGGCGCTCCGGCCAGCATGGCGCAGAAGAACAGCTCATCGTTCACTTTTCCGGCCGGCAGCATCTGCCGCTTCGGCGAAGCCATCACATCGGTGATGATTTGTTCCCACGTCTTTTCGCCATGAATGGATTTCGGCAGCAGGTTCATCGTGCCGCCCGGCAGCAGGAGTAGATTTGGCGTGATCTGCCCGACCGTTTCAAGCGCGCCTTTGAGCGTGCCATCACCACCCCAAACCACGAATAGGTCGGGTTGCTGGGCGGCCAGGCTCTTGAGCTGGCCGATACAATCCCCGGCATCGGTCTGAATTATGTCAGCCCCGCGTACCCCGGCGTTTTCCAGGGCGACGCGCAGGCGTTCGCCCCCATCGGCCGATACCGAGCCAGAGTGCGGATTGAAGAGTGCTATGGTTTTCATGGTGGCCTTCAAAGGCCAGTCCGGCCCGGGCAACCAACGCGGCGGGTTCCATTGGGGTTCCGCTATGACTTATTCGAAACGATCAGCCGACGGGGAAAAGCGCCATCGCCCCGGCGATCAGGAGACCACCCGCCACGGACAGGCACAGAACGAGCGCAAAAAGCCCACCGCGATCGGAAACTTCTCGGTCGATCTGGTCGGCCAATTCCTTTTCATGAACTTCAGTCATGGCGGTGCAACGTTCTCCAACCCACTTAATGGCCTTGGTTCAGATATGTTCCAGTACGAAATGCAGCAGGGGCGCTGCTTTCACAGCGCCCCTGCGTGTTCCAGGCTGATGTCAGGCTAACCGCGGTATTCGCCGTTGGCCCAGTAGGTCCGGCCGCTGCGGCGGTCGACGTAATAATATCGATCCGAATTGCGGTCGTAGATGAGTTCCTCGCCATTCGGGCCATAGCGATTGCCGGCATAACTGCGGTCGTCGTTGCGATTCCTATCCGAAGACGCGCTGGCGACGCCGTCTGCGATTGCGCCTGTGGCCGCGTCTATCGCAGCGTCCTGGCCGGCATCGCCTGAACCGGTGTTGTTGCCGATAACCGCGCCCGCCGCCCCACCGAGAAGGGCGCCGCCTACGGCGCCACGTTCAGTATTACCCGACGACGTACAAGCGGTCGCGGCAAGCCCGGCGGCAATTGCGCCAGAGAGGATAAAGAATTTCATGACTCAACTCCTTGATCTTGCTCGGACGCAACGTGCCCTTGGCAATTGCGTTCCTATCAGCGCACAGCCTTGCCCACCGCGCCGCTCACGCCCCCTATGATCAGACCGACGACGCTGGCCTGCGCGACGAGGGCGAGGGATGGAACGGTGAGCGCGGAAATGACGAGTCCAGCACCGGCCCCAAGAAGCGCGCCGGCAGCCATGCCCATACCAACGTCGGACGAAGCTTTTGTCTGACGGGCGACCGGAATCTCTTCCATCGCTTTCAACTGAACGAGTACCTTCGAGACTTCGCGCAGGTCGGTTTCTTCACCGCCCGACATGTTCTCGGCCGTGCTTTCAGCCAGACGCTGCGCGTCTAATTTCCAGCTTTCTAGAATGCGGCGCTTTTCATCAGTGGTCAGTTTGGGTTCAACGAGAACCCGATCCGGTCGCTGAAAGTAGCGTTGGGGATAAGCAATGAGGTCTTCGACATGCGTGTTCATGGCGCTCAGGCCTTTCTCGCTCTGATTGGTCAACTCAGAACGGCAGGCAAAGGACTGGGTTCCGCTCATTACACAGCCGATAGGTCGTCAGATGAGTGGAACCGATCAGATTCCGCAACAATCACGCATCACTCGCGCATCAAATGCTCAGCGAGCGCCGCATAGGCCGGCAGCGAGATCTTATCGAGAATGCTGTTGCCGTTCGCCGCCACTGGATGAGAAGCGAAGCGCGCGATCACGAGATCAGCCTTGGGCGCGATCCAGCAAACTTGGCCGTGAATGCCGCGGGCTGTGTAAGCGCCGAACTTGTCATGGCTGACCCAGAACTGGTTACGATAGCTCCAGCCCGGAACGGTCGTATAGCCGGCCCTCGCGAAATGCTCGCGATCCCCGCCATTCGCGATACCGTCAACAACTTCCTCGGGGACAATCTCATGTCCGTTGAACACGCCGCCAAGCCGCAGCATTTCGCCGAACCGCGCAAGGTCACGCAGGCAGAGATTCATGCCCCCGCCACATGCGGCCGCGCCGATGCGATCGACGATGATGTACGCGTCCTCCTCGACGCCCAGCTTCTGCCAAATCCGTTCCGAGATCAGTTGCGCCGTCGGCGTGCCGGTGATCCGTTGGACAATCCACGACAGCACTTCAGTATTGCAGGTCTTGTAAGCGAATGCCTGACCGTGCTCGCCCTGCTTCTTCAGCGTGCGCAGGAAATCGAAGATGGTGTCCGGTCCGGCATAGCCTGGCGGAGGCGGAGAGTATCCAGCGGCGATGCCGTAGGTTCGCACTTCGGCAAGTGGGTCTGTGTAGTTCTCGACGTATTGTACGCCGATGGTCATATCCATCACCTGCCCGACCGTGGCGTCGCCGTAAGCCGTGCCGGCGAGTTCAGGAACGTAGCGTGTCACCAACGCACCCTGATCGAGCGCGCCTTCGTGCGCCAGCATGGCCGCGATCACGCCGACAAAGGATTTCGTGACCGAGAACGCGATGTGGGGCAGATGCGGTTCAAGCGCGCCGCGAAAGGTCTCGTAAACAATCGTTCCCCGATGTAGCACGACGATTCCGTCCGTGAACATCGCATCGAGCGATTGCGCCCAGGTCAGAAGCTGGCCTTCCTGCGTGGTGAAGGCGATGCCGTCGATTTCGCTACGCAGCTTCCTGGGGAAGACGTAAGTTGAGCTCCCGCCCCTGCGAATATTCACCGTGGCTTTCATCTCGCGCTGATGGCTGAACGACCAGCGCGTGTTGGGAAAGGTATTTCCGGGGAGACCAACTTCGTCCGGCCGAACGATGAGTCCCGGCTCGGGCGGAAAGCCCTGCATCAGTTTTCGTGCTTTCGGGTCGCTGGTCTGGGCGTTCCAGTCATTGGCCATTCGGCGTCGCTCCAGATCGGTTGGACTTAGAAGGCATTCTAGTAACCGCCCAGTCTTGCATAACGGTCGCGATGAAAGCTTTCGCTGCCATACAGCGCTTCGAGTACACGGGCGCGCTTCATGTAGAGCCCGCTATCGTGCGCGTCGGTCATGCCAATGCCGCCATGCAACTGCACAGTTTCGTTGGAAACCAGATGCAGCGTCTCTGCCGCGCGGGTTTTCGCTAGTGAAGCCATCTCGGCGATGTTGTTCGCGTTGATGTCGAGGGCGGCAAGAGCCGCCGCAACACATGAACGGGTCAATTCAAGTTCGGTGAACATGATCGCCGCTCGGTGTTGCAGCGACTGGAACGAACCGATCAACTGGCCGAACTGTTTGCGAACTTTCAGATACTCCGACGTCATTTCGAAAGCAGCGTCAGCAGCGCCAAGTGATTCCGCGGCGAGGCCGATGCGAGCGCGGTCCAGAATGGCGTCCAGTGTAGCAAACCCCACATCAACCGAGCCGAGCACCGCGTCTGCGCCGATCTCGACATCAGCGAAGCTAATGTTCGCTGCTGCGTGTGCATCGAGCGTCTTCAGCGCCGTCCGAGTTATCCCCTTGATATCAGCGGGAACAAGAAACAGCGTGATGCCCTGGGGATCGCTTTCATCGCTGGATGTACGCGCAGCAACGATCAGCAGACCTGCTTCGCCGCCATCGACGACATAGCGCTTGTCGCCTGAGAGCATGTAGCCCGCGCCAGACTTGTTTGCTGTCACCTTGATATACGCCGGATCGTGGCGTGGGCCTTCGTCAACCGCCAGCGCAGTCAGCAGATCTCCGGATGCAATCAGTGGAAGATAGGTTTCCTTCTGTTTCTGGCTGCCTGCAAGAATTAGGGCCGACGCGCCGATCATCGCCGTGGAGAGAAGCGGCGAGGCGGCGATGGTGCGGCCCTGCGCTTCGAGCACCTGACCAAGGCCGACATAGCCAAAGCCGGACCCGCCGTATTCTTCCGGGATTAGCACGCCAGCGAAGCCGAGGTCGGCCATTTCTTTCCAGGCGGCTTTGTCGAACCCTTCGCCCTTGGCGCGCAGCGCACGCAATAGGCTGATGGGCAGCTTCACGTCCGCAAACGAACGCGCGCTGTCGCGCAGCATCTGTTGCTCGTCCGTGAGCACAAAAGCCATGCGAGCCTCCCGATGTGCCGTTTCTTTAGTTTTGCGTGTTCGGTCTTAGCGTTCCGCGCACGGTCCAATCAAGGGCGTCTTCAAGACGATCATTGCCCCAGAAGAGTTCGCCGTCTTCGGTGACGAAGCTGGGCGCGCCGAAGATGCCAAGGTCAGCAGCCTTCGATGTTTCCTCGCGCAGCTGTTCCTTCATAGGCTCGGATGTCATGGCGGCGAGCACTTCGAGCGGATCAAGCCCGGCGCGGCGCGCCGCTGCGTGTAGAATTTGCGGATCGGAAATGTCACGGTCGTGCACAAAGCTGGCCTGGTAGACCGCCTTCACGAAGTTGGGGCGCTGTTCCTGCAGGAGGGACAAGGTAATGCGCGCAGCCATCAACCCGTTCTGAGGGAAGCGTCCCGGCTTACGGAAGGGCAGGCCGTATTTCTCGCACGTCCGCTCTAGATCGCGCCACATGTAGGAGCCCTTGACCGGCACGACATTGAACGGGCTGTCCTTCATGCCTTGCTGCGCGTGAAACAGCGGGCCGAGCAGGAACGGGCGCCATTCGACGCCGATACCCCGCGCCGCCGCCGCTTTGTCGATGCGCATGACGGCAGGGTAGGAATAGGTCGAGGCGAATTCGAACCAGAATTGCAGTTTCAAGACAACCTCGAATGGCGACGATTCGTGATCCTAGCAGATTGCGCGGCCGAAAACGGCGCCCATATGCCAAGGCGGACGCCGCCAGTTCCTCTGGCGGAACGAGGACAATCAAGGGTCAAAATCAATGTCGATCTCGATGTACAAGGCGAGTGCGCCCGTTTTTCTGCGGATGTTGGGCAATCTGGATGCGCTGCTGGAGAGGGCCGAGGCGAACGCCAAGGAGCGCGGTTTCGACCCGAACGTGTTTGTAGCGTCTCGCTTGGCGCCGGACATGCGCCCGCTGTCTTCGCAAATCCAGCTGGCTAGCGACTCGGCAAAGGGCGCGATGGCCCGATTCTCCGGTCAGACGCCGCCCTCCATGCCGGACACCGAAACGACCATCGCCGAGCTGCGCATGCGCATCGCCAAGACGATCGACTATGTGAAGAGCGTGCCGGCGGAAGCTGTTGATGGCTCGGAAGAGCGGGACATTGTCCTGAAAACGCCGAATGGTGAAATTCCGTTTAAGGGGCTCGGCTTCCTGACCGGCTTCGCCCTGCCGAACTTCCTGTTCCACGTCACCACGGCCTACGCGATCCTGCGCCACAATGGCGTGCCGATCGGCAAGCTGGATTTCCTCGGCCGCGGCTGATCTTTGACCCAATAGGACTGGCCTAGCGCCCCATCGTGCTGGAAAGTGCGCTTCGGTTCTCGGAGCGCACAATGACCTGGCTTGATGGCGGCGCGCTGGTGTTCTTTCTCGCCGCCTGGTGGTTTCTGGGCTGGCTGATTGATATGTCGCCCTGGCATCGCCACACGCTTTCGGCGGCGATGAAGGCGCAGCGCCGCGAATGGATGCGCCAGATGGCGCATCGCGAGGTGCGGCTGGTCGACGCCAACATCATCACCGGGTTGCAGCAGGCGACGTCTTTCTTTGCATCCACGGCGCTGCTGGCCGTCGGCGCCGGCTTCGGTCTGCTGACGGCGGCGGACACGATCATCCGTGCGTTCGAGGAGAGCTTCGTCCATCTCGAGATCGATCGGGCGGCCTTCTACGTGAAGACCGCGATATTGATGGGCCTTTACGCCTACGCCTTCTTCAAGTTCGGCTGGGCGTACCGCCTGTTCAACTATTCCGCCGTGATGATGGCCGCCACGCCCGAGGCGGGAGAGTCCGGCGCTGAGGAAGCCGCGTCGGCGGTGGCGGAAATGAACATCGCTGCGGCAGGGCAATTCACCCATGGCCTACGTGCCTTCTTCCTCGCCATCGCCGTGCTGGCCTGGTTCATCACCTGGTGGACGTTTGCGGCTGCAACCGTCGTGATCGTGGTCTCGCTGGCCAATCGCCAGCTCAACTCGAAAGCCAGGTTCGTCGCGCAAGGCGCGCTGACCCGCTTGCAGGGCGAGCCCTGATATAGCAGGCTACCTCGGGGTCGCATTGCTCAGGGGACTAGCCTGATGAACAGGATGCTGACCATCGCCGCGCTCGCGGCGACGCCTGCGTGCGCCCAAATACCTTCCCCAACGCCTCCGCCGCGCTGCGAAGCAGCTGTCTATCGCCAGTTCGATTTCTGGATCGGTGAATGGGACGTGTTCAATCCTGCAGGCGACTGGATCGGCGCCAGCGCGGTCACGCGCGAGGAGGGGGGTTGCCTGCTGATCGAACGCTGGACGAGCGCGAAGGGCAACACCGGCCAGAGCTATAACTTCTACGATCCCTCTCGCGGACAATGGCGGCAAGTGTGGCTGTCTGCGACCGAGTTGACCGACTATGCAGGTGCGCTCAATGCGCAGGGTGAGATGATGCTCGAGGGCGATCTGCAGGTCTCGGGCGGCTATGGCGGTCGTTCGCGCGGCACATGGACATCCAACGCCGATGGCTCGGTGCGTCAGCGCTTCGAAAATTACGACACGGCCAAGAGCGACTGGGTCGAGAATTTCAACGGGCTCTATCGCAAAAAGCCCTGACATTCATCACGACGAAGAGCTGGAGTACGTGTTCGCCCTGTCCGGGAACTCCGGGTCATAGACAGCGCAATAGCTCGTGCCCATCTCCGCCTGTATGCTGGAACGAACGCCCACGTATCCGTTGCGCGCGCGCAATGGGACCGGCAGAAGTCCACCCCTCTTGAGCAGGGTAAGCGACAACCTAGCCTGCGCGCAGTCCGCGCCTACCACCTGGGCTTCGACAACATCCTTCGCAACAGGGGCCGTCAGGGCGACCTCGCGATTCGCAGGGAAAATACGCAAGCCGGATTGCGACGATGAATCGCCAGGCGTCGAGGGCGCGGCGCCTTCAGGCACGCCTGCCTCGGGCGCGGGCGGCCTCACATTGCATCCTGCAGCACCCAGCACCGCCGCCAAGACTGTCGCAATTTTCATATGTCTGCCCGACAGTCACCCTCGGGTTTAGCTTGAAACGGGCGCCTGCTCCGGGTCAACTCGCCCAACGGGCGGCAAGGGTGTGAAATGGACGGCCATACGCCAAAGACGTCGGACGCAGAGCGCCTGCTGGAG
>Ga0138256_10003181_pt1 | contig 17524 bp, 14 predicted proteins | sample KNB2016incub_MG_FD_105486 | JGI IMG/M metagenome (GOLD analysis project Ga0138256, IMG submission 105486) | Active sludge microbial communities from wastewater in Klosterneuburg, Austria - KNB2014incub_MG | ecosystem: Engineered > WWTP > Activated sludge > Unclassified | place: Austria... | reverse complement strand
TATTTTTATCCGTCGCATGAACACTCCCGGCATGTTCGTAAGGACCGCCATTCTTAGCTTGTATAAATACTTCCCATTGCGGAAATTGATTGCTTTTCTCTGTCATGTTCTTCGATGTTTGACCTAATTAAGTGAATTTTGTTTTTGTTGTTTCTTCCCGAAAGCTACGGCTGCTTCGCGCACCCATTCTCCTTCTCTATGGTACTTTATGTGATGAGCGATTCTCTGATGATTGCAAGGACCATTTCCGTTGACCACAGTCCAGAATTCGTCCCAATTGATATCTCCGAAATTCCAATTCCGGGTTTCTTTATTGTACGTTAGATTCAAATCAGGAACCGTCAATCCAATGTGATGCGCCTGCTCAACCGTTCTGTTCACAAAACGCTGACGAAGTGAATCGTTACTTTCAACTTTGATCTTCCATTTCATCGATTCAGATGTATGCGCAGATGAACTGTCATGCGGCCCGAACATCATCAAAGATGGCCACCACCAACGATTCATTGCATCTTGTGCCATTGCCTTCTGTTCATTTGTTCCGGCCATCATCTTTGCCATGATCTCATAACCTTGACGCTGATGAAAACCTTCTTCTTTACAAATACGAACCATTGCCCGGGCATATGGACCAAAGCTGCATTTTGCAAGCATCGTCTGATTCACAATTGCGGCTCCATCAACTAGCCAACCGATTGCACCGATATCAGCCCAATTCAATGTCGGATAATTGAACACACTTGAATACTTCGCTTTCCCGGTTTGCAATTGCTCAATCATTTCAGATCGATCGATACCAAATGTTTCAGCAGCGGAATATAAATATAGTCCGTGCCCGCCTTCATCCTGAATCTTTGCCAATAAGATCTTTTTTGCACGAAGCGATGGTGCACGTAAGACCCAATTTCCTTCCGGTTGCATTCCTATTACTTCGGAATGCGCATGCTGTGAGATCTGACGCAATAACGTTTTACGATATGCTTCGGGCATCCAATCTTTCGGTTCGATCTTCTCACCTGCATCAATGCGCTCCTGAAAGTGCACTAGTTTTTGTTCGTCTGTCATAACAATTTTTTTATAATGTTCCTCTACGTGCTTGTTCTGCTTCTATACTTTCAAACAATGCCTGGAAATTTCCTTTCCCAAATGACTTCGCTCCCTTACGTTGAATGATCTCAAAGAAAAGTGTCGGACGATCTTCGACAGGTTTAGTGAAGATCTGCAATAGGTATCCTTCTTCATCACGATCGACCATGATACCCCATTTTTTCAGAGTAGTAAGATCTTCTTCAATAATACCGACACGATTGGCCACTGTATCATAGTATGAACCCGGGACATATAAAAATTCCACACCATGTTTGCGCATTTCAGAAACAGTGTGAACGATATCGTCAGTTGCTACTGCTATGTGCTGACAACCCGGACCATTGTAAAAATCCAAGTACTCTTCCACCTGAGATTTTTTCTTTCCAACTGCCGGTTCGTTGATTGGGAATTTGATAAATCCATTTCCATTCGTCATCACCTTACTCATCAATGCAGTGTACTCAGTGGAAATATCTTTGTCATCAAATGTCACCAGATTGAAAAAGCCCATTACTTCACCATAGAATTTACTCCAGATATTCATTTCGCCCATTCCAACATTTCCAACCATGTGGTCTATATATTTCAGCCCCATTGAATGTGGTTGATATTCTGTTTCCCACTTCTCAAATCCGGGTAAGAATAATCCCTTGTAATTTTTCCTTTCAATGAATAAGTGAACAGTATCTCCATACGTATGAATTCCGGAAATGCGCACTACCCCATTCTCATCCTTCTTTTCATGTGGTTGAACATATGCTTTTGCTCCACGTTTTGTTGTTTGTTCAAAAGCGTCGTAAGCATCTTCCACCCAAAGAGCGATGACTTTTACGCCATCACCATGAATGCGGATGTGTTCTGAAATCTCACTGTTCTTGTCAAAAGGTGTAGTTAATACCAATCGAATTTTCCCTTGCTGAAGAACATAGGATACTTTATCCCGCTGCCCCGTCTCCAAACCGGAATAAGCCAACTCCTGAAACCCAAAAGCAGTTTTATAAAAATGTGCAGCCTGCTTAGCATTGCCTACATACATTTCTACATAGTCAGTTCCTAGAATAGGAAGGAAATCCTGAGCCTCTTTGAATATCTTCGTTGTCTCAGAATATTTGAAATTTTTTACTTCTGTTAAATCATCCATTGTCGTGTTGTAATAGGAATTTAGTAAGTTTTAATTTGATTAATAATGAATCCCGATAGCTATCGGTATTAATAATTAACACCACTGATCAAGTGGCAGCGTAATCTCATTTTTCATTTATCGACACTTCGCTGTCCAACCAACTTTGATAGTAGTCTTCAAGCTCCATATCCATTGCAGCAGAAGCAATTTTTACCGGATTGAAAGGATCGATCATTACTGCCAGTTCTTTTGTTTCTTTCTTTCCTATGCTGCGTTCGATCGCACCGGGATGAGGGCCATGCGGTAATCCTCCGGGATGTAGCGTGATCTGACCTTTCTGAATATTGTTACGGCTCATGAAATCGCCATCAACATAATACAGCAATTCATCACTGTCGATGTTACTATGGTGATACGGTGCCGGTATTGCTTGCGGGTGATAATCATACAGTCGCGGAACAAATGAACAGATCACAAAATTCTTCCCCTGAAAAGTCTGATGAATTGGTGGCGGCATATGAATGCGACCAGTGATCGGTTCAAAATTGAAAATAGAAAATGCATAGGGATAACTGCAGCCATCGTATCCAACTACATCGAATGGATGAGTTTCGTAAATATAAGGATAGATCAATCCACGTTTCTTTATGTTGATCAGAAATTCGCCATGTTCGTTGTGCGTTTCAAGATTAACGGGCAGCTTGAAATCTCGTTCACAGAATGGCGAATGTTCCAGAAATTGCCCATACTTATTTCTGTATCGCTCCGGAGTTTCGATTGGCCCATGTGACTCAACAATCAGTAAATGGTTATCCTCATTATTAAACAAGAATTGATAGACCGTGCCTCTTGGAATTATTATATAATCACCATATTCGAACTCGATTGAACCATACATTGACTTTAACACACCACTTCCCTTATGAACGAAGATCATTTCATCGGCATCGGCATTTTTGAAAAAGTAATCGGTCATACTCTTTTTGGGAGTTGCAATTCCGATTGTCATATCATCATTCAAAAACATGATCTTTCTGCTCTCAATAAAATCGTCTTCAGAATTGGTATTAAAAGTCTGATAACTCCTGGACTGCAAATTATCTTCAATGGAGATCTTTGGCCGAACAGAATACGGCTTACCTTTTTCCTTGACCATAGTTGGTGGATTCAAATGGTAAACCAAAGAAGATACTCCTGCGAAGCCTTCGGTTCCAACTAATTCCTCGTGGTAAAGCTTTCCTGCTTCATTACGAAATACGATGTGTCTTTTAGCGGGTAATTTACCAACCTGACGATATAATGGCATGTCTTTTAATTTGAGTATAAATTTTTAAATTTTCTACCGATTAAAATATGATAGCTGTCAATGTCCAAAATGACTGAGGTCAGGTTTTTCTGCCTGTTGATTGCACTTAAAAAGCAAATAACTGGATTTTTACTGTTCATGAATGCATAAAGGGAAAAACATAGCTGAAATCAAATAATTAACAAGAATCATTTTTCATCTGTCCCTGATACATATTGCTTCACCCTCATTAAACATTAGCTAACCAAAAGAATGTTTTTTCAATTTACATTTTGAGTACATTTTCATATTGGTTTTCGTTACTCACCTTCATATAACGAAATTCGAAAACTGACACCTCTGTTTTAATATCTCTCAAGTCAAAATATTTATGAAGAATATCATCTCATATCTTCTAAACTCAAAAAAGACCTATAAGTACTTACTAATATCGAACGGAATTCTTGCTTGTATCCTATTCTATCTTTTCAGAGATTTCGTAAGTGGAGACGAGAAAAATTATTTGAGCTATGCACAGGGCTTGGATTATGGTCGTTTCTCTCAATGGTGGTTTTTACCTAATTATGTTCCAGATACAATTAGTACCCCGGGGTACCCGTTTTTCCTTTTCCTAATCGAAAAAATCTCAAGCGGATTATACTTCATTAAAGCAATTCAACTCTTACTTTATTCAGGGTCTGTTTTTCTTATTCTGAAAATCGCTTCACAATACGACTCCGGATATCGGTTAAAAAACATATTTCTTATTCTTTTGCTTCCTTACGTTCAGGTATCCGTTTTTGCAATGAGCATTCAACCGGAATCGCTTTTGACATTCCTGATCACCCTCTTCCTCTACATCGATTCAAGAAATTTGAAACCCGAATGGAAGTACAGCGCTCTTGGTTTACTGAGCGGTTGTATATATCTGGTTCGACCATCTTTCCTTTTCTTTCCAATACTTCTTTTCGCTTTCAAACTGATCACGCAACGTGAAAAATTTCCGGTTGGACTAGGTATTTCCATGCTGGTAATTTACTTCTTGTCCATCATGCCTTATGGAATTTGGAACCTGAAGAATCACAATGTGATCAGTATCACCCCAATCGAAGGAGCAGGTGGGAAATTATCATTGGGATACTGGAGCTTTAAAATGCCGGGGTATTACGAAAAAAGATACTTGGGAAATTCAATGTCAAATGAGATTTTTTCATTTACACCCAAGTCAGAAACAAAAAATAATATTCACGCATATAATAAGGAATGGGATTACATTGACTCCGCTTGTGCGCAATACCTTTCGCCGCAGGATTATTTCAATTTAGCGGAAATGAATAATTACAATGGATATTACAAGACATATAATGCCAAATATACAATAGAACGGGAAAAACTATTGAAGAAGCTTACTATGAAACATCTTAAAGAGGAACCGATCTACACTTTGAAGACAAAACTTTTTACACTTGCCCGGCTTTGGTTTACGGGTCTACAACTTTCAGAGCTTCAAAATCCAAATTCAGGAAAACAATTTTTTGCAATTTATTTCAGTATTGTTTCAGCATTGTTCTTTCTAGCATCTTTGATCCTGATTCCGGTTGCATTCTATAAAAAGAAAATCTCATGGGCAGGATCCCAAACTGCAATTATACTTATCACTTATTATGGACTTGCACACATTGCATTTGCACTTCAGGCCAAATACACGATACCTCTGCGACTGATCGTTCTGCTATTACTGGCCAGAACTATTCATGGTTTGTTCTCAAACGAATCAGCAAAGAAACCAAAAGAGGATGCAGTACTCGAATCTGCAAAAACTAATCCGGAATTACATTTCTCATAACAGATCCGATTCATAGAGCCACCATTTATGATCTCAGGTAAACTTGCTCAGAAACTCGAATTTGCTCATTCGAAACAAATTGCTCCTTCTGTCCAGAATAAACAAACACCATTGTTTTAAAGAATTTGCCGAACATTTTTTCCATGAATAATTTAAAAGTAACGTTTCCGGCCTTCAATGCTTTTTTATGTCCAAACCAGATCGCATGAATTACAAAAAAGAAAAAAGCAGAATACAAGAGTACCGAAATTACTTTGAAATAAAATCTCTTTTTCTGAAATAGAATATATAATCGTTCATTCTGAAATTTAATATGATGAGCTTCATCAATTAAAATATCATTACAAATTGATTTCAACAAATTACAATCTGTTGCCTCTTTCAAAGCCTGATAAAAGATCTGAGCTGCGCTTTCAACAATGATCACTGCAATTGTCCATATTTCCATACTTGTATTGAAGTAGCGAATTTTTCTAAACAATGTATCACCCCAGTCTTGCTTTGCACGCTTTTCACCAATCAAATCGATATAACGCCCGAGATTATTACCGTGCTTTTGCTCTTCTTTAATAAAGAGTTCAACCGCTTCAGGATAAACTTTATCCTGAGTAGTACCGGAATATTTATTTGCAGCAGCTAATAAATGTTTGCCGTCACTTGTCTCTCCTAATTGCCAAGCCTTCAAAGAATATAAAACCTTATTCTTTTCAACATTGCTGATCGATGGTCCTTTAGACCAATCAATTCTTTGCTTCATTAAATTATTTTCAAAATGCACTTTCCAGAACTGAGATGTGTGTATCATTGGCGTTATTATTATTTCTTAATGTCAGAATTTACAAAATACTTCTTTTCGTCACTTGAATAAGGCAGCCTTTGGGCAGCCGTCAAAACAATCTTTACTGAGTCACTTGTGGTTTCAAGGCTATCGAATTCAGGCATTTCAACAAGTGCAGCTCTTGAAAATTTTTCCAGACTGACCTGTCTTACTGAAACGGACGTTTTCTCAGCAATCTTTTTGCTTACATGCTTAGGCCGGAAATTTTCGCTGTTTGCATAAGACACTCTGCCCGAACCTGAATTTCTATTTTCAACATTGCGAGCGGTAACAACAGGTTCATACAAGCCATTTAATTTACTTGACCGATCAGAAATAAAATAATCAACAGCGCCATAGAGCATGGCAGAAATCATCAGTATTGAACTGAATAGAATCATCTTTTTCATCTTTTTTGAATTAGAAGGTTTATACTTTTAAAATACGATTGATTCTTATTATAAATAAAGCATTCTGCAAATAGGATATTGCCAAGTACACTAATCCAAAGCGAAATCTCATAATTCTCCAAGTGTCCCCAACCAATAGAATAAAACAGTAAATGATATATGCGGAATGTCACAGCTGTCATAGCCATACTATATGACCGAATCATCCAGATCTTATGCATTAAAATTTCTTTTCTCAGAACAGCTTGCAGTCCTTTTATTGTAGTATAAAACCAATACAAGGCCATAAAGACAAATAAAGCACGCTCCCAATAACTTCCCTTTGCAAAAAAAGACATGTATAATCCCGTTGGAGCACCTAGACCCAATACCACAAATACGTAAATGCGACCGGAAATTACATGGATCAGCTTTCTTTTTCGCAAGAGCTCTGAAGAAAATTGTAATAATGCAGTTGCAATGCAAAACATTCCTGCAAAAATGTGAATATAGAAGCTGGCTTTATAAATCGGTTTGGCAAAAAGGATTGCTCTTTCTTGTATAAAACTAAATCCGGGACTAAATGAAAAATAAGGTATTGTATTCTTTACTAAAAGCAAACTGAAAAATACAACCGGGATCCAAAACAACAGACGATACGAATAGCGAAAAGTTTTTCGTAACGTAATGGAGCGCCGGTTACCCATTGGATCTGGTTATTATTCAGACCTTAACGCAAAATTACTTTTGGATATTTTAAATGAACTATTAAATTGTGTTAAATTGAAATCGAGATTCGTAATTCGACATTCGAAAATCCTTACTACTGATTAAGCGTTAGCACTAATCCGAAATCCGCACTTCGAAATCCGCAATACAACGATTTGCCACTACAGAAGAACTTCCGATTTTTTATTTTTGAATTCCGATGTTGTATGAAAATGAATCGCAGCAAAACTGTTTTTGATCATCTTCAACATCCATTCGTTCTCGGAAAGATAAACAGGATTCTCTTCCTTGTCGTAGGCAATAGCTGAATTACGACTACTGATGAATTGATTTAATTGCACTTCTGTATCGCCCGTGATCCAATATGCTTTTGAAAAACTCAACGAACGAAATTCACACTTCGCACCATACTCATGTTCCAACCGGAATTTGATCACATCGAACTGTAGTTCTCCTACGGTACCAATAATTTTACGGTTTCCCGGTTGTTGCGTAAACAACTGAGCAACTCCTTCTTCTGTTAACTGCTGAATTCCTTTTTCAAGCTGCTTGGCTTTGAATGGATCACGGTTCTCTACTTCTTTAAAGATCTCCGGAGAGAAACTAGGTATGCCTTTATAGTGTAGCATCTCGCCTTCTGAAAGGGTATCGCCGATCTTAAAAATTCCGTTATCATACAAACCAATTACGTCGCCGGGAAAAGCTTCTTCGATCAATGTCTTTTCATTGGCCATAAAGCTTGTAGGGTTCGTAAAGCGGACCTTTTTATCCAAACGGGTATGGAAGAAAAATTTATTTCTTTCAAATCGCCCTGAACAAATTCTTAAAAATGCAATTCTATCTCTATGATTCGGATCTAAATTGGCATGAATCTTAAAAACAAAACCCGAGAATTTATTTTCTTCTGAATTTACAATTCGCTCTTCCGCTTCGCGTGATGATGGCTGTGGAGCAATTTCAAGAAACGTTTCCAGCAATTCAAGAACACCAAAATTATTTACAGCACTACCGAAAAATACCGGTGCGATCAATCCGTCACGATAAAGATCTTTGTTGAACGGCTCAAATACACCCTCAACTAAATGAACATCTTCACGTAACTTATCTACATATTTTTTTTCGACAAACTTTTCTATTCCATCATCACTTAACTCAACGATCTTTGCTTTGTTCTCTGAGATACCAGTCTTGTTCGGCTCGAATAAATTCAATTCGCCTTTGTACATGTTGTAAACACCTTGAAAAGATTCACCTTGACTAATCGGCCAAGTAAGCGGACGAACATGTATCTTTAACTTATCTTGCAATTCATCGAGCAAATCGAAAGGATCCTTTCCTTCACGATCCATTTTGTTGATAAAGATGATCACCGGTGTACTCCTCATCCGGCAAACGGCCATTAACTTTTCCGTTTGTTCCTCTACTCCTTTTATGCAATCGACAACAAGAATTACGGAATCGACAGCGGTAAGTGTCCTGTATGTATCCTCCGCAAAGTCTTTGTGACCGGGAGTATCCAATATATTCACTCGTTTTCCTGCATAATCAAAGCCCATCACCGATGTCGCCACAGAGATTCCTCTTTGTTTCTCAATTTCCATGAAATCAGAAGTTGCAGTTTTGCGGATCTTATTGCTTTTCACCGCACCTGCTGTATTAATGGCACCACCGAAAAGCAGAAGTTTCTCCGTTAATGTCGTTTTTCCGGCATCGGGGTGAGAGATAATTGCAAAGGTTCTGCGTTTGGATATTTCTTTTTCCAACTCCATATTCTTGGATTAATGATTGAACGGCGAAAGTAGTGATTTTTAGGGCAATTTCCGAAGGAAATGGTGGGCAAAATCAGGTCAAGGGTCAAAGATTAAAGGTCAAGTTTGTATGCAGATATTCTTCGAATATAATGGGTCTTCGGCTCAAATCTGCTTGTGGCTATGCCGCGTGAAATATACTCCATGAAAAGACTACCTTTGCCTCACAAATTATTAACATGGAAATTGGCAAATACAACGATTTAACAGTAAAAAGCATGGCAATGATCGGTCTTTATCTGACTGATGGCGAATCTGACGTGCTTCTACCAAAAAAATATGTGAAAGGCAACCCAAAAGTTGACGATGTTATCACGGTTTTCGTTTATCTGGACAATGATAATAGAGCTATAGCTACCACTCTTCAGCCTTTTGCAAGTGTTGGCGATTTCGTGTTTTTAACGGTGAAAGATGTGAATACACATGGCGCTTTCATGGATTGGGGAATCGCGAAGGATATTTTTGTACCCTATGCAGAGCAGCGCGAGGATATGGAAATCGGGAAACAGTATTTAGTTCATTTATTTATCGATGACCATTCAGAGCGAATAACGGCAACCACTAAATGGGGAAGTTATATTGAAAAAGAACACGACCTGGAAGTTGACGATGAAGTACAGATCCTGATCGCAGAAAAAACAGATCTGGGATACAAAGTCATCATCGAGAATAAATTCGAAGGACTCATTTTCAACAATGAAATTTTCGGTGATGTTCGTCCCGGCGATATCAGTCGTGCATACATCAAGAATATCCGTTTCGATGGAAAAGTTGATGTTAGCTTACAGCCTATCGGTTATCATCATATAGAAGACAACAAACTTGTCATCTTGCATCATCTCAAAATAAACAATGGCACACTTGACCTAGGCGACAAAAGTCCGGCTGAATCGATTTACACTAAATTGAAGATGAGTAAGAAGAATTTCAAACGGACGATTGGCGGTCTTTATAAAGACAGGATCATTACTGTTGGAGATTTTGAGATCAAATTGATTGCGATTGATTAGGATATTTATTTTCTCTGTCGATAAAATATTTCCCGCAGATTAAGACGCAGATAAATTCGCAGATTTTTTTCCCTGATCATTGGTATTTTCAAGTAACCCTAGGTCCTACTTCAAAACTTGTATGCTCGATTTGATGTTCGTGCTCTCAATAATATAAAGAGGACGGTTGATTACATTCTTGTTTATACGACTGATGTACTCACCAATAATGCCAATTGAAATCAACTGGATTCCACCAACAAACATAGAACTGATTATCAAAGATGTCCAACCGGTAATTGTTCTATTCAGGAAGTAGTGTGAATAGATTGCATAAAGTATAATTATAAATGACAGGAATGAAATGAAAAATCCTGATCGGGTAACCAGTGACAATGGCTTATCGGAAAAACCGGTAATTCCATCCATTGCAAAACGTAACATTTGAGTAACAGAATACCCTGATTTTCCGAATTTGCGTTTCTCTCTCGTAAAAAGAACGTGCGTTTGTCTGAATCCAAGCCAAGCGATCTGTCCTCTCAAAAATTTATTCTGTTCAGGCATTAATTTCAAATAGTCTGCTACCCTTTTATCAATTAACCTGAAGTCGCCTGTGTCTATAGGTATTTCTATGTTTGTGGATTTTCTGAGAATGCGATAAAATAATTTTGCAGTGATTTTTTTAAACCAGCTTTCGCCGTTGCGCTCCGTTCTTCGCGCGTATACTACTTCGAATCCTTCTTTATACTTTGCAAACATTTCTTCAATTAATTCCGGCGGATCCTGCAAGTCTCCATCAATAATGACAATAGTTTTGCCACAACACAGATCCAGCCCAGCTGTTACTGCGATCTGATGTCCGAAATTCCTGCTGAAATTAATAAAGTATACCTTGTTGTCATTTCTGGCCAAACGAATAAGACTTGCCAGTGAATTGTCTTTGCTACCATCATTCACAAAAATAAGTTCATAGTTCGATGCAATCTTTGATGCAACCCTTGATAATCGGTTATACAATTCATCAATAACCAATTCCTCATTATAAACCGGAATAACAACTGAAAGATCTACCTCTTTCTTATCTTCTCTGTTCATGAACTTTGTATTTAATTACATTTCCGGCTACTTCAATTTTTTCTACTTTAAAATTATCAGTCAGATACTCTTTCAATGCATCATCCTGAACTAATACAAGTGTATTCGGCTGAATATCATTTCGACCTATGAATTTTGCAACTTGTCCTTTTGATCTTAGCACTTTCACATATAACTGCAATTGTGCATTGTATTCCTCATAGAGTATTCTATTATCACTTACATCATGCTTACCATGGATAGCATCACGCATGTAATAACTTAATTCAAAATAATTGGCTTGCCAGCTGCCGGGCTTTGGCTTTGGTAAATAGACTCTGTCAATTGTAGCACGATATGGATTTATCGATATAAAAAAAACAAATGCAAAAGGTAAAAAGTTGTATTTCAATAACTGGTTCACAAACTCAATCTTACTAATCACGTCAAATATCAAATACAAGAATAAGGATGTAAGCAATGCAATAAACGGATACAATGGCAAATCATACCAATCAAGTTTGGTTTCTGAGCCAGATATAACAATAAAGTATGTTAGAATCAACAATCCAAAGTACAATGACAACTTTCTGATTCTTTCATCCTTGTTCAAAGCCCCGGTAAGTATACCAAAAGGCAAGAACAAATACCATGGAGTAAAACGAGATGAAATAATATTGTCGTAATAAAACCATGAATCTTGCTTATGATTTTCAATTGCCTCAAAAAATCTCCCACCCAGATCATTCATATAAACAGCATCCAGATAGCCCGGCAAAACCATTTCCCGTAGCAAATAATATCCAAATGTAAAAAACAAAAAAATGCCAAGTCCGAAATAGAAATGTTTATTCTTTAGCAATTCAAATAATTGTTTTTGCATTAAAACAAAAATAAAAATAGCAGGTGTAAAGAATAATGCTGCTACCGATTTTGTCAAAACACCGAGAGTCATACTTATAAAGAAAAAATATAAATATTTAACCTTTTTAGTTTCAGAATATGCGAAAAAGGAAAAGCAATAAAGAGTTGTAAATAAAGTAAGCATTGCGTCATAATCACCTGTCCTTGTTCCGTGATCTGAAATATACCCCCGAGATGTGATCAATATGACAACTGAAATAAATCCAACCCAGAAATTCTTTAAATATCGATTTGAAAAAAATACAATTGCAAGGCAAGTGAGTAATCCGGCAATTGCAGAAGGAAGTCTAATCGCGAGTTCATTCGGACCTACAACACCCATTAGCAAAGCTTGGCACCAAATCAGAAAAGGAGGCTTGGTATTCCAAAGATCAGGTGCTCCCTCATAAAAAGTAACAATCCAATTTTTATTATTGTACATTTCATAGGCATTCATCGTAAGACGAGATTCATCCCATAAATGAATTGGCAATGAACCTAAATGCCCAAAGAGAGGAACACAAATGACTCCGGCCAAAATAACATACTTAAAATTATTCTTAAAAAATCCGGACATTAAAACATACATAAATAAACGTGTTCGTTATACAAAATTAAATGCTGACCATAGGGTACGTAAACATAAGTAATTTTCAAATCTAAAAAAACAAATGAACATGGACTATGGCGCTATTCTAAATCAAACCAGATAACTTTACAATATTGTTACAATTTAATTTACAATTTACTCTTGCATACAATATCAAACCTGACTTATATCATGTTACAACTAATTTTGCCACGGAACCAGGTTCAAAAATTACTATCTGACTGAAACTTAAAACCCAATCGTTTACCGGTAGCAATTCGTGACTGCAAATTAGCATTGATCACTTCACCAACACTAATCTGACCTTGCTGATCGAATGGAGGAGTAAATGGATCAAAGTCGAGGCTATATAGAATTGCCGACTCAATTATTTTCATCAGGCACTCCTGATCCATTACTGAAGATGAAAAATCGTTGTATAAATAGCTCAGTTGTTTTTTGCCTTCAACAAAAAAATGTTTTTCCTTATTGATAAAAATTCTTCCAACAAGATATCCGATGTCGTTGGGGCGATTGTATTTGAAACTATCACTTAGAAAATTGTAGATGAATATTTTTCCGCAGTAAGCATTGTCTTTGTTTTGCTGAACATAAGGCGACTTCCATACTTCATGTGTACTATCAAATGTGAAAATATTTGTATGCATTACAAAAAGTAATGTTTCGTCGGCCAATGTAAACTCAACTTCGAATTCGCTCGTGTCTTTAAATGAAACTGCCAGGTTACCATCAAAACCTTTTACCTGAGCTGTCAGATCTTTACTTATTTCAATAAGCATCGTACGAAGCTCTTCAAAAACATCTTTTGTTTTCGAATAGACTTCTTGTTTGAGCGAAACTTTCTTTTTTAAAAGCTCAACAATCTTATCGTACTTGCCTTCAGCCATTTTTAGCTTTTAGTAAGATCTTGCAAAGACTACTCTTTGCGTGGAAGGATTACCGGTATAAATACATTTTCCGGATTCCTGTTTGTTATTAATTGGAATGCAACGAATAGTAGCTTTCGTTTCGTCTTTGATCTTTAATTCTGTTTCAGTAGTTCCATCCCAATGCGCCATTACAAATCCGCCTTCATCCAATTTAGCTTTGAACTCATCGTATGAATCTGCTTTAAATGTATGTGTTTCTCTGAAATCAGAAGCACGACGATAGATATTATCCTGAATTTGTTCTAACAAGTGTTCTATCTTGATAGAAAGATCTGTTAATTGCATCACTGATTTTTCTTTCGTATCACGACGAGCGACTTCAACAGTTCCGTTCTCAAGATCACGAGGACCAATTGCAATGCGAACAGGAATTCCTTTCAATTCATATTCGGAAAACTTCCAGCCCGGTTTATGGGTGTCTCTGTCATCGTACTTAACAGAAATATTTTTCGCTTTTAATTCAGTAATGATCTTATCCACAGTAGCAGTGATCAACTTTAATTGGTCGTCACCTTTGTAAATTGGAACGATCACAACCTGTGTAGGAGCAAGTTTTGGTGGTAACACCAATCCTTGATCATCACTATGCGCCATGATCAATGCACCCATCAGACGAGTAGAAACTCCCCATGATGTCGCCCAGACAAATTCTTTTTTCCCTTCACGATTGGTAAATTGAACTTCAAAAGCTTTGGCAAAATTTTGTCCAAGGAAATGTGATGTTCCCGCTTGCAATGCTTTTCCATCCTGCATCAAAGCTTCAATGCAATAGGTATCCAATGCACCGGCAAATCTCTCATTAGCAGTTTTCACACCTTTAAGAACAGGAATTGCAAGTGTCTTTTCAGCAAATTCAGAATAGACATCAAGCATTCTTCTTGTCTCTTCAATAGCTTCCTCCGCAGTTGCATGAGCAGTATGACCTTCTTGCCATAAAAATTCAGCAGTACGAAGAAATAATCGCGTACGCATTTCCCAACGAACAACATTTGCCCACTGATTGATCAGTAATGGTAGGTCTCGGTAAGATTCTATCCAGCCGCGATAAGTATTCCAAATGATGGTTTCTGAAGTTGGACGAACAATCAGTTCTTCTTCAAGTTTTGCATCCGGATCGACCATAATTCCGCCTTTTCCATCATTTTTCAGACGATAATGAGTAACAACGGCACATTCTTTGGCAAAGCCTTCTACGTGAGAAGCTTCTTTGGCAAAGAAGGATTTTGGAATAAAAAGCGGGAAATAGGCATTAGAATGGCCGGTATCCTTGAACATTTTGTCCAAAATAGCCTGCATCTTTTCCCAGATTGCGTAACCATATGGCTTAATGACCATACAACCACGGACGGCCGAATTTTCGGCCAGATCCGCTTTAACAACAAGGTCCTGATACCATTGGGAATAGTTATCTGCTCGGGTAGGAAGTGCTTTACTCATATTGATTTTGGTACGGTGTTTGTAAATCGTCGGTAACAAAAGTAAGAATTAAAATGAAAAATCTTCAAACACTAATCGGATTAGCCATCATACTTTCGGCTTCAGCATGTTCTTCAACTTATCATGCAGGTACTACCCCTCCGGACGATGTTTATTATTCAAGTAAAAACGAACCGGCTCCGGCTCAACAAACATATCCAACTACTCCGGCTGCATCGCCAAACGATTACAGCACGGGTAACAATAATTATAGTCAGGATAATCAATCCGGACAAACTTCTGATCCAAACCAGGGAAACAATCAAAACTACTCTGACCAAAATCAGAATCAGAATCAAGATTATTATTCACCTGATCAAAACTCAAATAATCAGTCCTACTCTTCTCAGAGTACAGACGGACAAGGCAATACATATATAACGAACAACTACTACGACGATTATTACGATTACGAATATTCATCACGTATCCGTCGTTTTTATACTCCTGCATACGGTTATTCTTATTACGACCCATACTATACTAATTCATATATGTATGACTACTACCCTTCTTCATGGGGAGTAAGTATTTATCTTGGATATAACTGGTGGGCTCCAACTTATTACTATTCTCAACCATTTTGTTATGGTGTAGGTATTGGATATGGTTATGGTTACGGATATGGTGGTTGTGGTTACAATCCTTATTACGGTTACAATCCTTATTACGGTTATAATCCTTACTATGGAGGGTATTATGGTGGTTACTATGGTGGATATTACGGTGGCTACTATTGTGGAAATACAAATCCTTACTACTATAATTCATACGACGATTACAGTCATTATTATGGTCCTCGTGGTACAGTTGGCGACAACACACCTCGTTCGGGCGCAGGACGCAGTTCAGGTACAATTGGTCAAAAATACGAACAGGCAGTTCAGTCCGGAAAAATTTCGAGTTCATCACCTGCAACTCTTGACAGTCGAGGTACTAAAAACAATATACCAAATACGACAACTGACCCAAGAGGAAATATAAGCACACCTCAAAATGGTAAAGGACAAAATACAAATCCTGCAATTGAAAACGGAACTGTAAAAGGCAATAACAATTCTCAAACTCGTCCTACAAACCCTACACTTAATGATAAAGGTGGAAAAAATGTAAATGACAGGAATTTGAATCAACCGAAAAATAATCAGATGCAGAATAGCAATCCTTCGAAAAACGGAACTAAAAATCCAACTGTTCGTCCTTCTAACACTCCATCTAATCCGACTCCAAGTCGTGATGATTCAAAGCGTGATCAGAATAATAACAACTTCAATCAAAGTCCGCAGAACAATACACCGAACAACAATATGCAACAGGACAGAACGCCTAAAAATAATCCGCGTCAAAACAATAACCAGTCCTATAATATGCAGCCTTCGAATTCTCAATCAAAGAACAATCAGAATACTCGTCCAAATCAAAATTCACCTCAGAACAATTTTAATAATAACCAAAATGGAAACTCTAAAAGCAATTCTGGCAACATTCGTCCGGAAACATTTCAACAGAACAAATCGCAATCGGGCAATACTACTCCCCGTACAAATAACTACACCCCTCAAAGGGAATCGAAAAAAGATATGAATTCCAGTCCACGTAATGAAACAAAGACTCCTATCTTTTCTCCACGTAATGAACCAAAGATGTACAAGCAAGAAAAGTCAGGGAACTCTTTTCAATCGGCACCAAATAACTCAATGCCATCTCAGTCTTCCCCTTCAATTTCAAGTCCATCCCGTTCAACACCTTCATCACCTTCAACACCTTCCAATTCATCTCCTTCAAGAGGTAATTCAAATGGTGGTGGTGGAAAAAGAAGATAATCATTTTAATTAACCCAAAGTGTACAGCCCGCATGGAAAAAGAGAGAGAACTATACTACATGCGGGCTCTTTTTATTAAAGCTCAATACAATCAATTATGAAAAGAATTGTTAAGTCAATCCTAGTCGGTACTTCACTACTTCTAACTACAGTTTCTGTAATTGCACAAACCGATGCTGATGCATTCAGATACTCAGGAACATCAATAACCGGAACGGCGCGTTACACAGCAATGTCAGGAGCATTCGGGGCTTTAGGCGGAGACTTCTCAGTGTTATCGACCAATCCGGCCGGAATCGGGATCTACAGAAGTTCTGAAATTTCCTTTACTCCTTCAATTTTTACTGCCACTACAAAATCTACATTTAGTGGAAACACTTCAAGTGCAAACAAAACAAATTTCAACTTTGGAAATGCAGGACTTATCCTAACAAACAAAATCAGAAACGAAGGCGATGGATGGAAAAGCTGGAGCTTTGGATTCGGTTATAATCGCCAGGATAATTACAACTCATATATGAGATTCGAAGGCAAGAATCAGGATAATTCAATGTTAGATCATTTTGCGGAAGAAGCAGGAAGTCAAAACTACAGTGATCTGAATAGTTTCTATGAATACCTTGCATACTACACT
>Ga0138256_10003179_pt1 | contig 17526 bp, 14 predicted proteins | sample KNB2016incub_MG_FD_105486 | JGI IMG/M metagenome (GOLD analysis project Ga0138256, IMG submission 105486) | Active sludge microbial communities from wastewater in Klosterneuburg, Austria - KNB2014incub_MG | ecosystem: Engineered > WWTP > Activated sludge > Unclassified | place: Austria... | reverse complement strand
GGTTGATTGGCAGGACTCTCGGCGAAGCTTGTCTGAACGAGCGTGATGGCCGAACCAAAACCAAGAATCGCCAGCGATGCGATGAGGATCTTTTTCATCATGATGAACATGATAGTCTGACAACGCGGTCCGGCTATGTCGATTCCGAATTTGGATCAAATCATCGAAACAATGGTTCACGGCTTCGCATTCGCGCGCTCGCGCACGCATCCGTATTTGGTTTTGAAAACTGGCAAGGTGTGTGTGTTGCGTGATGGGCCACGAAAGCCGAGTGAGGATGTTCGTAATTCAGAAATCTTTGCGATTGAGGATGGAGCCGCGCAGTTGATCGCGCTATCGAAGTCGATGACGAGCGAGCGACATCGTGTCTGCATCGCGCACGATCGGCTCGATCGGAATGCAGAGATCGAGCAATTGTTCAAGTCGAATCGCTTTCGATACGCCGCAGGCGAAGCGTTGTTCTTCTCGCCGACATCAAAAAAACCTTCGGAAAAACCGAAGTGGAATGTGAAGCGGGTCACGACCGAAGAACTCGAACGTGCGGTGGCGAAAGCGAATCGACGTCGTCCGGGCGACTTCTCGAAGTTGAAAGACGACGATCGACCCGACCGACAATTCGTAGAGATGGAAGGTGATCGCGCGATCGGTTGGGTCACATCGATCCGCACGAGCGACCAGTTCGCGTGGGTTGCGAATCTTCAGGTTGATGAAGAATTCCGACGCAAGGGAATCGGCCGCGCGTTGATGTTGGCGTTGCTGAAGGATGATGCGAAGCGCGGCATCAAATTCAGCATCCTGGCGGCGAGCAAAGTCGGATCGACGCTTTATCCGCAGGTCGGATACACACAGGCGGGGCTGCTTCAAGTCTTCGTTCCGCCTCGGCAACCTTGAGAACGGGTTAGACAATTCTGGGAAGCTGCAGCGGAAGCTGCTGATTTTTCGACCATCAGGGCGGAATGATCAGCGGCATCCGCCGCAGCGTCTGGAAAGGCGGATTGTCGACGCACACTGTGTGACAGATCGAAAATCATTCGGTAAGATCGAGTCACTCTTTACGAGGTTGAGGTCAAGGATGACCGAGCGAAAACTTTCCCGTTCAATTATTTTCTATTCATCACTGAGCGCGCTCGCGCTGTCGGGTTGCAGTAGCGTGCCTCAAGCGCCGCCGCCACCACTGGCCAAACAGAACGCTCAACAAGCATCGGAACTCGATCCGCGTGGTGTGCTTGAGCCACAAGGCGCGACCTTCAGCACCCCACAGCGTCCGACGAAAACGCCACCGAAGGATGAAGCCGTTGATGACATCACCGCTCGCAGCGAACAATTCGCTGCGATGATGGAAGCGTGGATGAAAAATCAGCAGAAGAATCCGAGCGAAAATCAGCTCGCTTCCGATCGATCCATCAATGAAAAAGTATCGGCGGCGATGGATTCAAAATCGATCGATCCCACCAAAGTCGAACCCGCATCGAACACCGCGCTCGCGACGAATCAGCCGATCACGAGCGCGCAGTTGAATCAACTGAATCAGCCAAATCAACAACCGACGCAGCCGCGCGTCGAGCCGAAGACAAATCCTCAGCCCGAAGAATCCGCAGTCATTGCAAATCACACATCGGTAACGATCGAAAAGAACGAGCCGCCCGCGCCGAACATCCGCATGCCCGACCAGCAGGTCGATCCGTTTGCGGTGCTTGATGACCGCTTCACGCGGCGCGTTCAGTCCGATCCGCGTGACATCGAAGCGCAGCTCGATCTGCAGCTGCTTCGATACCTGAACCAGAAACCGATCCCATCAACCAACGAACTCGCGGCGCTTCCGAATGAAGATCGTGAACTGCTGACTGCGTTGCTCGACGGGCTGGCGAATTTTAGATCGACAGTGTCTCGAAGCGTTTCGCCGCTGGCCGTTGAGAAAGCGCGCCCCTGGCTCGAAGCCGCTGACCGAATTCGTTCGCGTTCCGATCTCTCGATTCTTTCGGCATCGCTTTGTACGTCCGTCCGCGCGTACGGAAACTACGACCCGATCGAACCGCTGCGCTTCGTGGCATCAAATCCGCGCCCGATGGTTTTCTATTGTGAGGTCGACGGATTTCTCTCACAGCTCGATAAGGATCAACGCTGGGAAACCAAGCTCTCGATGGAACTGCGATTGTTCACCGAAAGCGGGATGGAAGTCTGGCAGGATAAAACCGAATCGGTCGAAGATCATTCGCGTCGGCGTCGGCGGGATTTTTTCATCAACAAGCGCGTTCAGTTTCCGTCGAATCTCGCGCCGGGACTTTATCTGCTCAAGAGTACGGTTCAGGATCTCGTTGCCAATCGCGTTTCCGAAACAACGATCAGCATCGAGCTGGTTCCGAGTACAACAACAACGAAATAATTGCCACGATCGCCCGCGCTCGTGATGATTCAACAACATGAAGCTCAACACCTCGAGATGGATTTCGGTGACGGCGCTTTGCCTGCTCGCGCTTGGCTGTGGACAGACGCGCGAGTTTCAGATCACCACCAATCCGAATGACGCGTCGATCGATGTGAACGGACGCAAATTCGGCAACGGCACGGCCCGCGTGAAAATGACTTTCAGCGAAGAGCGGCCGACGAACATCATCTCCATCACGCGCGAAGGTTTTTACGACGCGATTAAAGATGTCACCTACACCTCGCCCGAATCGAAACTGAATTTCAAACTCGAACCACTCAAGCGGCCGTTGGAGATTCACGTCCGTCCGGCGATCGATGCGACAGTTCTGCTGGACGGGAAAATCGTTGGGAAAGGCCCGATTTTCAAGTGCGATTACGCTTTCGCGCTCGATGCGAACAACCAGCCGCTGGTGCAGACCATTCGAGTCGAGGCCGCCAATTTCGCGCCGGCTGAGAAGCAGATCGATTGGGAAAATTCGCCAGAGATCGTTCTGCTCTCACTCGCGCCGCTTGAGAAAGACATCACGGTTCGAACCAATTTGCCCGGCGCGACCATTTACGATTTCGAAGGTGCCGATCGTGGCATCGGACCGATCACACTCAAGCAGGTGAAGTTCACGTTCGATCCACAAAGCGATCGCTTCAATTCACGTCGAGTGGTTGCAAAACTGGCGGGCTATCCCGATACGCCATTCGATATCTCGTGGGATGACGGCAAGCTCGACTACACGATTCCGATTCAGCCGTTTAGAAAAGACGTGACGATCGTCACCGAACCCGCCGATGCAGTCGTGAAGAACGATGCTGGCCAGGTGGTGCCGATCGATGCAAAGGGAAATCGAAAGATCAGTGTCGAACTGCCGCCCGATGCCAATTCGATTCCGATCACACGAACGTTTGATGTGACGGTCAATCACGAAGGCGAACAATGGAAGCCCGCGAAGCTCACGGTCGGTTGGGATGGCGGGCAGCCGAAGTACACGCTCAAGCTCGAAGAGATTCTCACGCGGCCGACAAAGACGATCGACGCTGCATTTCGCTTCGAAAATCGCGAGTGGAAATTCACCACCGAGCGCCGCGAGACGATGGCGTTCAAGCTGCCTAAGAGCGGCCCGAGTGATGAGAAACGACCGATGGCGACGCGTGCCGTCGCGCTACCCGAGGGTGCGAATGTTCAGTCGTTTGCGGTTTCGCCTGATGGAAATCGCATCGCACTGATCTTGCTCGTGCCCGATGGTGATTCGGTGACGACTCGTCTTGCAACCACGCCGTCCAACGGACAGGGCGGGCTGACCTACATCGGCGACGGAAGCAACATCGATCTGTCGGTGGCGTTCACGCCCGATGGTCGTTCGATTGTTTTCTCGAGCGATCGTGGTGGTGGGCGGTTCAATGTGTGGTCGGTGCCCGTTGATGGTTCGGCTGGCGCGACACGGCTGACCGGCGGCAACGGAGATCATCTCTGGCCGAGTCTCGATGCGGGAAAAACATCGCGCGTGTTTTACGAATCGATGTTGCCTCGTCAGTCGACATCCAAGCTCTACAGCAGTGTTGTCGGAACGACTTTGGAAACCGAGTTGACGCCAAACGGAGGCTCGCATCCACGCTTGAGTCCGAACGAAGATCGCGTGGTGTTTGAATCGCCCGCTGCTGAAGGCAAGCTGCGCGATCTGATGATCGTGAGCGACAAGGGCGGCGCGTTCATGCAGAAAATCACGGATTCACCGAGCGTTGATGAATATTCGCCGGCGTGGAGTCCGGATGGTGGGCAGATCGTTTTTGCTTCTCGCGCGGGTAATGAGGCGAGTGATATCTCGCTGATCAATCTCGATGGATCGAATCTGATCAAGCTGACGAACAACGGCGCGATCGATGACATGCCGGTGTTTGATCCCGATGGGAATGCAGTTTACTTCCGGTCGAATCGCGGCGGGGCCTGGGCGATTTGGCGGATGGAGTTGAAGTAAGAGAGGGCGCGCGACAAGTCGCGTCGCTTCATAATTCTTTGATCGTCGTTCACACTGATTCACATGACAGAAGCATCGACTCCGACCATTCCACCTGAGCATCGCACGTTCATGTGGAAGTTTCTGCAGATGCTCTGCTACATCTTCACAGTGCTGGTGTTTGATCTGAAGGCGTATGGAAAGCGGAACGTGCCGACTGAGGGCGGGGTTCTGTTGCTGGCGAATCACCAGAGTTTTCTGGATCCGGTTTTGGTGGCGGTGAAGTTGAATCGCGCGGTGTCGTTTCTTGCGCGCTCGACATTGTGGAAGGGCGCGTTCGGCTGGCTGATCACATCGCTCAACGCGTTTCCGGTGAAGCAGGGGCGTGGCGATCTCGGCGCGATGAAGCAATCGATTGCGGTGTTACAGGCGGGGCGTGCGCTGTTGGTTTTCCCGGAAGGCGCGCGAACGAACGATGGCGAGATGGCACCGCTCGCGAGTGGGATTTCACTCCTGATTCGTCGGGCGAAGGTGCCGGTCGTACCGGTGGCAATCGAAGGCGGATTCAAAGCGTGGCCACGATCATCAAAGTTTTTCAAGCCTGCGAAGATTCGTGTGATGTTTGGCGAGCCGATTGATTTTACGAATCGCAATGCGGATGAGATCGCGCCGGAAGTTGAGAAGCAGATTCGGCTGTTGATCGAGTCGTTGCGCGCGATCGAGAACAAGTCGATCGGCTGAAATCTACTCGATCGATTCAGCCGGTTGCGTGGCGGGCATGAACGGCGCGAGTTCGCTTGGATCGGCTTCGATCATCGGTGCGGTAGTCGATGGCAATGGCGCCGGGCCCTGGATGATGACGAGCAGATCGACGACTTGCTCGGGTTCCAGGTGAACGGAATCCGGCATCGCCTGAAGCGGATCGACATTCACGCGCGGGCGAGCTGCGCCAGCGCCACGACTGAATTCGAGTTCGTCCGCAATGGCGGTTTCGATTGTGGTGAGGTCTTCACCTTTTACTTCCAGATTGCTCTTGGGGATTTTTCCTTCAGCATCGATTGTGAGAATCTCCTCGGATTTTCCGGGCGATTCGGGGTCTTCAATCTGAATGCGCAAACGATCACCAGGTCGAGCGCGATACGCAGCGCGTTCAAGTTCGGACCAGTCGGCGCGGGTCTGTGACATCTGTAACTGACCGCCTGCGTCGTCCTTGTTGACGAGCGCTGCGGCTTCGGGGTTGTCGATTGCAACCACCGTTGCTTCGTTCGAACCGGGCGCGCGATCGACAAGTTGGCGGAGCGTATCGATCTGATCGACTCGAATGTTTTTCACGATCGCTACGCGGCGGATCTGGTCGGATTCTTTGAGCTTTTCGAAGTAGCCGTCCTGCTTCGATTCGGCAGCGGACGATTTCGTCATCGCCCGATCGTTATCGAAGCCGGATTTGTCGACAGCTTCGAGTTCAGATTTTTTTGCAGCTTGTGCTTCATCTCGACCACCGAGTGAGAGCGCTGCGTTGCTCAATTCAAGCTGATTGTCGGCGATGAAACCCGCGAGCGACATTTCGGCCGCCTCGACCACCTGGGTGTCGATGTTCAGCTTCATCAGCACACGGCCGTCTTGCGTCAGTTCTGATTCGGGCAGGCTCATCAAATCGGGATCGCCAGCGGGCGCGACGTTCCGGAAAGCGAGCGAGCGCGGTGCCGGCGCCGTCATCGACTGTGTGCTGGTGCCGGTGTTGTTTGTGCCCGGCATGCCTAGGCGTGAATCAAGCTCGGGCTCACGCGGTGGAGCTGCATCGGCGAGATCGCCCGGCTTGAAAGTGGATTCGGGTGTCGCCGGCCCGGCCTCTCCACCGGCATTTTCGCGAGCCGAGTTGCGCGAATCATCTCGCGGCAATTCGATCGCGATCGTTCCGCGTTCGTGGGAAACTTTATCGTAGACGAAGTAACCAATCCCCAGTCCCGCAAGCAGAATCGCCGCGATGGCGAATCGCGGCATGGCATAATTTCGACCGCTTTTATTGGATGAATTTGAAGCGCCGAGCAACGCATCGCGCTCGACATGCTGCTCCATCGATTCGGTGAGGCCAGATGGCGCAGTCACATGCGGCATCGACTGCAGCGCAAGGCTGTCCGCAATCGCTTCGTTGATGTCGCGACGCAGATCGGGGTGGCCGTCGAGATAAGACTCCACCGCTTTCCGCTCGTCATCGGACAGCACGCCGTCAATGTACGATGTCAGCAGCTCTTCAAGTTGTTCCTTTTGCGATGCCATTTTTTTAGTTGCTAGTTCCGGTCATCAAAATCAAGCGCCTCCGAGTTCGGTCACCATTTCGCGCAACGCCATTCGTGCGCGGAACAATCTGCTCTTGAGCGTGCCGAGCGGAACTTCCAGCACGCTCGCCATCTCGTTGTAATCCAGCCCGTCGATGTCGCGCATCACGAGCAGCGCGCGGTCTTCGGGTTCGATTCTATCCATCGCATCACTCACCACGCGCAAGCGTTCGTTGTGCTCAGCACGATCAGCGGGCGATGGCACGTTCGATTCGAGCCGTTCGCGCAAGCGCGACATCTGGTCGTCGCTGGTGTTCGATTTGATTTCCGCATCGATCGACACCGCGTGTCTCACTTTCATCGACCGGCGGCGCGACAAGACCAAGTTCAGTGCGATCCGAAACATCCAAGTGTACGGCTGGGCCTCGCCGCGAAAACTGCCGATGTGTTCGAGCGATTTTGTAAACGCTTCCTGCGTGAGATCAGCGGCCTCGTCCCGATCTCCCGTCATTCGGTAGACGGCGTTGTACAAACGATCCTGAACCATCATCACCAACTGTCCGAACGCGGCGCGATCGCCTTTGCGCGCACGGGCAAACGCATCGTTGATCGATTCGCCATTGGCCATGCGCATCGACTGACCTTTTGAAGGCGAGTCGATCGCATTTTGATTCGATCGTCCGATGCTCGACATGTGTGTTAGACGCTCAAAACCGAATAAAGTTGCCTGCTAAAATCCACTGGATTCTCTACTGAATTCTTCGATAAGCGTATCGGGCAATGGAATTGGTTGCCAGCATCGCCTTGCGCCGGTTAATCTCAGCGATTCGAGTTCCCGTAGCTCAGATGGATAGAGCATCGGTTTTCTAAACCGACGGTCGCTGGTTCGAGTCCAGCCGGGGACGTTGGGGACAAACTCATCAGGAGCAGAGAAAATGAAGCGAGCGGTCATTCAAACAATTCTTGTCGGATCGGCATTCGTCTGGTGTGCGCCGTTGTTTGCAGAGGCCACCGAGCCCGCCGTCGCGCTGCAGGCACCGGCACCTGCCCAGGCGCTGGCGACGCAGTTGCAGGATGCGCTCACGAAGCGTGACGCGAAGGCGCTGGCAGCGCTGTTTGATGTGAGCGCCTTTGCCGCCCGAGTGAATGCGAAAGTACCCGCCGACGCACGCCTGCCCGAAGGGCCATTTGCAAACGTGATCGTCGAAGCGAGCAATTCGCTCATGACTGCGATGGATCAGGGTTCGATCGTCTCACTTTTGCGGATCCATCAAGTGGACGCCGATGAGCGTGTTTTATTGCGGATCACCGGGCCGAGCGGGGTGACCTATTTCGACTTCGTTGTCGGACAGAACGCCGGCGCGGTCAAGGCTTCGGATGTGTACACCACCGGCGCGGGCGAGTTGCTCAGCCAGAGGCTTGCTTTTCGAATCGCGCGCGCGTCGCTTGCTCAGGCGAATACCAATTCCAAGTTCATGGAGGAAGTGGAAATCTACGCCAAGATGGCTGAAGCGCTCGACAATCGCGATCCCAAGACAGTGCTCGATATGTATGAGAAGCTCGACACATTCAAGAACGATCGCGCCACCCAGGTCATGCGACTCCAGGCGGCGTGCGCGGTTTCAGATGCGGCAACGCTCGACAAAGTCAGCGCTGAATTTCTGAAAGCGTATCCGGGCGATATCTCCGGCTCGCTGGCGATGGTCGACGGCTACACCGTGCTTCAACAGTACGACAAGGTTGTGGAATCAATCGATGCGATCGACAAGGCAGTCGGCGGAGATCCGTATCTCGAATACCTTCGCGCGAACAACTGCGCGATCCAGAAAGACAATGCCGGCGCAAAGAAGCATCTCGAATCGGGATTGAACGCTGATCCGACTTTGGAGGATCTCTCAAACCGCATGATGGACTATGCGGTGGTGGAAAAGAACAACGCCGAAATCAAGCGCTGGCTGCTGCATCTGGAAAAGTTCAACGACTACCAGTTCCAGCCGAATTTGAACGATGTGGAAGCGTTCGGCGACTTCAAGAAATCGCCGGAATATCAGGCTTGGTTGAAGGAGAAGAAGCAGTGATGAATGAAGGGAACAGTTTGTTTGAAAGACAGTCACTGGGTCGAGTCCAGCCGGCGACGTATTGAGCGGGGTACTAAACGATGAGGACAAAATGCGAAAATCCGTGAGCAAAATACTCGCCATCGGCTTGGCGTGCGTCTTCATCGGTGGATCGGCTTCCAAGGCGAATGCGCTGGAAGCAGTGATTCAGCACACGGAACCACAGATCGAAAAGTTTGGCAACGAAGTTGCGAGACTGATCACCAATGGGGACTTCGAGTTGTTGAAGGCGCGCATCGATTTCAGCGCGTTGACCGAGCGTGCCAACAAGAATCTTCCCGCCAGTGAGAAATTTGAAATTAAAGCCACGCGCGGCGCGATTGATCGCTACATGATCACCCAGAAGTTGATGTTTGCGGAAGGGTTCGAAGCGCAGCTGCACAAGGTTGTCGTAACGAATGACGAACCTCGAATTTGGATTCGAATCGACAATGACGTTGATGTGACCTATGTGCAACTTGTAGTCAGCAAAACCGGCGTCGCACCGGTGATGGTTGATTTTTACGAAACCACCACCGGCGAATTTTTCAGCGAATCAATTGGGCGGCTCATTCCACTTTCGCGGGCTGCCCAGAAGGCAAACGATCAGTCATTCACCGAAGACATAAAAACCGCGGCCGCGATGACGGTTGCTCTTGCCAACGAAGATTATCAAGAAGTGCTTACGTTGTATGAAAAGTTGAGTGCGATGAAGACTGAACGAACTGTTCAGGTTGTGCGCCTTCAAGCGGCGAGCGGTCTTGATGCAGCGACCCTTGAGCGAGTCATCACCGAGTTCGAAAAAACGATTCCCAACGACATCGCTTCAAACCTTTCTCTGGTCTATCCCTACATCGATCTTGAAAAATATGACAAAGCGATGGCCTCCGTCGATTTGGTCGATGCGGGAGTCCAGAATGATCCCTATCTAAATCTGCTTCGTGCAGATGTTCGTGAAAGTGCGAACGATGTGGCTGGAGCCAAAAAATTTCTGCTGACCGGACTGAACGCAGATCCCACACTCGAAGACCTTGCAAATCGAATGTGTGACTACGCCGTGTACGAAAACAATTTTGCCGAGACTAAACGTTGGTTACTGCATCTGGAAAAGCATTGCGGTTATGAGTTTGAGGCGGATTTGGACAATTCCGAATCGTTTGAGGCCTTCAAGAAATCGCCGGAATATCAGGCCTGGCTGAAGGAAAAGAAACCGTGAGGGAATCGCGCCGTGATCGAATCAGGCAATGTGTTGTCGCACCGTGTCATCACACCTCATCACACGTTGAACAGGAAGTGACACACATCCCCATCGCGCATCACATATTCCTTGCCTTCGAGCCGCATCCTACCCGCGGCTTTGATGGCGGCCTCGGTCTTGTGGGTTTCTAGATCGGCGATGCTGTAGACCTCGGCGCGGATGTATCCTTTTTCGAAATCGGTGTGGATGACGCCCGCAGCTTGCGGACCCTTCGCGCCGATGGGGATTGTCCAGGCGCGAATCTCCTTCGGGCCACATGTGAAGTAGCTCTGCAGTCCGAGCAGCTTGTAGGCTTCGCGCGCGAGCGTGGCGAGGGCGGGTTCTTTCAGGCCGACCGCATCGAGCATTTCCTTTCGATCGGCTTCGGGCAACTCGCTTAACTCCGCTTCGATCTTGGCGCACACCGGTACCACTCCGCCGCCTTCCTTCATCGCGCGATCGCGCACGATCTTTGCGAGTGGCCCAGTTCCGTCCAGATCGTTTTCGGCAACGTTCATCACATACAAAACGCGCTTGGCAGTCAGCAGGCCGAGTTGCTTCACCTGCATCTGCTCATCGGCGTTCAACGCGATCGATCGAACCGCCTTGCCTTCATTGAGTGATGGCTGGATTTTTTTCAACAACTCCGCGCGGGCGAGCGATTCCTTGTCACCAGTGCGCGCTTTTCGCTCGGCGTTATCGAGCGCTTTCGAAACGGTTTCGAGATCGGCGATGGCGAGTTCAGTATCGATCGTGTCGATGTCGCGCGTCGGATCGGGCGAGCCGTCGACGTGCTGCACATCGGGATCTTCAAAACATCGCACGACATGAAGAATCGCATCCACTTCACGAATGTGGCTGAGGAATTTATTGCCCAACCCTTCACCCGCCGACGCGCCGCGAACGATGCCGGCAATGTCGACCACGCGCAGCTGGGCGGGGATGATCTTCTCGGTCTTCTGATGCTTATTCAGAATGTTCAGCCGCTCATCGGGAACAGAAACCACACCCACATTCGGCTCGATCGTCGCAAACGGATAGTTCGCAGCGAGCGCTCCCGCGCTGGTGAGCGCATTGAACAGCGTGCTTTTTCCGACGTTCGGCAGGCCGACGATTCCAACTTCAAGTGCCATAGATCGCATGAAGTGTATGGGGACTGACAGCGCGCTACTAGTGATGAGCAATATTGACTCAATGGCGAGTTTGGATGGTGGGTTGTGATGTGTGAGGGTGCCTCGGATGGTGGTGAGATTCGTATCTTTCGAATTCTGATTTGGGCGGCATGTTCGAGTGTTCGCGCGCCTCTCCAAAAATTTCCCGTCCCGAAGGGACGACGGACGGTAGCCACGGGTGGAGCGCAGCGGAACCCGTGGTAACGGGTGAGTTTGATTCTGCCCCGGAGGGGCAGCGGAAAACTTCATCACGGCGGACGATCTCGGGCGAACGATCTCGTTTGCCCCTTCGGGGCAATCTTGCTTTTGTCGTACAACCACGGGTTGCGCTGCGCTCCACCCGTGGCTACTATCCTGCGCCCCTTCGGGGCGAAGTTTTTCAGGACTCATGATCTGATATGTGGGACAGACTCACGAGTACTAATTGTGTGATCCAAACCCAACTAAAAATCCCCAATAATTCTGCCTGAATTCACCGTTTCGCCTCCCAAATCCCACGTCCGAATTTCATCCAACTTCCCATAATGGTGAAGTTTTCAAATCCGTTTGTCCGATGTAAGCCTTAAGGGATCGACTCGCCATTTTTGACGGGTCGATCGGACTCAGCGAGCATGTCAGGCCGAACGCGCGATGGATCGCCGCGTAGGCGTGAGTCACCAAGGAAGGTCAGCAGATGCGTACGATCGCCATCATCAACCAAAAGGGCGGCTGTGGGAAAACCACCACCGCCATCAACCTGTCCGCCTGCATGGCCCGCATGGGTCAGAAAACTTTATTGGTGGACATGGATCCGCAGGGGCATTGTGCGGTCGGATTGGCCGTGCCCGAAGATCAGGTGGAACGCAGCATGTACGACGTGCTGCTCGAGCCATCGGACGGACGACCGGCTCAACTGAGCGAGATCGTCTGGCAGATTGCTACCGATTTCGATCTCGCGCCTTCGAACATCAAGCTGGCTGCGTTCGAGCAGATTTTCGCGGGCCGGCCCGGTCGTGAAGATCGGCTGCGCAAAGCGATCAAGAGCGTCGAAAAAAATTATCAATGGACGATCATCGACTGTCCGCCGACGGTCGGGCTCATCACGTTCAACGCGCTGCGCGCGTGTGACGAAGTCATCGTGCCGGTGGAGACCGGATACTTCAGTCTGCACGGTCTCGCCAAAGTGATGGAGACTCTCGAAGAGCTACGCGAACAGTGCGATCAGGAAATTGTGATTCGAGTTCTGCCAACGCTGTATGACACACGCACCAAACTCGCGCGTGAAGTGCTCGCCGAGTTGCGCACGAAATTCCGCGATTATCTGATGGAAAGCACCATCAACTTCAACACGAAGTTGAAAGAGGCCGCGAGCTTTGGGCAGCCGATTACCGAATACGATCCAGGCTCAAAGGGGTACAAGGATTTCGCAAATCTCGCTCGGGAATTGATGGGGCATCGTCCGGTGGAAGTCGAGCCGACTTCGTCCGATCGTCTGTCTCGTCCAGCCGAACTCGTTCAGCGCGCCCGGCAGCTGGCACAACTCACAAGCTACAAATTCGGTCGGCCCGCGCAGCAGATTCTCGCGCAGGGCGCGAACTCCGAGCCGCATCTCACGCTCACGAGCGATGATGATGACGATTCAAACGTGATGACCATCGAGCGCGATGAATTGCTCGACGCGCCCGCCAACGTCTCGATGAACATGCGCATGCCGATGGAGCCGAAAACCATCGAACAGAAGATCGAAGAAATCTACGGCGTGCAGCGCGAGCCGGACGGGATCACGTTCCGCACGAAATTCGACGGCGCGAGCACGGTGACGATCGCAGGCGATTTCAACAACTGGTCGAGCATGAGCACGCCGATGTCGATGACCCGCCCAGGCGTGTTCGCCGCGAAACTTCCGCTGCGGTCGGGCCGCTATCGCTATCGCCTGATCGTGGATGGACGATGGGTGACTGATCCGTTCAACAAACACGTCGAAACAAACAACTTCGGCGAACTGAACAACGTGGTTGAAGTTGAGTGAGAAAGTTAGTGAACAGTGGCCAGTGGTCAGTGACCAGTATTCAACTGGCCACTGGCCACTAACCACTGGCAACTAATACGAAGGCAGGATGCCATGCAAGATCCAAATCCCCCGCAAAAACCGAATCGTCCGCTGAGCGAAATCAGCCACCTGTTTCTCTCGAACCTTCGAGACAATGGCAACGCACAGCGACCAGTGCGCATCCCGCCGAACGCAAAAACTCCGCCGACTGAAAAGCCGCGCGACAGTGTCGATCTCAGCGCAGATGAAATGGCGCAGGTGATTGGCAAGCCAACCGAATCAAACGAGAGCCACGCCGATTTCGAACCGAAGCGCAAGCGCGTCAGTGCGGTGATTGCAACGCATCTCAACGGACATGCGATCGAACGCGTGACCGACTACGCGCTGCATCTGTCATCGCGCGGGGAGCGCATCGGATTGATCATCGTTGATACGGGTGAGCTGCGCCTGCAACTCGTTGACTGCGCCGGCCAGGCGGCGAGCGCATCGGAGCCACTCGGACTTGAGCCGCGCCGCATGAGCGAAGCGCTGCTCGAATTGAATCATGACGTGGATCGCTGGCTGATTATGGCCAGTGATCCGCGTCGCTCGGAAGCACGCGGGCTGTTGCACGGCGTGGATGACTGGACGCTGCTCATCACCTGCGATCACGACGGCATCGTTGCGGGCTATCGTACGTTGAAGGGTCTGGCAGATGGCCCGAAACATCCGCTGAGCATTGCGCTGCTCGGCGCCGAAAGCGCGAGCGCCGCAGAGAAAGTTTTCGGAAAACTCGCAGGCGTTTGCAGGCAGTTTTTGGATTGGGATGTGACGGCGGAAGCGCCGGTTGAATACGTCGAATCCGGCGGCGCACATGAAGTCTTGTGGTGCCGCGCGAAGGGCGACAAGGCCGCGATCGCGCAGGGTGTTCACTGGCAGGTGTTGAAAGAATTTTTAGAACTCACACCGGACGAGTCTGCGAATCGTGCGCACTATGGAGAGATGGCAGTCGATGCGACGAGCGACCTCAACATCGAGATCAAACCAGCGCTCGCGCCAGTTCCAAGCTTCGAAGCGCCAATCGCCGACGGCTCGGCTGAGCTCGCCGCAGGCCGTCGCCCGCCGACTGCAACTCCGCTGACGAAAGAACCGCCGATGCAAATTCCATCGATGCAGCCCGCCGAAATTTTGAGCGACGTCATCGACCTGCCCGACGGCGTGAGCGTGCTCAGCGCGATCATGCAACAAGGCCACCAGCTGCTCGGCACACCGATCCAGATCCCGATGTGTCCCGGCGCGACAGTGGCTGTCGATCGTGAGCGATCTTTGGTTCTCGTCGCCCAACTCGGCGCGGGTCTAAATGGATTGAACGCCATCGCCGCCGGCATCAAGTGGCTGGAAGAATCCCGACAACTCGTTGCGATGGCGATGCCACAACTGGCAATCAACATCGACCTGATGCCGCGAGTTCACATGCTCATTGATCGCAATGATCGCACAGCCGAAGCGTTGAACCCGTTACTCGGCAACGCAAGAATCACGATTCAAACGTATCGCAAATTGAAGTGGGGCGGGCGAACGGGATTGCTTCTCGAAGCTGCATGATTCACACCCTCTCCCGCTGTACTCAGCGGGAGAGGGTAAAAGATCTGCAATTCAAAATCATCTTGGGAAAAAGCCGCCTCCGGGAATCGAACCCGGAACATCCAGTTTACAAAACTGGTGCTCTGCCAATTGAGCTAAGGCGGCGGGATCAGTTGATAGTTTATGGTTGATAGTTAGTAGAAAAGACAACTTCAATCTATCAACTATCGACTATGAACTATCAACTCGCTATCCAACGATTTCCAAAATCTTAAACTCCATCATCCCACGCGGCGCTCTTACTTTGATTTGATCGCCTACGCGCGCTTTCATCAATGAATCGCCCATCGGGCTGGTTACGCTGACGTTCATCACTTCGCCATCCATGGGATTTTGAACTTCGCCAACAAGCCGAACGAGTGTCTCGCTGTCATCCGACAAATCCAGGAGCTTGACGGTGTGTCCGATGTAAACCATGTCTTCCGGCACATCATCATTGGAAACGACCTGGCTGCTGGAAATCTTCTTCTCGAGTTCTTTGAGTTCTTTTTCGACTGCCCGGTTTTCTTCCTTGGCGAACTTGTACTCGGCGTTTTCGGACAGGTCGCCCATTGCGGCGGCCTTGGTGATTCGGTCCTGCACGTCGACCTTTGCGCGGCGGAGATTTTCGAGCCGGGTCTTTAGGACGGACATTTCGTCGGGACTGATCATTGACATAAAAACTCCTCGGCCGCGACGTTCCGGCCTGTCGAATTCAAACGAACTCATTCGAAAAACACCGCCACCGCGCCGCGTGAGCGGGGCGGTGGCGTTAGTCCGGTACTTTACTCCGGTCGTGCGCGGCAAGTCAACCCATGTTGAACTGAAACCACAACGACACGGGACGCAGCCTTAGCATGCGTCCCGTGTCAGTTGGTTTCAGATCGACTTCAAAATCGGCCCGGTGATGCGCCTCGCCGCGCAAGCGAACCCCGCATCACCCGGCCGACCAAGGAGGAGTTGGCTAGCTGTCACTATCCTGAATTTCCTGCATCGGTTCGTCTTCCACATAGCGCTCGCCATCGAGCGTGTAGCTCGAACTGGTGCCGTCGGGTTTCGTCCAAATCAGACGACCGGTCAGTCCGCTCGTCATGCGAATGATCTTGTATGTCAGCGTGCCGCGATCTTCGGAGGTGAAGGTGGCGGTCATGGTTTCGCGCATGCCTTCGGTGCAGAGTTTGTATTCGGTCGGCGCGAAGCCGAGCATCGCGAACGCGGCGCTTGAGAGCGAGCCGTCGCGGAAGAGCAGGCCGTCTTCGAATGTGTTTTGCGATTCGCTCGCTGACATCTCATCGGGCGAAGCACGCACCGTCCAAGCGCCGCTGAAGCCATCGGCCCAGGCAGCGCTTGCACTCATCAACACACTCGCGGCTGTAATCAATAATCGATTCATAAGAGCTCCTGTGGAACTGAATGAAGATGTACGATTCGATTTCTATGAAAGCCAACTATGGAGCGATCCGAATCAGCTCTATTGCCAACTATTGCCGCGCGGTGCAACCGATCCCGTCAATGTAAGCGGCGAACTATGTTTCGCTGCGGTGGAGAGATCGTCGATCGGTTGGATGGTGAGCTGGATGGTTGCAGAGTTGAGCAGATCCCAGGGAGCACCGGCTCGCCGGGCATCCTCACTTCGAGCGGGGATCAGAACCATTTCAAACTGAGTCACGCCGCGCGCCAGCACCACCGGATCGCTGCCGGCAATCTCGGCGAGCAGGCACGATGCATCGGAGTCAAAGTAGTAAAACACACTTCGCCCCGCTTGATCCGTCAATCGCACTCCGCTGTCTTCAACGGTATTTCCAATGGAAAACTCATCAGCCGAATCATCGGAGTAGGGCGTCACATCGCTTCCACTACGCAAGTCTGAACTGATGCGCAGGATCGCCATGCGTGCGCGCTGCAATGAATCCGCGCTCCCCTGATTGACCGCATACGCGCGAAACGAAGCATCCGTCGCAAACGCAATCGCGGTGAATACCAGCGCGATCACAGCCGTCGTGATGAGCATCTCGACGATGGTAAATGCGCTTCGCTTGGTATGTAGTTTGTAGTATGTGGTATGTGGTAAATGTCTATTTCTGACATCCCACATACTACATCCCACATACCACATACTATGTTTGGTCGATCTCATTCTCCCTCCCGATACGTCCCCGCCACAGGAGAAATCTCAATCGGCAAACTGATTCCATCCGGCAGCGCGCGATTGGGGTTGTAGCGAAGATTCAATCGACCAAATCCGCCTTCGGGCATTGCAGTCGGATTGGTGTCGCCGTCGCTTGAGCCGAAGTAACCCAGCGTGGTGTTACCCGCGCCGTCGCCGGTCACGATGATGGAACCATCGACCACGCTCGTTCCACGAATGTCGATGTTGCCGGCGACCACTACGCCGGTGAGCGTGCTCGGCGCGGCATCGGGATTCGTGAACGAACCCATTTCGATGTTGGTCTGCGGCGCGACGATCGTTGCGGTGTCGTCTGCGGCGTTGTCGAAGAGTGTGCTGCCGGTGAATTCCCAACTGTTGGCAAAGTGCGTGTACGCGGTCGAGTAGTTGTTGGCGATCGGGCCTTTGATTGTGCAGTTGTGGAAGCGAAGGTTGTTGCCGTTTTTCGAACCCTGCGAAATCGTCTGCCCGCTCGATGGCGTGCCGGTCGAGATCAACACTTTGTCTTTCGAAAACGTATCCCCACTGATTTTTCGCTGAGCCCAGCTTGATCCGTCGGTCTGACTTTTCGTCG
>Ga0138256_10003176_pt1 | contig 17534 bp, 14 predicted proteins | sample KNB2016incub_MG_FD_105486 | JGI IMG/M metagenome (GOLD analysis project Ga0138256, IMG submission 105486) | Active sludge microbial communities from wastewater in Klosterneuburg, Austria - KNB2014incub_MG | ecosystem: Engineered > WWTP > Activated sludge > Unclassified | place: Austria... | reverse complement strand
TTATTAAATTTTATCATCAGATAAAACATGATAAATGATACAGCTATAATAGGAAGCATTAATCTCTGAAGACTAATCCCGGATGCTTTCATAATTGTTATCTCGTTGTCAGACGACATTGAACCAAACGCCATAAGAGAAGCAACCAGCATTGCCATGGGCACTGCAAGCGTAAGCATCCATGCAAGGTTCAGTGTTATCAGCTGAGTGATCAGCCAGATGCTGAGACCTTTACCTAGAAACTGATCCAGTGATTTTATGAAAAACTGAAACAGAAAAATAAAGATCACTGTCCCGAGTCCAAAGAAGAAAGGTCCTATATGCTTCTTTAAAATGTATCTGTCTATTATATTCATAACTTACCAAAATATCTTTTTAAAAAATTCAATCCGATTCAAACTTCATCTGTAATACAAAATCCTGAAATCCGTATTTTCTGAATGCGCTGACAGCATTAATATTTTTGCAGTATGTTTCAAGTATAATATGTGAAATTTTTTTCTCTTTGAACCATGCAGTCAGGTTTTCAATTATTAGTCTGCCGGTATTATTTCTTCTGTACTTTTCTTTGATCACCATCAGACCAATGTAGCCCATTTTCGTATCCTTAACCCAGTCAAAATTTTTTCTTTCCTGACCAAAACCACATCCGATAATTTTATTATCATTTTCAGCAACAATAAAGTGTGTCTTTTTGTCCCGTATTAATTTATTAATATCATAATAATATACATTTCCTTTTGAAGGAATTCCGCTGTCATATTTTCTTTCATATTTTACAAGTGTCTGCTGAAGCTCCTCAAGTTTCTCAGCATCTTCGATCCGGGCTTTTCTGAGATTCAATTTCATTTATAATAATTTACTTTCTTTGTTTCTTACAGTTCCGCCGATTACAAGAGCTGCTGAAATTATCAGCAAATTTTTTATAATATACTGACCTTCGATAGTAGGCGCATATGGAATTTTACCCTGCTGAAAAGCAATTTCAGGAAGAAGTATAAGCGGCATGAATGTCCCGGCCATCTGCATTGCGAGCAGCGCGATTGCAATCCTGATAGTTTTTTTAAAAAGAAAGCATACTCCAATAATTACTTCCCACCAGCCTATTATTGAAACCCATTCATCCGTATTAAAAACCGGCATCCAGTTAACGGTCGATTTTACCAGCGCAGCTGCCGGAGATATTCCGAAAGTCTTAAGCAGTCCAAACCATATGAATATAACTGCAAGAGAAATCTGCAGCGCCTGAACTCCATGACGGTTCATGAATCCGGTTATGCTTCGGTCTATTTTTTCAGAGTCTATTGACATAAATCAAATAATTCAAAATAAATATTATGGACTTTAAAAATTTTTTGAAAGCATAAATTATAAACACATACATTGATCTCAAATATTATTTTCGGCATCTATTGAATATGCTTCAAACATCTTAACGGAAGTTACTTCATGTTAAATAAAACCCGGTATCACTCTTTCCTTAAGATTCATTTCTTTCAAATTCGATCGGTGAATATTTAGGTCTGACGTTCAAATTATATCTATTATATTTGGTGATTATATTCTATCTAATATTTTATTTCAATACATCAAGCTCTTTACCGACTTTTATAAAAGCTGAAATACATTTATCAAGATCTTCCCTTGAATGCGCTGCCGAGAGCTGAACCCTGATCCTCGCCAGTCCTTTTGCTACCACAGGATAGAAAAATCCAATCACATAGATTCCCTCTTCCAGAAGTCTTGATGCCATGTCCTGTGAAAGCTTTGCATCATAAAGCATTATTGGAACGATCGGATGAATTCCCGGCTTGATGTCAAATCCGGCTTCAGTCATTTTATCACGGAAGTATTTTGTATTCTCTTCAAGTTTATCTCTTAATTCCGTAGTCTCGCTCAGCAGATCCAGTACTTTCACAGAAGCCCCCGCAATTGCCGGCGCAAGTGAATTTGAAAAGAGATACGGTCTGCTTCTTTGCCTGAGCATTTCAATGATCTCTTTTCTTCCGCTTGTGAAACCGCCCATTGCTCCGCCTAACGCTTTGCCAAGCGTTCCCGTAATTATATCAACTCTTCCTATTACATCATTCACTTCTATTGAACCTCTTCCGGTCTTTCCCAGAAATCCGGTGCAGTGACATTCATCAGTCATGACCATAGCTTCATAATTATCGGCGAGATCACATATACCTTTCAGATTCGCGATCACTCCATCCATTGAAAAAGCTCCGTCAGTACAAATGAGTATTTGTTTAGCTCCTTTTTCTTTTGCTTCTTTAATCTTTGCTTCGAGATCAGCCATGTCATTATTCTTGTATCTTAATCTCATAGCTTTACACAGACGCACTCCGTCAATTATACTTGCGTGATTCAGTTCATCGGAAATAATAGCATCAGCTTCACCGAGAAGCGGTTCGAATACTCCTCCGTTAGCATCAAAGCATGCTGCATATAATATTGTGTCTTCAGTACCTAGAAACTCGCTCAATTTTCTCTCCAGTGTTTTATGAATTGTCTGCGTTCCGCATATAAATCTGACGGAAGACATTCCATATCCGTAACTGTCAAGCGTTTCGTGAGCGGCTTTTATAACATCCGGATGTGATGAAAGCCCTAGATAGTTGTTTGCGCAGAAGTTCAGTACCTGCTTTCCGTTTACAGTGATCTCCGATCCCTGCGGTGTTTCGATGATCCTCTCCCGTTTAAAAAGCCCCTGCTCTTTTATTGTATCTAATTCTGACTGTAACTGAGATTGAAATTGTGTAAACATAAAATAAAATATTTAATGTATAATTAAGTTATTGGATTTATGATTTATATAAAATAGGATTTTTTAACTTAGAGTTTGATACATTATTTTTTATAGAGAGGTTGACAAAAATATTAATGTAGTATGTCCGGATTTTCAGAAATTTCTGAAAATCTTAATTGGCTTCTCATAATAGCCGTAAATAATCTTCAAATAAATATTTAAAGAAGACCGGAACACTTAAAACAGTCATAAGCATTGTATACAAAACTGGAATTAAAAAAATCAATAATTCATTTTATTTTATTTCTGAAAAATTTATTTTTGCATTTAAAAAACGAAAGGATTTAAAATGAAAAAACTAACACAATTATTCTTTGCTTTAATTTTTAGCATTTCGTTCTCAAATGTATTTGCTCAGACTCAGGAGGAAATGAAAGCCTGGATGGATTATATGACACCAGGAGCTGTGCATGAAATGCTTGCAAAAAGCGACGGTACATGGACAGGTGATAACACATTTTGGATGGCACCGGGCGCTCCGCCGATGAATTCCAAAAGCGAGGCTGTTTTTTCCATGATGATGGGTGGAAGATATCAGCAGGGAAAGCACACCGGTGATATGATGGGTATGCCGTTTGAAGGAATGAGTCTGCTCGGATATGATAATGCTTTGAATGAATTTCATTCCGTTTGGTTTGATAATATGAGCACAGGTATAATGTTTCTTAAAGGAAAATGGGACGAAGCTTCAAAATCAGCTACACTTACCGGACAGATGGTCGACCCTGAAACAAAACAATTATTAGATGTCAGAGAAGTATTTACCATGATAGATAACGATAATCATAAAATGGAAATGTATTTTACAAAAAACGGTTCTGAATTTAAGGCAATGGAAATTTTGTATAAAAGAAAATAAGCGTAATTAATTTAGTAAAATGAACTCCTGTGAAAATACTTTTACAGGAGTTTTTTTATCTGCAATTGAAAAATTCATATTAGTATTTTATTTCCCATTTTAAAAACACTAATTTTACTGATGCTTAAGAGGACGTTTTTTTATTATACCTCCTTTAGTATCCCTTACACTGCTGTTTACTATAAATGCATTTGGATCAAGTTTTTGAATTTCAGAATACATCTTGCTTACTTCAAGTCGGGTTATTACGGAATAAATTACATCCATATCAGCGAACTCTCCGGTTTTACCATATCCTTTTTTACCGGTATATATTGTTACCCCTCTGCCCATTTCATTTATTATCATTTCCCGGATCTCTTCACTGCGTCTGGAAACAATAGTAATCCCCGTGTATTCTTCAATTCCTTCTATTATAAAATCAACCGTTTTGGAAGCGGAAAGATAAGTTATGATGGAGTAGAGCGCTGATTCTATCGAAAAGAAATATGCGGCTGAGGAAAACACTAATATGTTTATTCCAAAAAGAATATCGCCGATTGTAGTGCCGTATTTTCTGCTCATAAATATGGCAAGTATTTCAGTTCCGTCCAGCACTGCGCCGCTTCTGACTGTTAACCCTATACCGGCACCTAGAAAAAAACCTCCGAAAACCGCGACTAATAATTTATCGCTTGTGATTTGCGGAAATTCAGAAACTGCCAGTACAATGGAAAGTCCGGTTATCACAACAGCGGTTTTTATCGTAAAGCTTTTACCAAGTACACTGTATCCAAGTATAATGAAAGGAATATTAACCAGAAGAATCAGAATAGAAAGCGACAAGTTTGTTAACTGCGATATTAAAATTGCAATGCCTGTTGCTCCGCCGTCGAAAAATTTATTCGGAAGTAAAAAACTTTTGAGACCAAATGCTGCGCAGGTGATACCTATCGTTGTCATTATCAGATTTTTAAAAAAAGTTACAATTGTTATTCTCAGATTTCTGAAGCCGCGGGCTAACTGATAAGCGGAGAATGTCTTCCCGCTTTGATTTTTTCTCCGAATGGATTTTATTACTAAATATCTCCAGAATTTTTTCAAGAATAATTTTTAAACTGATTGAGTAATAAATTATATAATATAACTTAGTAAATTTCTCTTATAATTAATAATAAAATTTATTTTCACTTATCTTGGAAATATAGTACTTATTAATATAGTAGAATTTATGTTATCAGAAAAAATAACTATAATAAATCATGGGTTCTGTTAGATTTTAATTTAATTTTTCAATGGTAACATTCTTTTCATATTTTTATATTTGATCTATAAATCTTAAGTTATCTTGGAAAGTATATACAGTCCCACCTATATCGTTTGTGATGTTGAGACTACAGGCATGTCTCCGTATAACAACAGGATCACGGAGATAGCAATGATCAGGATTCAGCATGGCGAGATCACCGGAGAATATAGAAGTCTCGTTAATCCCGGTCAGCATATTCCTTACTTTATTACAAAGTTAACAGGTATCAGTAATGCAGATGTTTTTGGGAAACCGTCATTCGGAATGATCGCAAATGATGTTTTGGATTTTCTAAAGTCTGAAACAGATTCCAAATTAAATTCCGATCTCAAATCTGATGCAGATGCCGGAGTTTTTTTTGTAGGACATAATGCGGGCTTTGACTATAAATTTCTTTTTCATTCATTCGAAAGAGAAGGAATTAAGTTTGAGATGAAATCACTTTGCACGTGTAAACTTGCCAACAGACTTTTAAAAAGACTAAAGAGTAAATCTTTAGGCAATGTAACTTCCCATTTAGGAATCAAAATAAAAAATCAGCACAGAGCTTATGATGATGCGCTTGCCACAGCAAAAGTATTCAGACATTTTCTCGGAATACTTTCAGAAAAATTTGAATATGAAGATGTCAAAGATGTTATAAGATTTCAGAATTCGAAAATTTACGGAAGTGAGAATTTATCTCCGGCATTAAAACGAATCGGATTATCCCTTAAAGAACTACCACGGAAACCCGGTGTGTATTTTATGAAAAGCAAAGACGGTGAAATATTATATATTGGAAAGGCAAAAGATATAAGAGAAAGAGTTTCGGGTTATTTCAGACATAACTCTGAATTTCCGATTAAAATAAGAAAGCTTCTGAGTAATATTGCTGCACTTGAATATGAAGTAACTTTCTCGGAACTTTCCGCACTGATACTTGAATCAAAAATGATAAAGCAGCATAAGCCAAGATTTAATTCCGCACTTAAAAGATACAGGTATCACCCTTTCTTAAAAATCGATGTGCAGAACAGTTATCCGAGAGTCGAAAAAGTTTATGAAATTGAAAATGACGGAGCAAATTATTATGGTCCGTTCAGAAGCGGAATGACTGTGAATAAATTATTAAAAGATATTGATGATGAATTTAAAATTAGAAAGTGTGAGAAAAAAATATTAAAAGCTTCAATTGATCACTCTGTTTGTATGTATAATGAGATCGGTAAATGTAATGCGCCGTGTAATTTTAGTCAGAGTAAATACGAGTATGAAAAAGAAGTATTCAGAGTTCATGAATTTATTACCGAGTCAGAAAAATATTCCGTGCAAAAACTGTATGAAGTGAAGATGCAGGAATATTCAGAAAATATGGACTATGAAAGCGCTGCATTTATACGGGACAGGCTTAAGGATATAAAAAAAGTTATGAGTTATCAGAAAGTAATAACATCTGCAATAAACGGAAAAAAGATAATTATAAAATGTGTGAATAATTCCGCAAAAGAATTTTTTTTCATTCATAATGGAAAGCTTGCAAAGACATATTCCCTTTCCGAAGAAAATGAGGTTGATCAGAATGAAATCATTGGAGAGTTAACAGACTCAGCGGACTATCTGTTTTTTTCTCTAAGTAAATTTGTACAGCATAAATTTAATCCGGCTGAACTTGACGAAATAAAAGTAATCTCAAACTGGCTGGCATTGAATAAAGACAGGAACAGCGTATTTGAGATAGGGGAAGATCATACTTTGAATGATGTAATGAAATTTTTAACCGCATAAAAAACCCGCTTCTTTTGGGAGGAAGCGGGTTATTTATTTCTTTATACTAATTTATTTTTTATCATCATCTACAACTTCGAAATCAGCATTCTCAACATTACCTTCAGGAGCTCCGGTGTTTTCTTTTCCCGGCTGTGAATCTGTTTGTCCTGTCTGCTTTCCGTCTGCGCCAGTAGTCTCAGAATACATCTGTGACGAAGCCTCATTCCATACGTTGTTATATTCCTCTATTGCAGCAGTCAGCGTACTGAGATTATCACTCTTTACAGCATCCTTTAATCTGTCCAGCGCCATTTGAATTTTTGATCTCGTTTCAGGATTAAGTTTTTCCTCAAATTCCTTTAGCTGTTTTTCACCCTGAAATACCATAGCGTCTGCCTGATTTTTCATCTCGATCAATTCTTTTTTCTTAAGGTCTTCACCTTCATGTTCTTTCGCGTCAGTTTTCATCTTTTCAATTTCCGAATCAGAAAGACCTGATGAATGCGTAATTTTTATTTGTTGTTGTTTGCCGGTTCCTTTATCGGTGGCAGCCACATTCAAAATACCGTTAGCATCAATATCAAAAGTAACTTCAATCTGCGGAGTCCCTCTCGGAGCCCTAGGTATACCTCCCAGATGGAATCTTCCTATAGTTCTGTTATCAGTCGCCATTGCTCTTTCACCCTGTAGCACATGAATTTCTACAGAAGGCTGATTATCAGCAGCTGTTGAAAATATCTGAGACTTCTTTGTAGGAATAGTTGAATTCGATTCGATCAGTTTGGTCATAACGCCGCCGAGTGTTTCAATACCAAGTGAAAGCGGAGTTACGTCAAGAAGCAACACATCTTGTACATCTCCCGAAAGCACACCACCCTGAATAGCAGCGCCAATTGCAACTACTTCATCCGGATTTACGCTTTTGTTCGGTTCTTTACCAAATAATTTCTTGACTGTTTCCTGAACAAGCGGGATTCTTGTGGAACCCCCGACAAGAATAACTTCGTCAATTTCATTAAGGCTCAGACCGGAGTCTTCAATTGCTTTTTTACACGGACCGACAGTTTTTTCAACCAGATCACTGATGAGTGATTCAAATTTAGCTCTCGTAATGGTTTCAAGTAAAAATTTAGGTCCTTCAGCTGTCGCTGTAATGTACGGAAGATTTACTTCTGTCTGAGAACTTGAAGAAAGCGCTTTCTTAGCATTTTCAGCAGCTTCTTTTAATCTTTGTAATGCCATCGGATCATTTCTTAGATCTATGCCTTCTTTCTTTTTAAACTCTTCGGCAAGATAGTCAATGAGAACCTGATCAAAATCATCTCCTCCTAAGTGAGTATCTCCATGTGTTGATTTTACTTCAAACACGCCATCGCCTAATTCCAGAATTGACACGTCAAAAGTACCGCCTCCTAAATCATATACAACTACTTTTTCATTGGTTTTCTTTTTATCGAGACCGTATGCCAGAGCTGCTGCTGTAGGTTCATTAATAATTCTCTTTACATCGAGACCTGCAATTTTGCCTGCATCTTTGGTGGCTTGTCTCTGAGCGTCATTAAAATAAGCGGGAACAGTTATGACTGCTTCCGTTACCGGCTGACCGAGATAATCTTCTGCGGTCTTTTTCATTTTCTGAAGGATCATCGAGGAAATTTCCGGCGGTGAATAAATTCTTTTTTGTCCTGAATTTTTATCATCAACTTCGACTCTCGCTACATCATTTTCACCTTTAATAACTTTATAAGGAACTTTCTTTATCTCTTCGGTAACCTCATCAAATCTTCTTCCCATAAATCTCTTGATTGAAAAGATGGTGTTTTGAGGGTTTGTTACCGCCTGCCTTTTAGCCGGCTCTCCGACTAATCTGTCACCTGTTTTAGTAAAAGCTACCGCAGATGGTGTCGTCCGCGCGCCTTCTGCATTCGGGATCACAACAGGATCGTTACCTTCCATTACTGCAACGCAGGAATTAGTCGTTCCTAAATCTATACCAATAATTTTTCCCATATTATTTTTACCCTTTCTTAAAATTTAAAATGCAAAAGTTAAGTAACTTTTACATAATGTTAAAAAAATAAAGGGTGAGTTTCTCTCACCCTTATTTGAATTAAATATTCAGATATTACTTAATGCTAATTTCTTTTACAACAGGTTTTGCTTCTTCTACTTTTGGAAGTGTAATATTAAGCATTCCTTCTTTATATTCTGCATCAATTGAATCAATTTTTATTTCTTTTGAAAGATTAAAACTTCTGCTGAATTCACCGTAATAAATCTCATTTGTTATAAGATTAGTATCATCGGTTTTCTTTTCCTGCTTTTTTACACCGTTGACACTTAATATATTATTTTCTACTGAAATCTTGACATCTTCTTTTGTCATTCCGGGAATTTCCATATTAATGAAGAAATTATCCCTGTCTTCTGTAATTCTTACTTTTGGTAAAAAATTTGTGTTTGGATTGAAGTTTTCAAGCTGACCGAATAGCGGGCTTGTAAAAATTGATTTGAATGTGTCATTAAGTAAATCCGAGTCTTTTTTGAATTTTACTATGTTCATTTTTCTTTTCTCCTTATTATTTTATTATTAATTTATTTTTTCTTTAACACATTCATATATTACAATTGCCGTGCCACAAGAAATTCAGCATAAATTGAATAAAAATTACAAATTATTTATTTCTTGCGAGAAATTTTTTCAATTTTTTGAAAAAGCTGGAGAATAAATTGAAGTAATTTTCACAAAAATGAAAAAACCCGAATCTGAACACAAAGATTCGGGTTTCACTATATACCTAACCAATTTTTAATTACATATTTATAGTTAATGAATTATCTGTTTCATTATAATTTGTTTTATAACTTTTAAGGTTTTTCTTAGCCGGACCGTTTGTAACTTTTCCGGTTTTTGAAAAAGTAGATCCGTGACACGGACATTCGAAACCGTCGCCTGAAAATTCAACATCACATTTTTTATGAGTACAAACTGTACTCAGAGCTGTAAATTTATTACTGCCTGTTCTGATTACGATAGTATTAGAATCAATCATTTCATGTCCTCCTGTACTGCCCAAAGCAGGATAATCAGATAAATTTATTACTTTTGCCGGTGCGGAATTTACTTCCGAAGTTGATGCTATCAATTTTTTAATATCGAAAGTACTAAGTATTAAACCTCCGATTGTAACCGTCTTTACAGAAGATTTTAAAAAATCCCTTCTGTTTAAGTTTTCTTTACTCATATGGTTTTAAATTTATTTTAAAAAATTTTGTGTTTGAATTATTTTATAAGAAACATTTTTTTCGTTTCTGAAAAGTTTTCCGTTCTTAAGGTATAAAAATAAACCCCGCTTGTAATATTCGAAGCATTCCATCTGACTTTATATGCTCCGGGTGTTAATTTTTGATTTACAAGTGAAGCAACATTCTGTCCCGCAATATTATAAATATCCAGTTTTACATCTGAAGATAATGAGATTGTAAAATTAATCGCCGTTTCCGGATTAAAAGGATTCGGATAATTCTGAGATAATTCGTAACCAATTGCGATTTCGTTCAACTGTGAAATTGAGGAAAGAGTTGCTATTATGATCCCTGACATATCAGGTGAATGCGGTGTACAGACGTACTGATAATTCCCCGGAACAGTAATCACATATGAAAAAGTAAGATTATTATTGTCCAGAGGAGCATCCCAGGGAGCGGCGCCGTTAGGACGGGCAGTTCCCTGCTGACCGTTGCAAGTGGTGGTATGGCTACCGTTTAAATTTGTCCATTTAATTGTATCACCTACTACTGCACTAACGTTGGCCGGAGTGAATACAAAATTTGAAGAAGTAATGTTAATAGTGGTTGCTTTTGAAGTATTAGTATTTAAAAAAACCAATACTGAGAACAGGAAAATAAAAAAAGTTTTAAGATTAGACATTTTATTAGATTTTGTTTTTATTTTATTTATTTAATATCATTTTATTATATCTGCTGAACTCTGTCTTCCTATTATTTAACATTACATTTATGCGGTAAAAATATACACCGCTTGCAAATCGTGATGCATTCCATGCGACCTCATAAGTGCCTGCAGAAAGGTCTTTCTCAATAAGTGTTTCCATTTTCTTTCCCATAATGTTAAATATTTCCAAAGTAACGAAAGATCTTTCAACCAGTCCGAATTTTATTTTTGTCACAGGGTTAAACGGATTAGGATAGTTTTCGCTGACAAAAAAACCTTCGGGAATTTCAGTCAAATTGTTGATTACACTTGTATTCTTTTTGGTTCTGGCAGAAACTGTATTTGTAAAATCCGAAACTCCAAACAAATTATATGAACAAATTTTGTAAAAATATGTATGGTCAGGAGTAAGACCTACTTCCTGATAGGTTAATACATCAGCTGCAACGGTATCTATATATCTGAATACAATTTCTCCCAATTGTCTTCTTGCAATTATGAAACCTGATTCATTATATGAATTATCCTGCCATGAAATTGAAACTGATGTTTCTGTAATTTCATCAACTAACAGGTCGGATGGCGCTCTCGGGATAATAGAGGTGTCAATCTGAGCAACCGTGAATGCAATATTTGAATAAGGTGATCTTATATTCCCTGCAAAAGCGTAAGCTCTGTAATAGTAAGTTACCTGATCTGTGACCCAGTAATCAAGGAACTGTTCGCTGTTTGCAAAAGTCTGTCCGATAGTTTCCCATGCAACAGTAGTATCGGGGCTCAGAGACCTTTCAATATAAAATCCGTCTTCATTATTTGAGTTATCATCCCATTTTACTTTAATGTATTGAAATTCTTCCGGTTCGGCTTCTAAATTTATGGGAGGATTAATGGTCTGTGAGAAGAGATACCCGGATATAAAAATAAGATTAATTGCTGCCAATACTAAATTTTTCAATATTTTATCTGGTTTAATCATGATTTATAATTTTTGCTTATCAAAAATAGAATTTATGAATTTGAATAACAAACAAAAATATGAATAAATGTAGGATTCAAATTTAGATTAAAAAGCCGGTAAATTTTTCTTATTTTCTTAACAAAGACAAGCAATTAAATAATTAAGATAAACGATTTGCGAATTTGAAAGTTACTGACGATCTATTTCAGTTAATAAAATCTCTCGAACAATCCGAAAAGCGATATTTTAAAATTTTCGCTACCATGCATGTTAAGGATGCGGAAAGTAATAATTATTTCAAACTCTTTGATGCAATTGACAGACAGGAAATTTATGATGAAAATGAGATAAAAAAAATATTTGCAAAGGAAAAATTTGTCAGTCAGATTCACGTTGCAAAGAATTATTTATACAATAATATTTTAAAGAGTCTCAGGTTATATCACTCCGATAAGAATAAAGTTAATGAACTAATGGATATTCTCAGAGATGTTCAGATACTTTATGACAAGTCACTTTACAAACAATGCAGGAAGCTTCTGGAAAAGGCGAAGAAAATAGCTTACACTTATGAGAAACACGCGCAAATACTTGCCGTGATCGACTGGGAAAAAACTCTTGCCAGAACAAACTCTTATTCAGACACAGATGAGAGTGAGCTTGTATCATATTATCAGGAACATAACCTTGCGACAGAAAAGCTGAACAATCTGAATGAATACTGGAATCTTGCCACAAAAGCGTTCATGTTCAGGAAAAAGCAAGGTGATATCAGGGATAAGAATGAATTAAAAAAATTTAATGAAATTTTTGATAATGATCTTTTAAAGTCTGATAAACATGCAACTTCATTTTTATCGAAAACATTTTATTACAACCTGAAAGGTCTGTATTACTTAACTAATAAGGATTTCAATAATTTACTTGTTTTCTGTGAAAAAATAGTTGTCCTGCTTGAGCAAAATCCTATCCTGCTGAAAGAGGACAATTATATTTCATCTCTCTATAATCTTCTCCTTGTACAGATTGAGTTAAAGAAATTTAATGAGGCACTGCAAACAATAACAAAAATAAGAGCGATTAAAACAGGTTCTTCCACTTTACAGGCAAGAATTTTTGTAACATCTTATGATACAGAAATAAACCTATATATGAAATCGGGAGATTTTAAAAAAGGAGAAAATCTTGTTTCTGAAATTGATGAAGGGCTGAAAAAGCTGAAACATAAAATTAATAAGGAAGCCAAAATTTTATTTGACTATAATATAGCTTATATTTATTTCGGTTTAAAAAAATATGAAGAAGCGTTAAAAAGAATTAATGAAATAATTAATGACAAAGATCTGAACATAAGAGAGGATATACAATGCTTTGCAAGAATTATGAATTTACTCGTTCATTTTGAACTCGGGAATTACGAACTTATAGATTATATTATGAAATCGACTAAAAGATATCTGTCCAGTAAGAATAAATTCAATAAATTTGAATCAATCACACTCACTCAGATAAGAAAATTAATTAATGATAAAACGACAGACAAGAAATATGTGTATGTAGAATGGAAAAAAGAGCTTGATAAAATATCCGAAAACATACTTGAGATAAACGCATTTGAATATTTTGATCTGATCTCCTGGATAGACAGCAAACTTACGGGAAAGGAATTTATTGAGATACTAAAAAAGAAGATTTCATAAATGATTTGTAATTTCTTTAAAATACTTTTTTATTTTTTTATAAAAACTTAATACAACAATTCCGGAATATCAATGAAACGAAATATTAAAGCTCCTACAGGCACTTCTTTAACTTGTAAAAACTGGATAACCGAAGCTGCTATGAGAATGCTTATGAATAACCTGGATGCTGAAGTTGCAGAAAGACCTGAAGATCTTATAGTCTACGGAGGCAGCGGAAAAGCTGCTAGGAACTGGGAATGCTATGATAAAATTATTGAATCATTAAAAAATCTGAACGACGATGAAACATTACTTGTCCAGTCGGGAAAACCTGTTGCAGTTTTTAAGACACATAAAGATGCGCCGAGAGTAATGATCTCAAATTCGCAGATCGTTCCTGCCTGGGCTAACTGGGATGAGTTCAGAAGACTTGAATCTCTCGGACTGACAATGTACGGACAGATGACAGCAGGCTCATGGATTTATATAGGAACACAGGGAATTTTACAGGGGACATATGAAACTTTTGCTTCATGCGCGGATAAACATTTCAATGGAAGCCTTTCGGGCAGATTTGTTTTAACCTGCGGACTCGGCGGAATGGGAGGAGCTCAGCCGTTAGCTGCTACCCTTAACGGAGCGGCATTTCTCGGTGTAGATTCAGACAGAGGCCGAATTCAAAAAAGAATAGATACTGGATATTGTGATGTGATTACTGAAGATCTTGATGAGGCATTGCAAATAGTTCTGGAAGCAAAGCGGACAAAAACCAATAAATCGGTTGGTCTCGTGGGTAATGCCGGTGAAGTCCTTCCCGAAATCCTAAAAAGAGGGATAATTCCCGATATTGTTACTGATCAGACTTCAGCACATGATATGCTTAACGGATATATACCGATGGGAATGTCTTTTGAGAAAGCTCTCGAACTCAGAAAATCCGATCCCGCAAAGTATCAGGAGCTGGCGCGCAAGACAGTTGTCGTGCACTGCAAAACAATGTGGGAATTTATGCAGAAAGGATCCGTTGTATTTGATTATGGAAATAACCTGCGCGGTGAAGCATACAATAACTGCTTTAAATCTGCTTTTGAAATTCCCGGATTTGTACCTGAATATATAAGACCGCTGTTTTGCGAAGGTAAAGGTCCTTTCAGATGGGTTGCATTATCAGGAGATCCTGAAGACATTTACCAAACCGATGATGCGATAATGAAGGCATTCCCGGATAACAAACTTCTTCATAAATGGCTGAAAGCTGCTAAAGAGAAGGTTCATTTTCAGGGACTTCCATCGAGGATCTGCTGGCTTGGTTACGGTGAAAGGGCGAAAGCAGGAAAGATTTTTAATGACCTTGTGAGAGACGGAATTGTTACAGCGCCAATTGTTATAGGAAGAGATCATCTTGACTGCGGAAGTGTTGCATCACCAAACCGTGAAACGGAAAAAATGCTGGATGGCTCAGATGCAATTGCCGACTGGCCGGTGCTGAATTTCGGTCTGCACTGTATCGGAGGGGCAAGCTGGGTTTCACTGCATCACGGAGGCGGAGTCGGGATCGGCAATTCAATTCATTCAGGAATGGTGATAGTAGCTGACGGAAGTAAGGATGCCGAGATAAGACTCGAAAGATGTCTGAGCTATGATCCGGGAATGGGAATAGTCCGTCATGCTGACGCTGGATATGAGCTTGCGATTGAAGAAAAAAATAAGTTTGAAATTAATATGCCGATGCTATCTAAGAAATAGTTCTAAAATGTTCAAACTTGAAATGCATAACTATAATAATTAATTTTAAAAAAACTTTACGAGTTTAAAATAATAGATGAAAAAACATAACTCAGGCGTTTTGAATTTTTTTAATATTGTATTGCTGGCAGTTGCCGCAATACAGTATTATCTGATGACCCCGCTGAATACTTACAACGAAAATTTTTTAAAACCGGGAATGGATTTTGATAATAAGTTTAAGCTTATACCGGGATTTATAATTTTCTATATGTCCGTTTATGTTCTACTTGTAATGGTAATCTTGTTTATAATCAAAAGTAAAGAGAGCAGCGACCTTACAATATTTCTGCTTGCTTCAATTTTTTTATGGAGTCTGGTAAATTTTCTTCACGGATTTTTCCCAACAATGAATATTATCAGACCAAAGGTGGAAAATCCCGGATTCTTCTTTGAAGCCGTAAATAGTTTATACACAAACGTCAAACCATATAATACTATTCCCAACTGGCATGTTGCTACAGCTATTTTGCTTTCCATAGCATATTTTAAAAATCATTTTAAAAGACCTGCTATAATTTATGTGTGGGCTTTTCTTATAATACTTTCACCGCTATTTCTTAAGATGACTTATATAATTGATGTTGTAATTGCAATACCTCTTCCTTTTTTGTGCTATTATCTTGCAGAAAAAATCTCCACAGTAAAATTAAGAACGGAGACAGTTCAGGAAATTGTAAAGACATTCTCGCTGGAGTCACTTGTTCAGTCAGTTGCAATTGGTATCAGAGATGAATCCACTTTGTCTTCTCTAATTGACAACCTGACAAGAATTGAAAAAAGCATGAATGAAAAAGATAAAACGGAAGTAAATAAAATATTGTCAGGATTTGATCCGCCATTAACTTCTCTTAAAGATGTGATCAATAAACTTATTGAATCAATCTCAGCCGAGAAGCAGTTAAGCAAAGCACGCGAAATGTTCGGAGACGGAAATAAATCATATTATCCTTCAGATGTTGAAATGAAACGGGCTACAGACGATCTTATTTCGGAAGCATGTAAACCTTTTGACAATGCGAAATTCAGATATGAGCTTCTTGAATTAAAAAAGAAAAACACAGGTAAAATTAATACAACTTCAATAGAAGAGCTTGCCAAAGACAGGTCGAATGATATCATATTCAGATTTAAAAGTTTTGTGGAATCTCACAAAAAGGACATAGCATTTATAAATAAAATTTCAGGTGCGTCTACTGGAATCGGTGAAATTTCTTTTGAAGAGATTAAAATATTCTCAAAAGAATTGAGAAAGCCGCCGTATGAAATCTCTCCTGATGAGGTCTGGAATGCTTTTGGAAGAATTGAACCGGACAGAGTCAAACCTCTTTTGGATCAGAATAATCCTGCAAATGTAATTTCCCTTACTCAGTATGTAACCGGTAAGATCGAAACGCTTGAGCCGTTCAGTGATATTGTTGACAGAAAATTCAAAAACTGGCTTATAGAAAATGAGACTTCAGGGAAGAAATATTCAGAAGAGCAGATGGAATGGCTTAACATGATGAAAAACTATGTCTCAACATTTCTGAAAATTGACATGATGAGTTTCAATGATCCTCCTTTTGTAAACAAGGGCGGCGCAGCCAGAGCATATAATCTTTTCAGTACTGATCTGAATAAAATATTATCTGACTTGAATGAGCGTCTGATCGTCTGAAATACTTGTACGTAAAATTAATAAAAAATAATCAATTTTAAATATCAGCTGAGCAAGGAATAGCTGATAAGAAGCTTATCGCCGGATTTCCATTGCAGCCAACCTTTACCGGTCAGGTTATAAACATCGTCATATAGTTCAACCATCATCCACTCATCGTTTATCAAAACTGGTCTGATAATTTCATATTTATAAGTTACTTCATCAGAATAAGTAAGTGGTTTTATCCTGATTTTTTGCTCAGACGGATTTAATTGTTCGACGGAATGAACTTTTAGAAAAAATTCAGGCCAATAAAAAATTTCACCTGCGTCTTTTTTAACACAGAGTGTCCGGTCATCATATTCATTTACTTTTACTCCGATATAATTATTTGAAACATACATTATTCTGAAAAACAAAATTTCGTAGTCAAGTTTTATATGAGCAGGTGAAAGCCATGGCGGAGCGTAAGATATATCTAAAGATCCGTAATTTTTCTCCGAAAATGTTATGCTGTCTATCGGCGGAATTTCCTCTGCTGGTTCACCGGAAAAGGGGTTTCCGTAAAAATAAAGTGCAGATAAATTTACAAAATCCGGTTTAAAGAAACCCAAACCAATCGAACTGTCCGGTCTGCTTAATATATTTAATACCGGTGTAATTTGAGCATTAAAGTTTTCATATGAATATCTTTTAAATTGAAATGCGGATCTGTTATTTTGCCGTTCACTATAATTATAATAAACAAGACCGGCAATTATGAGGATAAAAACCGAAACAATGATATTTAAAAGTTTTATTGAC
>Ga0138256_10003175_pt1 | contig 17538 bp, 13 predicted proteins | sample KNB2016incub_MG_FD_105486 | JGI IMG/M metagenome (GOLD analysis project Ga0138256, IMG submission 105486) | Active sludge microbial communities from wastewater in Klosterneuburg, Austria - KNB2014incub_MG | ecosystem: Engineered > WWTP > Activated sludge > Unclassified | place: Austria... | reverse complement strand
TTTAGAAATTTTGTTTAAGATATTTTCATAATTTTCTGATCCATAAAATGGAATATTTACCGCACCTTTAATATGTCCTTCGGTAAATTCTTCAACTGGTCTTGCATCAATAAATTTCACTCCTTGTTTAAATAACTTATAAGCAAAATCTATTTTAATTGCTTTGGGTTCTTTAAACAATTCCACAACATCTTTTTTTATTTCCGTTTTTGCTGAATCAATTTTTGGTTTATTTACGATAAGATTGGAATCAACTTTAAAAGAATTAATTATTGGAAATGTAGTAAGAGAATCACTTCCCCAATTTAAAACCCTTTCATCTCTAATAAGTTTTAATCCTTTTGGATTAAAATCATTATAAACAAATGAGACCAATACAGAAGTAAAAACAATAGCAAATATTTTTTTATAATCTAATTTCACTAGTTGTAATAATTTTTTACGATTTGAATATTATTAACCAAATGAATATCTGCATAATAAAAAGCCTCCAAGAAGGAGGCAATGTACCGAAAGCCGGACTCGAACCGGCACGAGGTGTAAGCCCCACTGGATTTTGAGTCCAGCGCGTCTACCAATTCCGCCATTTCGGCAATTAAATTAATTTTTTTAGGAACTCTTTACCAATACCCGATTTTAAATACTTTTCTCTTTTTCTTGCTTCAATTCGAGTATTTACTTCTTCAGAATAAATTAAAACAAAAGGTCGATAAGGCTTAGTTGTTTTGTTATTCCCATTATTATGTTCATTCAGCCTTCTTTCGATATCGTTAGTTAAGCCAACATAAATATAGTTTTTATTCAAACTTTTAATTGCGTAAACTGTAAACATAAACCGCGTCTACCAACCTGCCTGACGGCAGTCAGGTTCCGCCATTTCGGCAATCATTTCTTTTTAGAACAATTTCTAGATTTCTAGTTTCTTAAATCTTCAAATTTGTGGGCAAAAGATAATCAACTTATTAAAACTAACCAACACTTTATGTTTCAATAAAAGATTTTGTAAACAAGGTATAAATAATTTGAGATGTTTTACGATAATAAAGTGTGGTAAGAGTTTGGCATAATGATTGTCTCTTTAGTTAAAACTTAAAAGGAGCTGCAATGAAAAAAAGTTACAAAGCAAAAAACAAAAAACATCAACAAGATAACGCTGTTTATTTGTTAGTAAGCAATTGGGAAAATGTTGATGACTATTCAGAAGAAGAAATTGAAGATCTTCTTGAAGAGAATCACATTCCGGAAATTTCTTATATCGAAACTATTGATAAACCAGATAATATTATTTTTGATTAAATATTAAGAAAGTTCTATGAGCAAAACATATATCGGCTTTGATGGTCATTATGACATCGAAGATGACGGCAAAGTTATCCAGAAAATGGTTAATGAGTTTGGAAGATTAACAGGAATTTCAAAAGTTTATTCTAATTTTAAAAGAATTCCTAATCCTTTAGACAGAAATAAAATTGAATATTTTCTACAGATGTTAAATACATATAAATTTTCTGGACGAGTTTAATTTTCAATCTTACTCGTCCTTTTTAACTTTTCATCCTTTTTTAGAATTCCCAAGTACCACGCGATTTAATACCTAAACACACTTACTCTTTAATCCATCTTTCATTATTTTTGTATCAAACAACTAATATTGGAATTATGGAAAACAAGACACCCAACTCAAACGAATCTTTAAAAGAAAAATCCAAAAACTTTATCTACGAAATAATTGATGAAGATTTAAAAACCAACAAATGGAATGGAAATGTTCATACAAGATTTCCACCTGAACCAAATGGGTATCTTCATATTGGTCACGCAAAATCGATATGTCTTAATTACGGAATTGCACGAGATTATAAAGGAAAATTTAATTTAAGATTTGATGATACAAATCCAATAAAAGAGGACCAGGAATACGTTGATTCGATTATTGAAGATGTGAAATGGCTTGGTGGTGATTTTGAAGATAGAATATTTTACGCTTCAGATTATTTTGATAAGATGTATGAATGGGCAATTCAACTAATCAAAAAAGGTAAAGCTTATGTGGATGATTCTGATCCAGAAACAATGCGTGGATTACGCGGAACCGTAACCGAAGCGGGAATTGAAAGTCCAAACCGCAAACGTTCTGTTGATGAAAATCTTGATTTGTTTAATCGAATGAAAAATGGTGAATTCAAGAATGGTGAAAAAGTATTACGTGCTAAGATTGATATGACATCACCAAATATGCTTTTGCGTGATCCTGTTATGTATAGAATAATTCATTTGGAACATCATCGCACAGGAAATAAGTGGTGTATTTATCCAACTTACGATTGGGCACACGGACTTGAAGATTCAATTGAAGGAATTACACATTCAATTTGTACTCTTGAATTTGAAGTACATAGACCTTTGTATGATTGGTTTTTAAATGAGCTTGAGATTTATCATCCTCAGCAGATTGAGTTTGCAAGATTAAATTTAACTTACACAGTAATGAGCAAGCGTAAATTACTTGAACTTGTGGAACAAAAATTTGTTGATGATTGGGATGATCCAAGAATGCCAACTATTTCAGCTTATCGTAGAAGAGGTTACACGCCAGAGGCTATTCAGAATTTTGCAGAGATAGTTGGAGTTGCAAGACGTGATGCAATGACTGATCTTGCTTTACTTGAGTTCGCAATTCGTGAAGATTTAAACAAGAAAGCACAAAGAGTAATGGCTGTTCTTGATCCATTAAAAATTGTAATTACAAATTATAGTGGTGAAGAAGAACTTGAAGCCGTAAATAATCCAGAAGATGTTGAAATGGGTCATCGTAAAGTTCCATTCTCAAAAGAACTTTATATTGAGAAAAGTGATTTTATGGAAAATCCTATAAAAGGATTTCATCGTTTAATTCCTGGTGGCGAAGTTAGACTGCGTTACGCTTATATCATAAAATGTGATGAAGTAGTTAAAAATGAAAATGGGGAAGTAATTCAACTTAATTGCAGCTACGATCCTGAAACAAAAAGTGGAACGGGCACAAGTACAAAAAAAGTTAAAGGTACAATTCACTGGGTAAGTGTAAAAGATGCTTTTGATTGTGAAGTTAGATTGTATGATAGACTATTAACAGTTGAAGATCCTGCAAGTGAAAAAGATAAAGACTACAAAGATTTGATTAATCCAAAATCACTTGAAATAATCCCAAATGCAAAACTTGAACCATTTGTAAAATCATCAAAACCAGGTGATCGTTTCCAGTTTGAAAGACAAGGATACTTTTGTGTAGACATTAAAAATACAACAAAGGAAAAAATTGTTTTTAATCGTACAGTAACTTTAAAAGATACCTGGGCTAGGACAAGCGGAAAAAAGTAAAAATTTTTTATTAAAGAAAATTATGGCAAAAGAAAAATCTAAGAAGTTGTACTCGGTTATTACCGGCGATATTGTGAAATCATCAAAATTATCGCTTGATCAACATAAACAACTTATTAAAATTATGAGGAGTTGTTCAAAAGATATTTCTAAAGTATTTCCTGATGCTTTAAAATATGAGCCCGAACTTTTCCGTGGTGATAGCTGGCAGCTTCTTATAAAAAGACCTGAACTAGCCTTTAGTATTGCATTATTTTATCGCGCTTATTTAAAAGCAAAAATGCAATTAAGTTCAATTGATGCAAGAATGGCAATATCAATTGGAACTGTCGATTTTATTGAATCTTCTTTTGGTGTTGGGGATGCTTATAAAAATTCAGGAAAAGCACTAGATAAAAAAGGGAAACGTAAACTTAAATTTGTTTCAGATATTATTCTAAATTCAGATGTTATTGATCTAATTATTTACAATGCTGACTTTATTTCTTCAAGATGGACAAGCAATCAGTGTAAAATAGTTTTACTTGCATTACAAAATATGGATCAAAGGGCGATTGCTTCTAAACTTCGAATTACTCAGCAAGCAGTTTCAAAACAGATTGATTCTGCTGGTTGGGCGATTGTGTCTGAGAGTATAGCGTATTTTAAAAATGCAATACTTAATACTTCGATTGCTGGAAATAATAAAAAATGATTATACAAGCTTCAAAACTTGTATTTGCACAATACAACCTTAAAAGGTTGTATTTATTAATTACAACCTTTTAAGGTTGTAAACTAAAATTGTGATGCTTAATGATTAAAGTAGGCTATAAAAGCTATTAAGCTTATATAAGTTTATAGAATATTTAATGGATGAAAATTCAATGAGCAATATGTTAACCCAAATATTAGTGCCATTATTAGCTGCGCATTTTCTTGCAGATTTTATCCTTCAAACAGATGAAGATGTAAAACGTAAACAAAGTATTTTAGTTTTTAGTAAACATATAGTTCTTGTTACATTACTTAGTTATCTATTTGTAGGAAGTTGGCACTGTTTTACAATCCCTTTGGTAATATTAGTAAGTCATGCAGTAATTGATTTATTAAAAAAAACAATTAAGAAAGATTCAATAACAATATTCTTAATTGATCAAGTTGCACATTATTTAGTGATCATTGGTTTGTCAATTTATATGCAGAATAAACTTTCTCAAGATGTGACAAATCTATTTTGGCATAATACATGGGCAAGTGTTTATGCAAAAACATTGATAATTATTATCGCTTTGATATTAGTAACAAAGTTTAGCAGCATAATAATCAGTTACATAATAAGACCATTTCAAATAAAAATATTTAAAGGTGAAAACAACAATAAAGATGAAATAAAAACAGGAAGAATTATAGGCTATCTTGAAAGAATTATTATTCTTGTTTTATTTCTTGCTGAGTTACCAGCGGTTGTTGGTTTTTTAATTACTGCTAAATCGATATTACGATATGCGGAAATTAAAAATGAAAAAGATAAGGTTATGGTAGAGTATGTTTTAATAGGCACGCTATTAAGTTTTACAATTGGAATATCAATTGCTTTTATTACAACTAAAGTAATTTTATTTATTAATTAAAAATCAAACTGAAATATTATTAATTGCAGTTTCAATCCTTTTAACAACTTCATCCTTACCAAGAATAAAAAGTAAATCAAACATTCCTGGTCCAGTGCTTTGACCAGAAATAGCTAACCTTAATGGATGAATTAGTTTTCCTTTCCCAACATTTATTTCTTCTGAAACTTTGGCAAGAGCGTGTTCAAAATCTTCTTTGGTTGGATTATTTAATAAAGCAAATTCTTGTTTTAGTTTATTTAAATGTTCAGGTGTTTCTGGTTTCCAATTTTTCTCAATAGATTTTTGCTCATACTCAGCTGGAGTAACGTAAAAGTAGGTGCAAGTATCTATAAATTCTTTTATGAATGATACTCTCTCTTTCATTGCTTCAATAATTAATTTCAAATAATTATCCGAATAATTTTGGTTTTTGAATTCAGACTTTTGAATTTCATCTTTTAATAAATTAAGTAATTCTTCAATTGATTTTTTACGAAGATGTTCAGCATTTAACCAGTTTAACTTTTGAAGATCAAAAACTGCTCCTGCTTTGTTAACTCTTTCTAAAGTAAAACGGGAAATCAATTCATCCATATAATAAAATTCTTTGTCATCTCCAGCATTCCATCCAAGCAAAGCAACAAAATTTACAAGTGCATCTTTCAAAAATCCTTTATCTCGATAATCCTCAACTGCAACATCACCTTGTCGTTTAGAAAGCTTTGAACGATCAGGATTTAGAAGGAGTGGAAGGTGAGCAAATATTGGTCGTTCCCAGCTAAAAGCATCGTAAAGTAAAACATGTTTTGGAGTTGATGAGAGCCATTCTTCACCACGAATAACATGAGTTATTTTCATCAAATGGTCATCAACTACATTTGCAAGATGATATGTCGGAAAACTATCACTTTTAATCAAAACCTGGTCATCAACGTTTTTACTTTCAAATTCAACATGCTCACGAACAATATCATCAAACTTAATTGTGTTATTTCCCTCTACGTTTAATCTTACAACTTTTGGAATTCCAGCATTAAGATTGTTTTCAATTTCTTTTTTAGATAAGTGAAGACAATGTTTATCATACTTTGCTTGTGGTAATTTTTGTTTTTCTTGTTCTTCTTTTAAAGTCTTTAGTCTTTCCGGAGTACAGAAACAATAATATGCTTTGCCTTTTTCTATTAACTCATCAGCATATTTTTTATAAATATCTAATCTTTGAGATTGCATATATGGGCCATAATTTCCGCCAGTTTCTGGTCCTTCATCAAAATTTAATCCAGCCCACATTAGGGCTTTGATCAAATTCTCAACAGCACCTTCAACATATCTGTTACGATCAGTGTCTTCAATCCTTAAAACGAAAGTGCCGTTATTTTTTTTAGCAAAAAGATAGTTGTATAAGGCTGTTCGTAATCCACCAACGTGTAAATAGCCTGTTGGACTTGGCGCAAATCGAACTCGTGGTGTTTCGTTAATCATATTTGGGAATTCCTAAAATTGAATGCGTAAAAATACAAAACTATTCTTACGCATCATTAATGTGTGTTAGATTAAAGTTTAATCTAAAATCTTGAAGTTTTTTTCTCAGTGTAATACTTAACTTTTTCTATAAACTCCTGACTATCAATTGGCTTTGGTATGTAATCAGTGGCACCGGCTTCTAAACATTTTTCACGATCACCTTTCATTGCAAAAGCTGTAAGAGCAATAATTGGGGTTTCTTTATAATCATCTAGTTCACGAATTTTTTGTGTTGCTTCAAATCCATTCATTACCGGCATTTGCATATCCATTAATATTAGATCATAATGTTGGGTTTGAACTTGCTCGTAAGCCTGTAAACCATTTTCAACTACAACTATTGCTTCAAAATTATTTTTCTTAAGTAATCTTGTAACAATAATTTGAGAATGTTTATAATCTTCTACTAATAAAATCTTAACAGAATCTTTGGATTCTTTTACTTCTTCAGGAGTTGCTGGTTCATCAAAACGATTTATCATTGCATTCACAGTCTCTGCAAGATCTTCAATATTTGTGCTGCTCTTATGTAATAAATCTGCAAACAAACCATCAATCTTTTTAAGATCATCCTGGTAAGATTCTTTACCTGTATAAATTATAATTGGAAGTTTAGAAAAACTTTTATTTGATTTTATCATCTTGATTAAATCAAATCCATTTACAACCGGCATATCAAGATCAATAATTGCAAGATCAAGGTTAAGATTTTCAATCATACCAATCACTTTTGATGATTGATGTTCTGCTATTGCATTAAATCCAGCTTGCTCAACAGCTTCTTTAATAAGATTTAATGTAGGTATGTCATCATCAACAATAAGAATGTTGGAATCTTTTTTTAGTTTATAACTTGTAAGCACCTCTACAAGATATTTGTAGTTGATTGGCTTAACAAAGTATTCAACTGCTCCCATCATAAAAGCTTTTTGTTGCTCAGCTTCAACTGAACAAACAATAACAGGCATATGCTTGGTTAAAGGACTTTCTCTAAACTGTTTTAATAGTTCAAATCCATTTGCATCAGGCAGAATGATATCCATAATTACAGCTAAAAACTGTTGGGATTCAACAATCTTCATTGCTTGCTGAGCAGAGTTTACGATTGTTGGTTCGTAACCCCATTTGGTAAGATAATTGCTTAACAATTTTGATGTAGCATAATCGTCTTCAACAACTAAAACTTTGTTTTTTGTACCAACAGGTTTTGGTAAACCAGCAAGTTGTCCTTCAATGGATGAAGACATTTCTGCAGCAACAGAAAAAGTATAAGTGATACCTTTCCCAACTCCGCTTGAAATACTTATATCACCATTTAAGAACTCAATATATTTTTTAGTTAAGGTTAAACCTAAACCAGTTAAGTTGCCAAATTTTGAATTGTGTAATTCGTTCAGTGAAAAAGGTTGAAAGAACTCAGTGCTCTTCTTTGCGTTTAAACCCGCACTTGTATCAGAAATTCTAAAAACAATTTTTTTAGTATTGGGTGCAGAAACCGTAACTGAAATTTTACCTCGTTCGGTTAGCCTGATTGAGTTAGTTAAAATATTTAACAAAATATATCTGAGTTTTTGAGTATCAATTTTGATGCTTTCAGGAATTCCGGTATCAATATCAACAACAAATTCTATTCTTGTTTTTTCAATCTTTGAGCTGAATAATGAAACAACTTCATTTATATAATCTTTAAAATTAACAGATGTTAATCCTACTCGAGTAATACCGCTTTCAAGTTTACTTAAATCTATTAGATCATTTATTACTGAAAGAAGTTCAAAAGCATTCTCTTTTAAAGTGCCAACATATTCAGTTTGAGAAGGAGAGAGGTTTTCTTCGTTTAATAAAGAAGCAAAACCCATAATGCTGTTTGTTGGTGTTCTAAGTTCCTGAGCAATATTTGCAATAATTGAACTTAATGAACTATTAAGTATTCCTTTGTTTCCGATCCATAATTTTAAAAGATTTTTTAAGCTTTCACTTATTGTTTCAATATTATCAATTTCACTTGTAGTAAAATCTGATTTCTTCGCAAGTTTTAACATTGCTGTTTGTCCATCAGCAATGGTTAAAAGTACACAACCTTCGTTTATAATATGATCAGTAATATTGAATGAACAATTTGTTTGCTTTACAAATTGGCTTGTTTGATTATTTTGGGTAAGGTTTTTACAATTTGGACAGGTTATTTGAACATCACTTGAGAGAGATTTTTTTGCTGTTGCAGATTTACCGATTAGTTCTAAACCGGAACTATTATTAATCTTAAATATAGCAGCAGCTTCTAATTCAAATTCTTTAACTATAAAATCGCATAACTTACTCGGAAAATCTGCTGATGATCTTGTAGCAGCCTGTATCAGTTCATTATACTTGCCTAAAAAATCTATTTTTGAACTTTGCATATTCCCTTTAACAATTCTGTAGATTTATTTATTAATTATTAATTAGACTTTTGATTTTTTGATATCTTAAAATTACACAATACTAAGCTATATTTCTAAAAACTTTGAAATAAAGTAAACGTAAATCTATAAAAATCTTACAATTTTCATAATTAGCTAAGACATTCCAAAAATATAGGATAAAATTTAAAATTGATTTTGTCTCAATTATTGGTAAATAAATAATATGGTATTGATAAAACCTGTAGCTTAACTTAGTTTTCTATAAAAAAACTGCTAATTTTTGAAATCGTTTAAGCATTACACTATAATATTCGTATTTTTTTTGATTTGGTTTACCCAAGCCAAAGCACAAAATGATTATAATTCTGTTTTAGTAACTGATACAATTGCTATAAACTTTCAAAACCATTATACAATTTCTCAAGTTCATATCTTACCAAATACAGAAAGTATTTATTTAAAAGGTAAAAAACTTTATTCAGAAGATTATACATTTAAATATTCTGAAGGCAACTTTAGTCTTTCAAGTTCGCTGCCTTACTCGATTTTTGATACACTTATTGTAATATATCGATCACTAAAGCTAAATCTAAAAAAAGAATACAAAAGAAGAAGCTTAGTTATTAAGTATGATGAAAAATTTGGAGACACAATTAGTGTTCTTACCACAACATCTACTGGATTATCACCTGATGCAATTTTTGGTTCCGATATGCAAAAAAGTGGAACAATAGTTCGTGGTTTTACTGTTGGTACAACAAAAGATTTTTCATTAAGTAGCGGATTAAGATTGCAACTTTCGGGCAAGATTTCTGAAGATATAGAAATTGTTGCAGCATTAACAGATGAAAACACACCAATTCAACCTGAAGGCAATACTGAACGACTTGAAGAGCTTGATAAAGTTTTTATCCAGATGAAACACCCAAATGTTGTTGGCACTTTTGGTGATTACCAGTTAACACAAAGATCTGGTGAGTTTGGTGTTATTGATAGAAAGCTGCAAGGTTTGATGGGCGAATTTAATTATGGTGATGTTTCCGGCTATCTCTCAATTGCAAACTCAAGAGGAAAATTTAATAGCAATAGTTTAATTGGATTGGATGGAACTCAAGGTCCATATCGTTTAGGTGGAATTAATAATGAACGTGATATTATCATTATTGCAGGAACCGAAAAAGTTTTTCTCGATGGAATTGAAATGAAGCGTGGTGAAAATAATGATTACACCATTGAATACTCTAACGCAACAATTACTTTTACTCCAAATATATTGATTACATCTGCCAGCAGAATTAATGTTGATTTTGAATATACTGATAGACAATTTGCTCGCAGTTTTTTTGGTTCCGGAACATCAGCAAAATTTTTTAATGATAAACTAAAAGTAAAATTTCAATATTTGCGAGAAGGCGATGATCAAGATGCGCCAATCGATATTTCCTTAAGTGATGACGATAAAAATATTTTAGCTCAAGCCGGTGATGATCGAAATAAAGCAGTAAAATCGGGCGTAAAACTTGCGGAGCCGGATTCACTAGGACAGATAAAAGGTATTTACACAAAAGTTGATACTACAATTAATTCTGTAGCATTTACTTATTATGTTTATAATCCCGGCGATTCACTTTCACTTTACACTGTTAGTTTTAGTTATGTTGGTGAAGGTAAAGGTGATTACAATCGCCAGAGTTTAGGCTATTATAATTTTGTTGGAATCGGAAGTGGTAATTATTTGCCGATAATCTATCTGCCAACTCCACAGTTAAAACAAATAGGAAATATTTCAATTGATGTTAACCCATTTGAAAATGTAATTCTAAGTTTAGAGTATGCGGGAAGTTTGTGGGATAAAAACCGAATGTCTGCAATTGATGAAGGTGATAATTATGGTTATGCAAGAAATATTTCACTAAAAGTTTTGCCTACTCAAATTTTACTTGGAGATTTAAATTTTGGCAAAGCTGGATTTTCTTACCGTGATAGATTTGTTCAGGGTAAATTTACTTCCTTAGATAGATTTGATGATATTGAGTTTAATAGAAATTATAACTCTGCTAATCAAACAAAAATTAACGACGAATCTTTACGTGAAATTGGAGTATCACTCCAACCGATTCAGGAATTTACTATTAATTCTACTTCCGGATTTTTACGAAAAGGTAATGATTTTTCTTCCGATCGATTCAATAATCTTATAAGATTTACAGATACAAAAGACTTTAACTTTGAATACAATCTTGATTATGTAAAATCAAAAACAGCATTTCTAAAAAGTAATTGGTTAAGACATAAAGCAAATGCTTTTTATACTTTATGGTTATTTAAACCTGGATTTGAATTTTTAGCTGAAGATAAACAGGATAAACAAATTCAAAAAGATTCTTTGCTTACCGGAAGTTTAAAGTATTTTGAATATTCACCTTATCTTGAATTGATTGAGTATTATGGGTTTAAAATTATTACAAAATATTCTTTGCGTGATGATTATTTACCGTTAAATGGGTTGATGCTCAAGGAATCAAAATCTAAAACTTATTCGCTTGAAATGAATTATTCAGGATTAAAAGAAGTAAGTACAAATCTTGTTTTAACTTTTAGAAATAAAAAATACGATGGACTTTTTAGAACAAAAGGTTTGCTTGATAATGAAACAATTTTAATTCGTTCGCGAACTAAGTTTGTATTTTGGGAACGATTATTAAACGGTGATTTGTATTATGAAGTCTCAACTCAAAAATCTGCAAAACTGCAAAAAGTTTTTGTACGTGTAGAGCAGGGAACAGGCAACTATATTTTTCTTGGTGATTTGAACAACAATGGTATTGCTGATGAAAATGAATTTGAACCAACTTTATACGATGGTGATTATATCCAGGTAACAATTCCAACCGATGAACTTTTCCCTGTTATCGATTTGAAAACAAGCACAAGATGGAAAATAAATTTTGCGGAACTTATAGATAAAAATTCATTTATCGGACAAATTATAAGTCCAATCTCATCTGAAACTTTCTGGAGAATTGAAGAGAACAGCCGCGAGACGAATTATGCAAATATTTATTTGTTAAATTTTTCAACATTTCAGAATGAAAGCTCAACTATACGCGGTTCAAATTATATTCAGCAAGATGTTTTTCTATTTGAAAATGATCAGGAACTTTCACTTAGATTTAGATATTCACAACGAACAGCATTAAGTCAATTCAGCTCTGGATTTGAACGATATTACAATCGTGAACGTAGTTTAAGAATTAAGTTTAAAATGATAAAAGAAATATCAAATCAAACTGATATTGTATTTCAGGATGATAACGTTTCTGCAATCGAAAGTTCTAACAGGACGAGACAAATAAATTCTAATAATGTTATATCAGAATTTTCTTACAGACCTGATAGAAATATAGAAGTTGGATTTCGTATTAAAGCTGGCAGAAGTGAAGATGGCTATCCAGTAACTCCAACAATTATTGATTTGAATTCCCAGTTAATCAGATTTAATCTTTCATTTCTGGGAACAGGAAGATTGAGAGTTGAAATTGAACGTAACGAACTTATTGCAAACACAACTCAAAATTTAATTCCGTATGAACTTACGGCAGGAAACCAAATAGGTAAAAATTATTTTTGGCGATTAAATTTTGATTACAAACTTTCGTCTTTTTTGCAAACAACAATCAGTTATGATGGAAGAGTGCAGGGAACAAACAAAGTTATTCATACAGCAAAAGCCGAAGCAAGAGCATATTTTTAATGTATAATTTAGAATGAATAATGTACAATTAAAAACTTAGTGTTTCTTAGTGCTCTGAATGACTTAGTGGTAAATCTCTTTTCTCACCACATAGACACTAAGTACACTTAGTTTCACTTAGAAAGAAGAAAATGAACATAATCTCAAACTTAATCGAAGCACATATCTTCCGTGAGCGAAATGGCAAACTTGAATTTCTTCTTCTTAAAAGATCACCCGAACAATATTATCCAAACTTATGGCAAATGGTATCAGGTAAAATCAAAGAAAATGAAACTGCTTACAATGCAGCATTACGCGAGATAATAGAAGAAACAAGTTTGATCCCAGAAAAGTTCTGGGTTGCACCAACTGTAAACTCGTTTTACTCGCCTGATAAAGATTACATTTGTTTACTTCCAGTTTTTGCAGCAAAAGTAAAGGTAGATAGTGAAGTTAAATTGAGTAGTGAGCATACAGAGTATAAATGGTTAAGTTCTGAAGATGCAAAAAATATACTTGCGTGGGATGGACAACGAAGATCTGTTGATGTAATTGTTGACTATGTTCTTAAGAGAAATTCATTTTTAAATTTTATAGAAATAAAAAACAGAATGTCATTGAGAAATACGAAGTGACGAAGCAATCGGTTTTTAACTATTATTATCATATCGATTTCTGATAAATACTTTCTCGTTACCTCTTGCGTCTCACGTCTTTCTATTTTCGTTTCTCACTCTCACTTCTGTAAAATCATTTTCTTCATTTCTTTTTTCCCATCAAACTCAAGCGAATAAAGATAGACTCCGCTGGATAAATTATCCGATGTAAAATTAACTTCGTGAATTCCTGCAGAAAGATATGATTGAACTAGTATTTGAACCTTTGCACCAAAAATATTATACACAACAAGTTTTGTCTCACCAGATTTTGGTAAAGCAAATTTTATTTTTGTAGTTGGATTAAATGGATTAGGATAATTTTGTTCAAGTGAAAAATATTTTGGAACTACATTTTCATTTTCTACATCAGTTGCTGGAATACTGCCAAGAAAGTAAGGATTTGCTATTGCAGTTTGATAAGCAGCTAATGCAGATGCTGAAGAATTAATTCTCCAATCTGTAAAAACTGTACCTTCAACCTTTGCAATATTAAACCAGGTTGCAGCTTTAATTTGAGTATAAAATTGTAACCAGCTATAAGCTTGAGCTATCCATTGACTTTTAGAACCGCCTTGCTCAACTGAAGCAAATTCACCCAGCATTATAGGTTTACCATAATTCTTAAACTTCTGGTAAAGTGGGTTGTAAATGTCAAAAAAACTTATCCAACCTGACCAAGTTTGTGTTGTTCCAAAATTGTAACCATCAAAACCAATCCAATCCACATAAGCATCTCCCGGATAGTATGCTTCAGGAACATTCCATGTTTCATTTGGTGCGCTTCCATTATTTGGGCACCAAACCCAAACAACATTATCAACACTGTTAGCTTCAAATAAATCGTGAACGTGTTGATAAGCAGCAATAAATCTTTCAGGTCCATCTGCTTTTGTAGAATCTCCAAACCCATTTAAAGTTCCACCACCATTGTTTGCACCACCGTAAGTGTACCAATCACCATTAAATTCGTGTCCTAATCTTATAAAAAGTGGCTTGCCCCAATTTTTAACTTGATTTGCATAAAGTAAAATGTAATTATCATAAGATCCATTTATTATAGATGTTAAAGGAAAAGGTGAACCAGGTACTTGAGGCATCCAGGTAATATGAGGAATTGCACCATTTGCATCAATCAAATTGCACTTTGTTAGCGGAAAATCCGGAAGTTTATTTGCAGGCCATCCAGTAAAGAACATTTCAATTGCAATATTTTTACCAGCCAACAATTCAAAACTTGATTGCGCATCTGTATTGATGAAAGCTGCATGATAACAACCGGTTTCAGGAATTGGAACCTGGGAAAATAATTGTAAAGAAATCAAAACTGATAACAATAATACTTTTTTCATTTTATAACCTTTCATCAAATTCTAATTATGCAACAATAAAGCCAGCTTTAAATGATTCTATATCTGCGTTTATAATCATTAAATCTATTTTATAAATAATTCATTAAACTTTAGCAGCAAGTTAATTATTATAACAATAAAATATTCTTATCAGTTTCATAATTTCATACTCAATATGATTAAGTCATTTTAGTTATAAAATATTGTGCATTCTGCGTGTATTTTTCTATTTTTCTTATGTCATTTATTAACAATCATATTCAGGAGTCAGTTTTGGGATTATTAGTTGTAGGATCACTCGGTTTAGATACAGTTGAAACACCATTTGATAAGGTAGAAAATGCTTTAGGCGGATCGGCAACTTACATTTCACTTGCCGCAAGTTATTTCGGCGGTCCAGTGGAGTTGGTTGGTGTGGTAGGCAGTGATTTCCCAAAAGAGTATATTAAAATTATGCAGGATCATAATGTTGATGTTGAAGGTTTGCAGATTGTTGAAGGCGGAAAAACTTTTAAATGGTCCGGCAAATATCATTATGATTTGAATGTGCGTGATACACTTCTAACCGAATTAAATGTTTTCCAAGATTTTAATCCAATTATTCCCGAGAATTTTAAGAAATCAAAATACATTTGTCTTGGCAATATCGATCCTGTTTTGCAATCAAGAGTTTTGGATCAAATGGAAGATCCGCAATTTATAGTTTGCGATACAATGAACTTCTGGATTGAAGGAAAAAAAGATGAACTTCTTCAGTTATTACCAAGAGTAGATGTGTTGATTATAAATGACAGCGAAGCAAGATTACTTGCACACGAACCGAATTTAATTCGTGCCGCAAGAATGATAAGAGAAATGGGACCAAAAATTCTTATCATAAAAAAAGGCGAGCACGGCGCACTTTTATTTGTTGAAGATATAGTTTTTTCTGCACCAGCTTATCCAATGGAAACTATTTTTGATCCGACTGGTGCAGGTGATTCTTTTGCAGGCGGATTTACTGGCTACTTATATAAAACTCGCGATTTATCTCCGGACAGTTTAAAGCGTGCGGTTATTTACGGAAGTACGATGGCTTCTTTCTGTGTTGAGAAATTCAGCACAAAAGGATTGGAAGATTTATCTTATTTGCAGATACAGGATCGTTACAGAGAATTTATGATGCTTTCAAGATTTGATGAACAGGAATAGTAGATTTCAGATTCTTGAGAAGAAACCTTCAAGGTTTTTATTTTTGGGATGTGACAAAAATTTTAACATTACAAAATAGGTTAATATAACCTTGAAGGTTTTTAAAGATGCAAAGTACTTATTACTCAATAAAATTTATAGATGATCATCTTTCATTTTTAGATCAAACTAAACTTCCTTTGCAGGAAGTTTATATTGAAACTGATGATTATGAACGGATTGCTATTGCAATTGAGAAATTGGAATTACGCGGCGCTCCTTTAATTGGAATATCTGCTGCGTTTGCAATTGCGTTATCGTTCAAAAACATTTCTTCAAACCACAGAGAACATTTTGAAAAAGTTTACAAAAGATTAGCATCAACCAGACCAACGGCAGTAAATCTTTTTTACGCTTTGGATAGAATGAAAAAAAATTTTGATCAGGTTTTTGATCTTTCAAAAACATATCAAACTCTTCTTGATGAAGCAAAAGCTATTTATGATTACGAAGAACATTGCTCAAATAAAATGGCTGAAATCGGTGAGAACATATTTACAAAAAAATCTAATGTACTAACTCATTGCAACACAGGCGCACTTGCAACCGCAGGATTTGGAACAGCGTTTTCAGTAATCAAAAAGGCATTCGATGAAGGTTATGTAAATCACGTTTACGCTGATGAAACAAGGCCACTATTACAGGGTTTGCGATTAACTTCCTACGAACTTGAAAAAAATGGAATTCCTTTTACTGTTCAAACGGATTCTATGGCTGCAGTTTTAATGCAATATGGCAAAATTGATCTTGTTATAACTGGCGCTGATAGAATTGCTCTAAATGGAGATAGTGCAAATAAAGTTGGAACTTATAATCTTGCTGTGCTTTGTAATTATCATAACATTCCGTTTTACATTGTTGCTCCATCTACAACGATTGATAGAAAAATTGCAACAGGAAACGAAATAGAAATTGAATATAGAAACAGTTCGGAAATCTTATCCATAAATGGCAATCAAATTGCTAATCCAAATATCAAAACATTTTCTCCGGCATTTGATGTAACCCCCTCGCATTTAATTAAAGGCATTATTACAGAAGAAGATTTATATTCTTTTCCTTACAATTTTATAAGATGAGCGATATAGTTAAAACCGAAGCAGTTGTACTTTCCAAGTTAAACTATGGAGATACAAGCAGCATCGTTTCACTTTACACTGAATCTGATGGAAAAATTTCTGCAATAATTAAAGGCGGCCGCGGACCAAAATCAAAAAGCGGAAAAATAATTGATCCAATTAATCATCTACAAGTAATCATTTACAAAAAAAATACACGGGATGTGCAAATACTTTCGGATGCAAATCTCGTCTCACATTTTGTAAACATTAAAGAAAATCTTAATTCAACAAAATATTCATTTGCTATAATCGAGCTTGTTAAAAATTTAACTTCTGAACACGAAGCTAACATCAAGTTGTTTAAAGGTTTGATAAAGATTTTGAATATGATAAATGATAAAAAGGAAAATCCTGCATTTTTGTTTGGGAGATTTTTACTTTTCTTTTTATCCGAACTTGGTTATGAATTATCAATCGATAAATGTGCAATGTGTGGAAACGATGTTGTTGCAAATAAATCTCTAGGTTTTGATTTTAATACCGGGCTAATATGCTCAGATTGTTTTGAATCACACTCAGGTTTAGAAAATGTTTCAGCGGAACTTTTTGAGTTAATCTT
>Ga0138256_10003174_pt1 | contig 17540 bp, 18 predicted proteins | sample KNB2016incub_MG_FD_105486 | JGI IMG/M metagenome (GOLD analysis project Ga0138256, IMG submission 105486) | Active sludge microbial communities from wastewater in Klosterneuburg, Austria - KNB2014incub_MG | ecosystem: Engineered > WWTP > Activated sludge > Unclassified | place: Austria... | reverse complement strand
GCTGCCGGCGACGATCGAGGCGCTGCGCGCGCACATCTTCAACGGCGTGATCTGGCCCGACTTCTCGCGCCTGCCCAACATGGAGCGGCCGGTGCTGCAGTTCGTGCCGTTCGCCGTCGGCGATGTGCTGCGGGTCGGCGCGCATCGCGTCGAGGTGCTGAGCGCGGAACACACCGTGCCGGCCGTCGGCTTCGCCGTCCAGGGCAAGCGCGGCGGCTGGTGGGGCTACACCGGCGACACCGGGCCGAACCCCGATCTGTGGATGCGCCTGCGCGGCATGACGGTCGACCACCTCGTGATCGAGACGGCCTTCAGCGATGCCGAGCGCAACCTCGCGCGCATCAGCCGTCACCTGTGCCCGGCGACCCTGGCGCACGAGCTGGCGCAGCTCGAAGGCAGCGCGCAGGTGCACATCACGCACATCAAGCCCGGCGACCGCGAGGCCGTGATGGCGGGCGTCGATGGGCTGCGGCTGAAGCACCGCATCGCCGCGCTGATGGCTGGGCAGGTGCTCGAACTCGAATAGCGCTTGCCCGAATGACCTGACGCGATTCGTCAGGTCATTCGACGCGGCAAGTGACGATTCGCGTCGTTCTGCCGGCTGAAAGTCACGAAAAGAGGGCTGAAAAGCCTCCCAGATCGGCTGGCACGGGCTTCGCAACAGGAGCGGTGCAGATCAACCACCCTCCTCAGGAGAGCATTAAATGAAACGTGCCGTTCAACAGGGTTTCACCCTCATCGAACTGATGATCGTCGTGGCGATCATCGGTATCTTGGCGGCGGTTGCGCTGCCGGCGTATCGCGACTACTCGGTTCGTGCCAAGGTCTCGGAACTCATTCTTGCGGCCTCATCGGGTAAGACTCAGGTTGCCGAGTTCGTCAATACGAACGGGGCGATGCCGACTGCGGCGTCGCTCGGCTTGGCAAGCCAGACCTCGAAGTACGTGGCTTCGCTCGCGTACACGCAAACGAACGCCTCGGTGGGCGTGCTGACGGTGACCGCGACTGCTGCTGAATCGGCCATCTCGGGCGGCACGTTGGCGCTGACGGGTACGATCAACGCATCGGGTCAGGTCGATTGGGCCTGCGCTGCGGCCAGTTCTGGCGGCATCCAGGCTCGCTATCTGCCGTCGAGCTGCAAGTAACGAGACCCCGTCTCCTTCTGTACGAGAGAGCCCCATGTGATGGGGCTCTTTCATTTGAGTCGACATGACGCAAGCGCTTCGCGGAAGGGGCATCCGGTTCGACGCTTGTCTCGTCGAGCTGCCTTTCGATCCCTGGAAACTGCTGCTTGTGACGGGCTTCGCCGTCAGCTGGCTGATTCCGAATCACTACATGCCGTGGCCGGCCTTCGAGTCCGATTTGGCCATGGCACTGGCTTTGACGGCGTTGGCGGTGCTCATCTTCGTTCGCAGCCGCGGGGCGTGGTCGGTCGATGCTCTGATCACGGGCTGTTTGGCGATCGCGCTGGTGCCGATGCTGCAGTGGCAATTCGGCCTGCTGCACTTCAGGGGCGACGCGTGGATGTCCGGGGCGTACCTGTTCGGCTTCGCGCTCGCGATGATGGTGGGGCGCAAAGCCCGCACCATGCCGAACTTCGTTCTCGACGTCGTGCTGGGAGCGGCGCTGAGCGCTTCCCTGCTCTCAGTGGGTGTGCAGTTGTATCAATGGCTGGGCCTACACCGACTAGACGAGCTTGCGGGGCTGGGTGTTTGGTTGATGCATACCTCAGGAGCAAGACCTGCGGCCAATCTGGGGCAGCCCAATCAGCTTGCCACACTGCTGCTTTGGGGCCTGATCGGTACCTGGTGGGCTTTCTCACGCCGATGGATCGGAGCCGGCGTGGCCGTGACGGCGGCAGCGTACTTGTTGTTCGGCGTGGCCATGACTCAGTCGCGCACCGCGTGGTTGGGGATGATTGTTCTCGGGGGCGGTCTACTTGGATATCGCCGGGTTCTCGACGGTAGGTCGGTCGGTGTGGTGATCTGCCTCCTGGGACTCTATTGCGGATTGCTGATCACCTGTTGGGACGCGATCGTCAAAGGCTTGTTGCTTGCCGATTCCGTTTCCCTTGCAGAGCGGTTGCAGCCGGGCCATCGAATTGCGAACTGGCTCGTGTGCTTCGAGGCGGTCAAGCAGCGTCCATGGTTCGGATTTGGCTGGGGACAGATCTCGGTTGCCCAACAGTCCGCGCTACTCAATGGTCCTGCAAGCGGAGAGTATTTGGCGGACGCTCACAACGTCGTCCTGGACTTGATTCTCTGGAACGGTGTGCCCCTCGGATTGCTAATTTGCGCAGGCCTTGCGATCTGGCTGTGGAAGACCATGAAGACCATCGCGACGCCCGCTGATGCATTGGGGCTGATGGCGCTGCTTGTCTTTCTTGTTCATGCCATGTTCGAGTATCCGCATGCCTACGCGTACTTGCTGCTTCCAGCCGGCCTGCTCATCGGCGCCCTGAGTGCTCATCGGTTCGCGAGTGTGATCCGCCTCCCGCGATGGGCGATCGGCATCGCGCTTCTGGCTGGCATGATGCTCGTGGCAGGGATATTTCGCGACTACCGGCATGCGACGGAAAGCATGCTGCGGCAGCGCTTCGAGGCGGCGCGCATCGGCACCTGGCAACCGGAAGACGTTGACTTGCCGTTGCTGACTCAGCTCTCGAGCTATCTGCGAACCGCCCGGGTGGATGTCGGAAAACCGGTGCCTGACGAAACTCTGGATCTAATGCGCAAGACGAGCGAACGCTTTCCTAGCGACTCGACTCGGTTTCGATATGCCATGGCATCTGCCAACAACGGTCGTCCGGAAGCGGCCCGGGAAGTTCTGGCGAAGTTGTGCTGGGTTCGCGCGGCCGATGACTGCAAGGCCATCAGGGCTGCTTGGACTGAGCTTGCCGAAACCCGCCATTCCGCAATGCGCGGACTGCTGCCACCATGACGGGTGCTTTCGGTCTCGCGTAGCCTCGCGTATCCCGGTTCGTTCGACGCGGCTGTTACGATCGACGGCTCACAACTCGATGCGCAGTCTACAGGGCGCTTCTCGCAGGTGCGACCGACCGATCGACGACACTCAGCTCTTGAGGCAGGTGGAACGACGGGGATGGCGTTGCTCGCGGCGGGCATGCCGGCGCTGCTCGCCTACAACCTGCCGCCCTCTGCCACGCTGTTCAACCAGACGGCAGCGGTCGTTGGTTGGGCGGCATTTTCGCTCCTCGCCCTCACGGGCTCGGCTCGTCCGTCGGCGATCGCAACGCGTGCATTGTTCGCCGTATATATTGCGCTGGGTGCGACGGCCACCGTGACGGCGGTGGAACTTGAGCGTCACGAAAGCTTGGCGCTGTCGATGCTCGGTACGCTCGTCGCCGTTGCCGTGATGCTTAGCGCGGGTGCTGCAGTCCGCCGCAACGGTCGAGCCACGACGATGGCGGGAGCGGTTTGCGTCGGCCTGCTCGGCGTCGCCGTGATCAGCACTGGCGTCAGCCTCATGCAGGTCTTCGCGCCGAGCGCAATCGATGGCGTGTGGATTGCGGCATCGAGCCTGCCTGGTCGCGCTGTGGGCAACCTGCGCCAGCCCAACCATCTGAGCAGCCTGCTGCTCTGGGCGCTGATTGCGGCGGCGGCATTGCGGCAGGGCCGCTCACTTTCCGCCGCTCAGGCTATCGCGCTTGCCGGGCTGATCTCGTTCGGCATCGTGCTGACGGCGTCGCGCACCGGTGCCGCCGGCGTGCTGGTGCTCGCGTCCTGGGGCGCGCTCGACCGGCGACTCGATCGCGGTGTGCGCGCGATGCTCATCGCGCTGCTGCTGATGTATGTCGCCGGTTGGCTGGCCATGTCGGCGTGGGCGGGTCATCAAGATCAAGTCTTCGGCGGCCAGGCTCGTATCGCCGACGGTGCGCTCGCCACGACACGTTGGGCCATCTGGGCTGATGCGCTGATCCTGATCGCCCGCAACCCGTGGCTGGGCGTCGGCGTCGGCGAGCTCAACTTCGCGTGGACCCTGACCCCGTTCGCCAACCGCTCCGGTGAGTTCTTCGATCACACCCACAACCTGCCGCTGCAGCTGCTGGTCGAACTCGGCATTCCGCTCGGCACGCTGGTGACGGCCGTGCTCGCATGGGCGCTGTGGCGCGCCTTCGCCGCGTCGCGCGAGGCGGCGGGCGCCGAGGGGACGGCGCTGCGCGCTGCCTTCATGATGCTGCTGATCATGGCGCTGCACAGCATGCTGGAGTACCCGTTGTGGTACGCCTACTTCCTGCTGCCGACGGCATTCCTGCTCGGGCTGTGCCTGGGCCGCGCTCCCGATGTCGCGCCGACCGTCGAACCTCCGCCGCCACGCCCTCCCAAAACCCGCCCGCTCGTCGTTGCCAGCCTGCTGATGATGCTCGGCGGCTTCGCCACCGTGCTCGACTACCTGACCGTGGTGCCGATCTTCGAGCCGCCGGCCTACGCGGCGCCGCTGGCCGAACGCATCGCGCGCGGCCAGCGCAGCATTCTGTTCGCGCATCACGCCGACTACGCCGCCGCGACGACGGCGGCGCGGCCGGCCGATCAGCTCGACGCGATCGAGCGCGCAGCGCACCACCTGCTCGACGCGCGCCTGATGATGGCCTGGGCGCGTGCGCTGCACGACACCGGTGACATCGAGCGCGCGCGCCACGTCGCCGCGCGGCTGCGCGAATTCCGTCATCCGCAAGCGGCGGCCTTCTTCGCCGAATGCGACAAGGCGCCGGCGTCCGGCGCCCAGCCGCCGTTCCAGTGCCTGCCGCCGACGGTGGCGTTCGACTGGCGCGACTTCAGGCGAGACCGACGCGACCGACACTGAAGCCGCGGCCGCTCACGGCGCCAGCGGCGCGACGTAGTGCCCCGACTTCCCGCCCTGCTTCTCGAGCACGCGGATGCCTTCCATCACCATGCCGCGGTCGGCCGCCTTGCACATGTCGTAGATCGTCAGCAGGCCGACCTGCACGGCGGTCAGCGCTTCCATCTCGACGCCGGTGCGGCCGAGAGTCTCGACCTGCGCCGTGCAATGCACACTGCTCGCTGCCGCATCGATCTCGAACTCGACCGCCACGCGCGTAATCGGCAGCGGGTGGCACAGCGGAATCAGCTCGCTGGTGCGCTTGGCGCCCTGGATCGCTGCGATGCGCGCGATACCGATCACGTCGCCCTTCTTCGCGCTGCCGCCGGCGATCAGCGCCAGCGTCGCCGGCTGCATGCGGATGCTGCCGCGGGCGCGCGCGACGCGGTGCGTCTCGGACTTCGCGCCGACATCGACCATGTGCGCCTGTCCGTGCAGGTCGAAGTGCGTCAGCGGCGAGGTCATGGCGAGCGGCAACGTGGCGTTAACGTGGGGCTGTCATCATACGAGCCCGCCCTCGTTCCAGACCGCGCCGCTGACCGGCCGCCCCGCCTTGCAACGCCCTTCCCGTCTACGCACCACCGCCGTCGCCGCAGCCGCGGCGTTCGCCCTCGCGCTGCCACCGCCGGCCTGGCCGCAGGTGCAGCTGCCGGCGCTCGGCGACGCCGTGTCGGAGGACTTCGGCGTCGGCCAGGAGCGCCGCCTCGGCGAGCAGATCATGCGCGAGATCCGGCGCGACCCGGACTACCTCGACGATGCCGTCACGCTCGAGTACGTGCAGAACATCTGGCAGTCGCTGCTCGCGGCGGCGCGCGCGCGCGGCGACATCGCGCCCGAGGTGAACGAGCGTTTCGCATGGGAGGCCTTCCTCGTGCGCGACCGCAGCGTCAACGCCTTCGCGCTGCCGGGCGGCTGGGTCGGCGTGCACCTCGGCCTGGTCGCGGTGACGGCGACGCGTGACGAACTCGCCTCCGTGCTGGCGCACGAGATGTCGCACGTCACGCAGCGCCACATCGCGCGCAGCATCGCCAACACGCAGCGCCAGTCGATGCTCGGGCTGGCCGCGTTGATCCTCGGCGCGCTCGCCGCCACGCGCTCCAGCGGTCAGGCCGCCAGCGCGCTGATCGTCGGCGGGCAGGCGGCCGTGATGCAGGGCCAGCTCAACTTCTCGCGCGACATGGAGCGCGAGGCCGACCGCGTCGGCTACGCCGTGCTCACCGGCGCCGGCTACTCGCCCGCCGGCATGGCGGCGATGTTCGAGAAGCTCGAGAACGCCTACCGCCTCAACGACACCAACTCGTTCCCGTACCTGCGGTCGCACCCGCTGTCCACCGAGCGCATCGGCGAGGCGCGCGGGCGGCTCGCCGGCGTGCCGAAGGCAGGGTCCGCCGTGGGGCCCACGCTCGAACATGTGCTGGTGCAGGCGCGCGTGCGCGTGCTGATGGACGGCCGTGCCGAGTCGCTGCGCCGCCTGCAGACGCTCGATGCGCCGGCGCCGGCCGTTACCGGCGCGGCCGCGTTCGCCGAGCGCGTGCTCGGTCTGGCGGCCAGCGCGCAGGCGTCGAGCGCGCTGCGCGACTTCGCCCGCGCCGACGCGGCGGCGCAGGCGCTGCGCGAGCTGGTGCGCGGCAGCCCGCGCAGCGACGCGCGCGCCGAGCGCGGCGTCGCGCTGCTGCTGGCGCAGCTCGCGCTCGAGCGCGGCGAATCGGCGCGCGCCGCCGAAGTGCTGGCGCCGCATGCCGGCGACGCGTCGCGGCCGCTGGCGCTGTTGCGCTCGCAGGTCGCGCTGGCGCCCGGCGCTCGCGACGCCGCCGCCTGGCGCCGTGAGGCGGCCGAGTTGCAGACGCTGGTCGCCGTCGCGCCGCTCGACGCGAGCGCCTGGTCGCTGCTCGGCCAGTTGCACGACCGGCTCGGCCAGCCGCTGCGCTCGCTGCGCGCGCAGGCCGAGTCGCGCTACGCGCTCGGCGATCTGTCGGGCGCCGTCGACCGCCTGCGTGCCGGCCAGCGGCAGGCGCGCGCCGCGACGGCGGGCGACTTCGTCGAGGCCTCGGTGATCGACGCCCGGCTGCGCGACATCGAGATCGAGCGCCGCGCGCTCGCCGCCGAGATGCGCGCCCAGGGCCGCCGCGGCGACCCGCCGTAGCCGCGCGTCAATCGCGCGCCGGGGAGACCAGGCGCTCGATCGCGACGTCGATGACGAGGCCGCAGGCGCTGTAGATCAGCGAGCCGATCAGCGCGGCGCCGAAGCCGGTGACGCTGAAGCCGTCGAGCACGTGGGCGGCGAAGTAGAACATCGCCGCGTTGATCACGAACAGGAACAGCCCGAGCGTGACCAGCGTGACCGGCAGCGTCAGCAGGATCAGCAGCGGCCTCAGCAGCGTGTTGAACAGGCCCAGCACCAGCGCCGCGATCATCGCCGCGCCGAAGCTCGCGACGACGACACCCGAGTACAGGTGCGCGACCAGCAGCAAGGCCGCAGCGAGCAGCAACCAGCGCACGACGATCTTGATCATGGCGCGAGAGCATACACGCGGGGTCACTGGACGCCCCGCGCACTGCGTGCTTCGGGATGCGCGCTTGGAAGCGGCCCGGCCGCTCATGCGCATGCTTCGAGTGACGCCATGCGGCTACACCGGCGGTCTTTCAAAGGCGCGAAAGCGCGTTTTCAGAGGGAAAACCGCTTCCCTCCCCTCTGTACACGCAGTACCATTCGCGTCGCAGGGCCACCGAGGAATGTCGAGCTCACGCGGTTCGCACCCGGCCCCGGCACATCAACAACTCACTTGATGGAGAGAATCGACATGGCAACTGCGAAGAAGGCCCCCGCCAAGAAGGCGGCGGCGAAGAAGGCGCCGGCGAAGAAGCCCGCCGCCAAGAAGGCCGTCGCGAAGAAGGCGCCGGCCAAGAAGGCGGCGGCCAAGAAGGCCCCGGCGAAGAAGGCCGCCCCGGCGAAGAAGCGCACCCCGAACGCCGCGTTCATGAAGGCGATGACGCCGAGCTCGGCACTCGCCGCGATCATCGGCGACCGGCCGCTGCCGCGCACCGAGGTGACCAAGAAGGTCTGGGACTACATCAAGAAGAACAAGCTCCAGGACTCGGTGAACCGTCGCATGATCAACGCCGACGCGAAGCTCAAGGAGATCTTCAAGAAGGCGCAGGCTTCGATGTTCGAGATGACGAAGATGATCAACGCGCACCTCAAGTGACGCGCGATCCGCTCTGATTTTCGAAAGCCCGGCTTGCCGGGCTTTTTGTTTGGCCGCCCGGCTTGCCGGGCTTTTCTTTTCTGAGCCTTGGCGACTCAGCGCGGCTCGGGCAGGCCGAACAGGCGCGCGCCGTTGTCCCACCCGATGCGCCGCGCCACTGCCGGCGGCAGGTCGCCGAGCCAGGTGCGCGCCTCGCGCATCAGCGCCTCGTAGCCTTGCCAGCGCGCATTGATCCAGGTATCGGAGCCGACCATAAAGCGCTCCGGAAATTCGAGCAGCAGCGCCTTCCATTCCGTCGACAGCCGTCCGTTGCCGTCGGTCAGCCCGGGCCGGTACGACAGTTCGCCCATCAGCGAGGGGTGGCGCCGCAGCAGCTCGCGCACGCGCGCCGCCGGCACGCCGCCGATACCGGTGTGGGCCCAGATCAGCCGCGCGCGCGGCGCGTGGGCGAGCAGCCGCTCGACGGCCATATCGTCGCAGTGCGCCAGCACGGCGAGGTCGCGCTGCTCGGCCAGCTGCATCAGCTGCTTCGCGATGCGCCCGTCGGCGTTGGCGCTGTCGTAGAGGTGGAACTCGCCGAGGCCTCGGTACGGGCCGGCCGGCGTGCCGCGCGCCAGCTCCTGCAGCACCATCGCGTGGATCGAGTCGTCGTCGAACCAGCCCTGGTAGTCGGCGCGGTTGCGATAGAGGCGCACGAACGGCACGACGGTGACGCCGGCCGCCGCCGTCTGGTCCCGCGCCGTGGCCAGCGCGCGCGTGCCGTCGTTCGGCCGGCTGTTGGCGAGCACGGCGCGCACGCCGCTACGCTGCATGCGGCCGAGCACGTCGGCCAGCGGGTGCGGCGCCTGCGCTTCGTCGTTGTAGTGCAGGTGGGCGTCGAACAGCGGCCCGGCGTAGGCCGGCGGGGACGTCTGCGCCGCGGCGCCGTGCGCGAGCACGGCCGCCAGCCCGGCGGCGCGCAGCAGGTGGCGGATCGCGGCGGCGGCGCGCATCATCGGGGCGAGTGTAGGCCGTTGTAGGACTCGGATGACAGGCGATTCAGCCCCGCCCCGATGCCGATGCCGCGCACGCTCGCCTAATCTGGCATGCCGCGGCGAGGAGATTGCGTTGCGCAACACAATGCGCATCACTCGCGAGGAGACTCACCATGATGATCAAACTCGGCCTGTTCGACGATCACGACATCGTCCGCGCCGGTTTTCGCTACATCCTGGAGAAGCACAGCGACATCGAGATCGTCGCCGAGGGCGGCACCGGCCGCGAGGCGCTCGCGGCGATCCGCAGCCAGCCGCTCGACGTCTGCCTGGTCGACCTCTCGCTGCCCGACCTCTCGGGCATGGACGTACTGCGCCAGGCCAAGGGCAGCAAGCCGGAGATGGCGCTGCTGATCCTCAGCGCCTATTCGGAAGAGCAATACGGCCTCAACGTGCTGAAGGCCGGCGCCAGCGGCTTCCTCAGCAAGGAGCTGGCGCCCGACCAGCTCGTCGCGGCGGTGCGCACCGTCGCCGCGGGGCGGCGTTACGTCAGCCCGCGGCTGGCCGAGCTGCTCGCCGGCGGCCTGACGCACGACATCGAGCAGCCCGCGCACCTGAAGCTCTCGGAGCGCGAGTTCCAGATCTTCTCCAAGCTCGCCGTCGGCAAAAGCGTCACCGAGATCGCCAACGACCTGTGCCTGAGCACCAAGACGGTCAGCACCTACCGCGCGCGCCTGCTCGAGAAGATGAACTTCAAGACCAATGCCGATCTCACGCAGTACGCGGTGAAGAACGACTTGATGCAGCAGTGAGCCGCCGATGAAGCCGCCCGACAGCGAAGCCGGCGCCGAGGTGCGCAGCCCGGTGCCGGCCGCCGGCCCGCGCGTCGACGAGGCCGTGCCCGCCGACACGCTGCGCCGCCCGCTGCGCGTGCTGCTGGTCGAAGATCTGCCGCGCGTGCAGGCGCTGCTGCGCGAACTGATCGAGGAGCCGGGGCGCTTCGAAGTCAGCGGCCTGGTCGAGACGGAGGCCGACGCGATCCTGCAGTACCAGGCGCTGAACCCGGATGCCGTCGTCATCGACCTGAACCTGCGCGCCGGCACCGGCCTGGGCGTCATCGTCGCGCTGCGCCGGCTGCAGCGCGCCACGCGACCGCTGCTGATCGTGCTGACCAACCACGCGCTGCCGGTGCTCGAGGCGGCCTGCCTGAACGCCGGCGCCGACTACTTCCTCGACAAGAGCCGCGACTTCCAGAAGGTGCGCACGCTGCTCGAATCGGCGTGGGCGAACACGCGCGCGCTGCCGCAGGCGGCGCGCCTGCCGATGCCGCCGCCGGGCGCGCTGCGCCACTGAACCGCGCGGCTCAGGGCGCGCTCGGCGGCGTGCCGCTGCCGGCCGCAGCCGCCGGCGGGGTCGGATAGAACGCCTCGATGCGCGTGCCGCGCCCCGGTGCCGTGCGCAGCGTGAAATGCCCGCCGAGCGCGCGCGCGCGCTGCTTCATGTTCGCCAGCCCGTGCGACAGGCTCTCCGGGCGGAAGTTGCTGATGCCGACACCGTCGTCGGTCACGACGAGGCGCCAGCCGCCGCCTGGGTGCTCGACCGCCACCTCGACCTGCGACGCGCGCGCGTGCTTGACGATGTTGGTCAGGCTCTCCTGCACCGTGCGGTAGATCGCGATCGAGACCTCGGGCGGCACGCTCGCGTCGTCATCGGGCAGCGTGCGCAGCGCGCAGGCCAGGCCCGCCTTGCCGCAGGTCTCCTGTACGTACCAGGCGAGCGCGGCGCCGAGCCCCAGGTGGTCGAGCAGCGACGGGCGCAGGTTCTCGACGACGCGGCGCTTCAGGTCCACACCCTCGTCCAGCACGCCCGAGAGCCGGCGCAGCCGCTGCGCCGCCTCGGCGTCGCCGCCCTGCAGCCGGTCCTCGAGCCAGGCGATGTCGATCTTGGCCGAGGTGAGGATGCCGCCCAGCTCGTCGTGCAGGTCGCGAGCCAGCCGCGCTTTCTCGCGCTCGATGCTCGACTGCAGATAGCTCGACAGGTCGAACAGCTCCGAGGTGCGCTCGGCGACGGCGCGTTCGAGCGCGTCGGTCTGGCGCTGCAGGGCTGCATGGTGCTCGGCGCGCAGGCGGAACTGGCGGATCATCAGGTTGGCCACGACCGCCAGGAACAGCAGGTTCAGCAGCACGACGACGCCGACGGAAACGCGCTGGTACAGCCAGCTCTCGTCGAGCACGGCCTCGCGGCGGTCGACCTCGGCGGCGAGCACGGCGTCGAACTCCGCCAGCCGCTCGGCGATGCCCTCCATCAGCACGACGCCCTCGCCCGACGCGATCTTGGCGTAGGCGCGATCGCGCTCGCCCTGCTGCGCCATCAGCACGGTGAGCTTCATCTCGTCTTCCTTCTGCTCGACGAGCGGGCGCAGCGCCTCGGCGCGGCCGCGCCATTCGAGGTTGTCGCCCGACACCGTCGCCAGCTCGACCAGGCTGGTGCGCGAATGCTCGATCGCGGCGTTGAACGGCTTGAGGTATTGCTCGCTGCCGGCGAGCAGGAAGCCGCGCTGCGCCGACTCGGCCTGCAGCAGCCCGTTGCGCAGCGCCGCGACCTGCGTCGCCGCGCGTCGCGCCTGCGACACGTCGGCGCGCGTCTGCGCGATGCGCCCCGATGAGTACTCCGAAATCGCGAAGATGACGACCGACACGGCGGCGGTCAGCAGCAGCGCGAGCAGCACCTGCGGCGGCACGGCGTGCAGCAGCCGGTGGACGACGACGCGCGGGGCGCGCGCGGCGTGCAGGGCGGTGTCGGGAGTCATGGTCGACGGTCCGATTGTCGGCCCGCCATGAAGAAAAACACCGCCACGGGCCGCAGGCGGCCCGGGCGGTGAAGGTGACCGGCTATCGAGGAGGGAGGAGGAGACGTGCCGGCCACAGGGAGACCCGCGGCGCTCCGGCGTCAATTGCGCTTGATGAGGCCCATCAGCAGCGTGACGACGAAGATCGCCAGGAAGATGAAGAACAGGACTTTCGCGATGCTCGCGGCGCCGGCGGCGATGCCGCCGAAGCCGAAGATGGCCGCGATGATCGCGATGACGAAGAAGACTGCAGCGTAGTGCAACATGGTCGAACTCCTTGGGTTTGCGGGAGGAAACGTAGACGCGGTGCGCATCGACGGCGATGCAGCGCTCAACCGCCCGCCAGCCATCGACCGAGGGGCAGGCGGCGTGCCCGCGGCGGGCGGGACAGGGCGGCGCGGCGGCGCCGCCGCCGCAACAACCAGCGGGCGGCCAGCACGCCGAGGCTCCACCAGCTCGGGCGGCGCAGCAGCCCGAGCGCGGCGGCCAGCGCGCCGCCGGCCGGCCGGGCGCTGAGCCAGCCGGCGCCGCCGCGCGCGGCCGCGGCCCACGGCAGCGCGGCCAAGCCATGGCGGCCGGCCGCGGCGCCCCAGGCGGCCTCGATCCAGTGCACGCTGCGTCGTTCGGCCAACGCCTGCCAGCGCGCGGCGACATTGCGCCGCTGCAGCTCGGCCGCGAGTTGCAGCGCCTCGCGGCGGTGGGCGAGCAGGGCGGCGTCAGCCATCGAGCGCTCCGGCGGCCATCGGGTGCGGGCGTGCCGCAGGGCGCACGCCCGCCAGGGCCTGCGCGTCGTCGCCCAGCACGCGCAGCGTGGTCGACATGAATCCGGCGCGCGCCATCGCGCGCACGGCAGCGGCGCTGGCGGCGGCCGCCAACAGGAACGCGAGCGCGGCGCCTCCGAGCGTGGCGAGCCGGTGGCTCTCGTCCACCCACATCAGCAGCCACAGCACGCCGAGCACCAGGCCGAAGGTGGCCAGCAGCAAGGCGAGCAGCAGCAGCCCGAGGCGGGCGATGAGGCGGTCGCGCTCGCTCTCGAACTCGACGGCGGCGAGCTGCAGCCGCGTGTGCGCGCCACGCATCGCCGTCGCGGCGATCGACTGCACGCTGTCGAGCAGACCCGGAGCGGCCGTGTCGGGCATCGTCGCGCTCCGGGGCGTCGGGTCAGCGGCGCGCGATCAGCACGCCGGCGAGCAGGCCGACCGCCGCCGCGACGGCCATCGACTGCCAGGGCCGGGCGTGCACGTAGTCGTCGGTCGCGGCGGCCGCCTGGCGCGTGCCGGCGCGCACCTGGGCGTCGAGCGAGCGCAGCCGCTGCTGCACGCCTTCGAGCGCGTGCGCAACGCGGTCCTGCGCCTCCTGCGTGACGGCGCTACCCTGCGCGCCGACGCTGCGCAGCAGATCCTCGACTTCGCTGACGACGTTGCGCATATCGTGCTCGAGCTTGTCCTGCGCGGACGTGCGACTCTTGAGCAGCATCGCATCAACCCTTCAGGCGGATGTCGTTCTTGACCGACTTCACGCCCTTGACGCTGCGCGCGATCTCGACGGCGCGGCTCATCTCGGAGGCGCTGTTGGCAAAGCCGCTCAGCTGCACCGTGCCCTTGTAGGTCTCGACGTTGATGTTCATCGCCGCGACCGTCTTGTCCTCGACGAACGCGGCCTTGACCTTGGTCGTGATGACGCTGTCGTCGATCATTTCGCCGGCGCTCGCCTGCGTCGACGTGCTGGCGCAGCCGGTCGTGACGAGCGTGCCGCCGAGCGCGGCGGCAAGGGCGACGGCGAGAGCGATGCGGGTGGCTTGCATGGCAGGCTCCTGGAGTTGTGGTGCTTGTTTCGGCAACTGGCGTGCCCGCGAGGGCTGTTGTCGAAGCGAACTGTAGGAAGCCCGCCCGCAGGCGGTCTGTCGTCCGGCGCCGAATCGGCCGGTTCGTTTCTCGCAGCGCGGTGTCAGCGTCGTCCGACAACGCGGCGCCGGATCAGCCGACGTGGCGGCGCAGGAAGACGAGGCTGCGCTCGCGCGCCAGGCCCGCCGCGGCGGCGTCGTAGGCGCCGCGCTGGTCGCAGTTGAAGCCGTGGCCGGCCGGGTAGAGGTGGATCTCGGCACCGGGCTGCGCCTGGCGCAGGGCCTCGACGCCCGGCAGCGGGATGTGCGTGTCACGCTCGCCGAAGTGCATCAGCACCGGGCAGCGCGGCACGAGGTTCTTGTGCTCGGGCACGCCGCCGCCGTAGTAGGCGATGGCCGCCGCCAGTCCGTCGACCTTCGACGCGGCGAGCCAGGCGAGCAGGCCGCCATAGCAGTAGCCGACGATGCCGACCTTGCCCGCGGCGGCGACGCGCGCGATCGCGGCGGCGATGTCGGTCAGCGGCCTCTCGTTGCCGAGCTGCTGGCGGATCGCCATGCCGCGCTGGATGTCGGCCGGCGCGTAGCCGATCTCGACGCCGCGCTCGACGCGGTCGAACAGCGCCGGCGCGATCGTCAAGTACCCGTCGGCCGCATAACCGTCGGCGACGGCGCGGATGTGCGAATTGACGCCGAAGATCTCCTGCGCGACGACGAGGCCGCCGCGCGGCGTGCCGGCGGGCGCAGCCACATAGGCGGCGTAGCGGTGGCCGTCGGCGGCCTGCAGTTCGATCGTCGTACCGGTCATGGGTGTGCCTCCGGAATCAAGATGCGTCAGCGCGCCAGCCGGCGCTGCACGAAATCGAGGCGATCCTGGCCCCAGAACATCTCGCCGTCGACGATGTAGGTCGGCGCGCCGAACACGCCGGCCGCGATGGCGCGCTGCGTGTTCGCCTCGTAGCGCACGTGCGCCGCCTGCGAATGCGCGTCCTCGATGCGCGCCCGCGGCAAGCCCTGCTCGGCGAGCAGCGCCGACAGCGTCGTCTCGTCGTCGATGTTGCGGTCCTCGGCCCAGCAGGCGCGCAGCACGGCGTGCGCGATGCGCAGCGCCGGCTCGGTGCCGTCCTTCAGCTCGACGGCGACGATCAGCTTGGCGGCGTCGTCGCCGTGGCACGGGAAGTAGCGCGGCTGCACGTTGAGCGGGATGTCGAGCCACTCGCTGAAGCGCTTGAGCTCCAGCAGCCGGTAGGCTTGGCGCTGCGGCGCGCGCTTGTTCAGCGGCAGCCCGCCCGAGACCGGGAACACCTTGCCGCCGAGATCCACCGGCAGCACGTTGACCGTCGCGCCGGCTTCGGCGGCCATCCGCACGAAGCGGGCGTGGCCGAGGTAGACGTAGGGCGACTGCGGCGCGAAGTAGTAGTCGATGGTGTGCGGCATGGGCGAGAGCGGGCGGCAGGAACGGTAAGGCGGGATCGGAGTCTAGTGCGGCGTGAAGGCCGGCGCAGGCCAGGGTTACGGCGCGCCCGGTGACGCCAGCAGCGGCTTCAGGTAGCGGCCGGTGTGGCTGGCCGGATGCTCGGCTACTTCTTCCGGCGTGCCGCAGGCGACGACGCGGCCGCCGCCGGCGCCGCCTTCGGGGCCCATGTCGATCAACCAGTCGGCTGTCTTGATTACGTCGAGGTTGTGCTCGATCACGACGATCGTGTTGCCGGCGTCGCGCAACTGGTGCAGCACGCGCAGCAGCATGCCGATGTCGTGGAAGTGCAGCCCCGTCGTCGGCTCGTCGAGGATGTAGAGCGTGCGCCCGGTGTCGCGTTTGCTGAGTTCCAGCGCCAGCTTGACGCGCTGCGCCTCGCCGCCCGACAGCGTCGTCGCGCTCTGGCCGAGCGTGATGTAGCCCAGGCCTACGTCGAGCAGCGTCTGCAGCTTGCGCGCGATCGTCGGCACCGCCGAGAAGAAGGCGTGCGCCTCCTCGACCGTCATGTCGAGCACCTGCGTGATGTTGCGGCCCTTGTAGAGGACTTCGAGCGTCTCGCGGTTGTAGCGCCGGCCCTGGCAGACATCGCAGGCGACGTAGACGTCGGGCAGGAAGTGCATCTCGACCTTGATCACGCCGTCGCCCTGACAGGCTTCGCAGCGCCCGCCCGCCACGTTGAACGAGAAGCGCCCGGCGCCGTAGCCGCGCTCGCGCGCCGCCGGCACCTCCGCGAACAGCTCGCGGATCGGCGTGAACAGCCCCGTGTACGTTGCCGGGTTGCTGCGCGGCGTGCGGCCGATCGGGCTCTGGTCCACGGCGATCACCTTGTCGAAGGCTTCGAGACCCTCGATCGCCTCGTGCGGCGCCGTGTCCACGTTGCTCTGGTAGAGCTTGCGGGCCACGGCGGCGTAAAGCGTGTCGTTGACCAGCGTGCTCTTGCCCGAGCCCGACACGCCGGTCACGCAGGTGAACAGGCCGACCGGGATCTCGGCCGTCACGCCCTGCAGGTTGTTGCCGCTGGCGCCGACGATGCGCAGCCAGGCGTGCTCGTCGGGCGAGCGTCGCTCGGCCGGCAGCGCGATGCGCAGGCGCCGCGAGAGGTACTGGCCGGTGAGCGATGCGTCGCTCGCCGCGACCTCGGCGGCCGTGCCTTGCGCGACGACGCGGCCGCCGTGCACGCCGGCGCCCGGCCCCATGTCGACGACGTGATCGGCTGCATGGATCATGTCCTCGTCGTGCTCGACGACGAGCACGCTGTTGCCGAGGTCGCGCAAGTGCTCGAGCGTGCCGATCAGGCGCCGGTTGTCGCGCTGGTGCAGGCCGATGCTGGGTTCGTCGAGCACGTACATCACGCCGGTCAGCCCCGAGCCGATCTGGCTGGCCAGGCGGATGCGCTGGGCCTCGCCGCCCGACAGCGTGTCGGCGTTGCGGTCGAGGCTCAGGTAGGTCAGACCCACGTCGACGAGAAAGCGCAGCCGCGAGCCGATCTCGCGCACGATCTTGTCGGCGATGCCGGCCTTGGCGCCTTCGAGGCGCAGGGCTTCGAAATAGTCGCGGCACTCGGCCAGCGTCGCGTGCTCGATCTCGAAGATGGCGCGCCGCGCCGCGCCGCCCTCGGCGCGCAGGAAGACGTGGCGCGCCTCGCGGCGCAGCCGCGTGCCGCGGCAGTCGGGGCAGGGCTGGGCACTCTGGTAGCGCGCCAGCTCCTCGCGCACCGCGGCCGAGTCCGTCTCGCGCCAGCGCCGCTGCAGGTTGGGCAGGATGCCTTCGAACGGATGGCTGCGCCGGACGCTGCGCCGGCGCCCCTTCGCCCCCTCGGCCTCGTAGACGAACTCGATCTCGTCGCTGCCCGAGCCGTGCAGCAGCACGCGGCGCGCCGCTTCGGGCAGTTCCTCGAACGGCGCGTCGATGTCGAAGCCGTAGTGCGCCGCGACGCTTTCGAGCATCGAAAAGGTGTAGGCGTTGCGCCGGTCCCAACCCTTGACGGCGCCCGCTGCGAGGCTGAGCGACGGGAATGCGACGACGCGCTCGGCGTCGAACGCCGTCACCTCGCCCAGCCCTTCGCAGGCCGGGCAGGCGCCGGCCGGCGAGTTGAACGAGAACAGGCGCGGCTCCAGCTCGGGCAGCGCGTGGCTGCACACAGGGCAGGCGAACTTGCTGCTGAACAGGTGCTCGCGCGGCGCGGCGCCGGGCGCGCCGTCGGCCGCGTCCAGTTCGTGCGCGATGGCGCGCCCGTCGGCCAGGCGCAGCGCGGCCTCGAAGCTCTCGGCCAGGCGCTGGCCGATGTCGGACCGCACGCGCAGCCGGTCGACGACGACGTCGATGTCGTGCTTCT
>Ga0138256_10003173_pt1 | contig 17541 bp, 13 predicted proteins | sample KNB2016incub_MG_FD_105486 | JGI IMG/M metagenome (GOLD analysis project Ga0138256, IMG submission 105486) | Active sludge microbial communities from wastewater in Klosterneuburg, Austria - KNB2014incub_MG | ecosystem: Engineered > WWTP > Activated sludge > Unclassified | place: Austria... | reverse complement strand
CAGTTCCAGCCGACGTAATTCTATTTGGCTTTTTGTTGTTAACTTCATCTACATATTTTCAATCATCAGCGGTTCCGGGCAGGACGTTCAATGAATACCAGCACAGCAGCAAGCCCTGTCCGTAAGGCGTCATGCTATGGCGACAGTTCGTAACTTCAAGGAGACCAAAACAACCAACATGACAACACTATCCAACGCTTCGCAAAAACAAAAGAGCTGCAAAGCCAACACACAAAAGCCAACACACGATTGCAGCACATTTGTTTTTGCCCCGACACACAAAACTATCCTCAACGTCCTAAATGTCTAAATAAATTGGAAACAGTTGCACATTTTACAAATATCAGGGCACATATATCAGCCGAACTAAAGCAATCAACGAAATCAATTTATGTTGCTGTAGCTTGGTTTACTGACTCCCAATTATTTAGTATGCTTTGCGACAAAGCAAAAAAAGGATTAGATGTCCAACTAATTGTGATGGATGATGATATTACAAGGAATTGCTCAATTAACTATGAGGAGTTAGAAACAAATGGCGGGAGAGTTTATTTAATTGATAGCGGCAAAACAGGCATCTTAATGCACAACAAGTTTTGTGTAATCGACGAAATGATTACAATTACGGGTTCTTATAATTGGAGTATCAAAGCACAAAGTAATCATGAGAATATTACGATTACAAAAGAAAATACGCTATTGGCTAACTTGTTTTTGGAAGAATTCAATAGAATTAAAGTACTATACCATGGAAAGGATCAGCCAAAAACTTTTGATGTTGAGATTATCAGTAAAAGGTTATTAATTATTGATAGCTTAATTCAATTAAATGAATTTGAGCAAATAACTATTCAAGTAACAAAGATTAAGGAATTTGAAACCAATAGTGAAATCGATTCTATAATACATCACATTGATACTTTAGATTACCATGAGGCATCTACTCTAATAAATGCGTATCTTAAAAAAATAAAAACTATCACAATTTATGAGGATATAAATCTTGAGCAATTAAGATGGGAAATTAAATATTTAGAAATTGAAATAATTTCTCTTGAGAATGAAAAAACAAGTATTGAAAAGATTATTTCTGATTTTGTTCATACATATACAATTGCTTTTGGTGATTTACTTCTAAAAATATTAAAGCTAAAAAAGGAAAAGCTAAAAAAAGCAGGACATACAAAGAAATCAGAGGAGTATGAAAAAGCAGAGCAGGAATATAATAAATTCAACGACCAGTATACACAAGAGAAAAAAACTGATTTTCAAAATCTAAGCGAAGAGGAACAGAAAGAATTAAAAATGAAATATCGAAAAGCTGTTCAACTTTGTCATCCAGACAAATTTCCTGGAGACCCGGTAAAACAGAAAATTGCAGAAAAAATATTTAAAGAACTAAGCGATGCCTACAATAAAAATGATCTGAAAAGAGTATCTGAAATACTAAGCAACTTAGAAAATGGCATTTACGAAATTGATGAAAATACAGAGATATCAAATAGAAAACAATTAGAAGAACGAGTAAAATATTTAAGAGAAAAATTACAAACCTTAACACTTACCCTTGTAAACACAAGAAATGACAAAACTTATCGTGATGTAATTTCAATAAAAAGCATGGATAGTTTCTTTAAAGAAGAAAAAGAGAGATTGGAGAACGAAATAAAAATATTAGAAAATGAGCAATAGCAACTTACCATCCCAATCTGGGCAAAATAATTTAAGTTCATTAAATGCTGCGAGCAATATAATGCAAGTAAGAAATACTGCACTAAAGCCAACACATTATACGACAAGGATAACTAGCCTAAATCCAACAGCATTTGTTTTACTAATTGACCAATCAGGATCAATGAGTGAAGAAATATCAGATAATAAGGGCAATTCAATTGCTAAATCAAAACAATTAGCATTAACGGTTAATAAATTTTTGGATGAAATTTTATTGACCTGCCGAAGTACTGATTTGGTTAAAGATTATTTTGACATTGTAATAATTGGTTATGGTCGAGAAAACGTAGATGGTGAAAGTGTTGTAAAAATTGCTTGGGAAGGCTTGTTGGAAGGGAAATCATGGGTAAATGTAAATACACTTAGAAGTAGTTCATTAAGAAAGGACATTATCAAAGTTCAAAATCCAAGAAGTTTTGGGCCCAAAGAACTTGAAGAAGAAATTAATGTTTGGATAGAACCATATTCTGAGGGCTTAACTCCAATGAAAGAAGCACTTGAATTTTGCACTGACTTATTAAATAACTGGATTGAAAGTCACCCTAATAGTTTTCCGCCAATTGTTTTCAATATAACAGACGGCTATGCTACAGATGTTACTAACCAAAATGAAATTGTTTTGGTTTCGGAAAAATTAAAAAACCTTTCAACAAGCGATGGTAATGTTCTTTTAATTAACTGCCTGTTCTCTGATGACATTCAACAAATCAAGGAATTTCCATTCGTACATGAAAGAAATATGTTTGAAGAAAACGAATATGAGTTGGCTCTTTTTGAAAGTTCAAGCTTATTGCCCCAAAAAATGAAAAGAATAATATCTGATATATACAAAAAACAAGATTACTTAACAGAAGAAACAAAAGGTGTTGTATTTGCTAATGACATCGAAAGAATTATTAAGTTGTTAGAAATTGGTACACAAACTTTAAAAGGAACAATAAATTGATGAATATTTCATTATCCACCAATACAGTTACAATATCAAAATCCTTTGATCAAACAGAGAATGAAGATTTTCCTTTTAAGCATAATCTTGAAGAAGAAGAATATTCTCTTTGGGTGGTTTGTGATGGGGCTGGAGGCTCTGGGGTGTTTTGTAAGGAATGGGCAAAGCATATTGCAGAAAACATCCCACTAAACCCGATTGAATTCGAAAGTAATTATAAGAACTGGTTTAGTGAAATATCAGAACGCTTTTATGAAGATGTTTTGAGTAAAGCAGATTTATCAGATTTAATTCTAAATAAGAAAGTACATAGAGACGGTTCAAATTCAACAATGTCAGCCCTTTGGGTGAATAAAAGGAAAAATGATATATACTTTTCAAATGTTGGCGACTCTTGCATATTTTATTTTGAACAGACTCAAAATAAGTTTACACCTAAGTTTATTACTCCTTATAATGCATTTAATGAAATAGAACCACCAAGCCCAACTTTACTTAACTGGAATGAGCCAATTACAAACAGTATTGAATTTGGCTATGAAGAAATAAAAAATAATTTTATAATAGTAATTGCATCGGATAGTTTATCAAGGTGGATTATTCAGGCATTGTCAATAATAGACTATGCTTCGTGTTCAAAACTTTTTAAAACTAATTTTCTCCAGTCCTTGAATACTGGTAAATATGAAGAACGAAAAGTTGCCATTCATTTAAATAGCACTTACAGTTCAACTGATGAACTTCTCAAATATTTACAAAAGTCAGCAGAAAGCATAGAGTTTTTTAAACACAATTTGAAAGAGCTAATCGAAAGTGAGCAAATTGATTTAGATGATTATTCATTAATATTTATAGAAGGCAATGTATCCAAGTAGAAGTCAATATAAGCATTCTGTTAAAAATGAAATGTATCCCATTGCTGAAAATGGCGGGTATCATTTTATTCCGGTTATTGAAAATAACGATATTGTATTATCATCGGGTGGCAACTCAACTGTTTTTAAGGTTAAAAATAAAGATGATAATGAGTTCGCCTTGAAGCTATTCACTGAAGAAATTCAAAACCGTTTTAAAAGATTTGAATCTATTTCTAAATTTATTACAAATTCACACTTGCCAATTTTTGTGAATTTTGAGTTTATAAAAAAACTAATTTATGTTGAACTTTCCGGCCAGTCTGAAGAAGATTGTTATTATCCAGGATTAATAATGAAATGGATTAATGCTCCTACATTAGATATAAAACTTAGGGAGTTAATTGCAAAAAACAAGGTAAATGATATTAATACTATAGCATCAAATTTTAAGGATTTATCTATTATGTTACTAACTAAAGATGTGGGACATGGTGATTTGAAAGCAAGTAATATTTTGGTGGATGACAAATTGAATCTTTACCTTATTGACTACGATGGCATGTATATTCCTGAATTTGCAGGACAAAAGTCTTTTGAATTTGGAACGCCATCCTACCAGCATATTAACAGAACCGAAAATGACTTTAATGAGAAAATAGATCAATTTTCAATCCTTGTAATTTATACATCATTAATTGCTTTAGCAAAGAGGCCGGATTTATATGAACAATTTAATGACGGCGATAACCTGATTTTCACAAAAGAAGATTTTCAAGACCCGAACAGTTCAGAGTTATTTTCAACTCTCTTGGATGATAAATCAACATACGGTTTAACCTATTTTATAAAACAATCCGTAGAAAGCGAGTCAATATATATTGACAATGTAATTGATTTATTAAACGGAATTTATCCAAAACCAATAATTAAATATTTTAGGTCAGATAAGGAATTGGTTTTCGATACGCAAAAGTTTTCTTTGAGTTGGGAATCCGAAAATGGTACTAGTGCGGCGATAGAAGGATATGGCAATGTTGAATTAAATGGTTCAATACAATTAGCAACCGTTGGGCAATCATATTTTAAACTTAAGGTTTCAAACCAATTTGGCGAAGCAAGTCAAGACCTTTCAATTATACGATTTCCAACGCCTATAATTGAATCCTTAAAAGTTCCTATTCCTGTTTTTGAATCAAGATTAAACCTTAGTCCAATTACTATTCAATCTCCCAACATTAATGTTTCCATCAACTTTGAAATTAGCAAATTATCACAAGTGCCAGTTTCATTCACTAAGCCAAATGAAGATTTAATAAATGTCAAACCTCTCTTCAAGAAAGAAGTTACTGCATGGAATAGCATTTCGAAAATATTTGAAGAATTAAAGATTAGATTAAATAAAATATAGCATATTATGATTTCAGAGTTTTTAATATCATGTAGTGGTGCAGATAAAGAAATATTAAAAGGTTGCCCGACTGAAAGAACCAAATTTGTTGGTATTGGAGCTACAATCTTTTTGACGGCAATCCTAGCTTGCGTTTCAGGAAGCTACTTTCTAACTTTTGTTTATTCAAACAAAATTACTGGTGAAATTGAATTAAGCTGGTATTATCTACTCGGCTTTGGATTACTTTGGGGTTTATTAATTTTTAACCTTGACAGGAGTATTATTGTTTCCATTAAAAAAACTGGTAAATGGAAAGAGGAATTAAATCAAGCTTGGCTAAGAATAATATTGGCAGTCTTTATCGGAATTGTAATAGCCACTCCATTAGAATTGAAGCTATTTGAGGATGAAATAAATGCAAAGGTGGAAGAAAATTTAAAAAACCAATTAAAAGATAGCAGGAAAGAAAATGTAAGTATTTATGAAACCGATTTAAAAACTGCTGACCAAGATATTAAAAAACTTGAAGCCGAAACCAAAGCTAAGGAAGCAAGAAGAAACTTACTATACGAAGCATTTAAGACAGAAGCTGAAGGTACCGGTGGAACTTTTAAACTTGGAAAAGGGCCAGTGTATGAAGAGAAGAAAAAAGAGTTTGATAAGATTGATACACTCTATAATCAATCATTAGCAAATTTAAATACTAAAAGAAGTGAAAGAGATTCAATCATTAGCAAAATAAATGCAATCGGATTATCAGATGAGAAAGTAATTAATAAAATTAATGGCCCTGAAGCAAAAATAAAAGCACTTTATCAGCTATCGGGAGTTCACTGGTTTATAACTTTTTTATTTATCCTTCTTGAAACACTACCAGTACTTTCAAAACTGATGTCTAAAAGGGGCCCCTATGACGAAATCCTTGATAGAGTAGAATATGAACACTACTTGCAACAACAGAAAATTATTTCAGATAAGAATGATGAAATAAATAACATACTTGTTGAAATAAGAGAGATGAATAAGTTAAAGGGTGAAGTTAGAATGAAAACAGAAAAAGCAAAACTTGAAGCCGAATTAAAGGCAAACGAATCATTACTTAATGACATTGCAAATAAACAGGCTGATCTTGCAAAGATTGCAGTTGAAAAATGGTATGAGGATGAAACGAATAGATTAAAAAATAATCAAACCCAACAATATACAACAACCAAGCAGCAGCCAACTCCGACACCTCAACATGAGATTACATTAGAAGGTATTCAATGGAAGGCAATAAATATAAAGGACGAAATATTCTACCATTTTAAAAATGGCCAGCCCCTAAATAATGAACTAGAGTATGAAGAAAATGGAACAAAACTATTTGGAACTTGGCAGTATTTGATACCAAACAAAGAAATAAAAATTGAATTACCTAACTTCTCAGAAACATATATTTTGGAAGATCTTACTGCAAATGGAGTTAAATTGAAAACAAATTCCAACTATGTTATTGAGCTTACCAAAATTTAATCAGTAAAAGACATTCGAACAGATGGAGAAATATATAAAAATCGGGTTAGCTATTCTTTTCTTTATATGTTTACTAAATATGCCTTACGGCTATTACCAATTGGTTCGTTTTGTGGCACTAGTTGGCTTTGCAATACTTGCTTATAAAGCAAATGAACAAGGACAGAAAACCGAAGCTATCATTTACGTTTGTTTGGCAATTCTATTTCAACCCTTGGTTAAACTTGCTTTAGGTAGACAAATTTGGAATATAGTAGATGTAGTGGTAGGAGTTGCATTATTAGTTTCTCTTTTTATGCGACGCTCTAACAGCCCACGCTAAAGCAAGCACATTTGCAAGGCACACAAAGCCTGACACAAAGTCAACCTTGCAAAAGAGCTTGCTTTCCCACACACGGGACACACCCTGCTATTCGTAGCGACACAGACCGACAGAGTAGAAGCACGAACGCCTTACATGGGGTTTGCCAAAATGGGGGCAGACGGAAGCCGTGTTTCAACTTTTTGTTCTTTGGGCATCTACATATCCAGCTTGACGTTATTAATTTAGCTATGTGCATATCATCAACTTTTATTTATAAATTTAGCTTCAGTTAGCCGGGGCGGACGAATATCTATGACCCCCACTTCGGCAAGCCCTGAACGTTAGCCGTAATTGCCTGACACCTCACAATCAGAACATGATAATCAAAATCGAAGATACGGATGACTTTTCCGACTTTATAATAGAAAATATAGAGCGACATGATTACAGGTACAAATATTTAATTAATGTTTTAGATGCAATTTATGGTCATGAAATCCAAGCAAACGTAAATAGTTTCATTAATGAAGACGAAGACGGCTGGATAATATTTATTGAAATTGAAGCACAGCTTTTTGTGTATGGTCTCAATTTTTCTGACATTCAAGTCTCTCATTTTGTTGAAACAATAAACTTGAAGGAATACAAGAATTTTGAAATAATGGGGACTATGGAATTGGTCTACAAGATTCTAAACCTTTCTGAAATAGAAAATTATAAACTAATTAAAGACCGTTGTTTTTATCAGCTTACAAACTATGACTCTGCCCCGATACAAGACAATATAGAATTAGCAAATTTTGACGATATAGATGAACTAATTCAGATGTTTCAAAATTATTACATTGAAGAATACAATGGAGAGAGAAATAAGACTGCGGACTTTCTTACTCCAATGATTAACAGGTATATTCAAAACGAATCATTATTTGTTATTAAAAACGCTGAAACAATAACAACCTTCTGTTCAGTAAGTAATCCAGACATAGGGATTATTTTTACTAAAGAGGAGTATCGAGGACAAGGCTTAGGACATCGTTTACTTGAATATTGCAGTAATCTTTTATTTGAAGAAAATGAAGTGGTTTATCTAATGACTGACATGCATAATCCTTCATCAAATAAAATAACTCAAAAAATTGGTTACGAGTTAATCTATGAACATACAAACTTAAAATTATAACTACGGCTAACATGTGGTTTGCTGCTATGCTGGCTGACGAATAAATCCTCATCTTTTGTTCGCTATCAGCATCGGTTCGGTCAGACGTAATTCCATTGAGCTTTTGTTCTTATCTTCATCATCAGTAATTCTATTGGGCTGCAGTTCCGGGCTGGACGAACATAAATTCCAGCACAGCAGCAAGCCCTACCGTTATGTGTCACCCTATTTGACATCCTGCAAACATTTAAACATCCATGACTTTGCCGACACGACCCCACGCTATTTTTAGCACATTGCAAGGCACACAAAACCCCGACACAAAGCCAACCTTGCAAAGAGCTAAAAATGCCAACGCACATCCCACCCACCCCGGCTGACGAATATCCATCGTCATTAGTCCGACACTTCAGCAATATATCTTTACTGAACACCCAAGCCCACCCACCACCCAACAAACTGACAGCCTTTATATTAACAATAAACATTTTAAAAGTATCTTGCCAAAACAAAAATTCTTATAAGACCCATAATGGCTAAAACAGCAAAAGAAATAGTAGAAGAACCTCTTGAGAAAAAACTCTGGAAAGCGGCTGACAAGCTCCGTAAAAATATGGATGCAGCCGAATACAAGCATGTGGCGTTGGGACTTATTTTTCTGAAATATATTTCTGACGCTTTTGAAGAACTTTATAACAAATTAAAAGAAGGCAAAGGCGAATACGATGGTGCCGACCCCGAAGACAAAAATGAATATGTTGCTGAGAAAGTTTTTTATGTGCCGCCTTCTGCCCGTTGGACATGGCTACAAGGCAGAGCCAAACTGCCCACCATTGGAAAAGACATTGACGATGCCATGGATGCTATTGAAAAAGACAACCCTTCTTTAAAAGGCGTATTGCCCAAAGTATATGCACAGGAAAAATTAGACAAGGCAACTGTTGGCGGACTGGTGGACATGGTAAGCACTGCAACACTTGGAACTAAAGAAGCACAAAGCAAAGACTTGTTGGGCAGAGTGTTTGAATATTTCTTAGGTGAGTTTGCTTTGGCAGAAGGAAAAAAAGGCGGACAATTCTATACACCTGAAAGTGTGGTAAAACTATTGGTTGAAATGCTTGAACCTTATGAGGGCAGAGTATTTGACCCTTGTTGCGGAAGCGGTGGAATGTTTGTGCAGAGTGAGAAATTTATTAAACACCACCAAGACTATTACAAAAAGAACAACGGCAAGAAACTTTCTTTAAACCCTGCCGACCATATTTCTATTTACGGACAGGAAAGCAACCAAACCACATGGCGACTGGCAAAAATGAACCTTGCCATTAGAGGCATTGACAGCAGCAATGTAAAATGGAACAACGAGGGCAGTTTTTTGAACGATGCCCACAAAGACCTGAAAGCCGATTACATTATTGCCAATCCACCGTTTAATGACAGTGATTGGAGTGGTGAACTTTTACAAAAAGATGCAAGATGGGTTTATGGAACACCAACCACATCAAATGCAAACTATGCTTGGATTCAACATTTCATTTTTCACTTAGCTGAAAATGGACAAGCAGGATTTGTTCTTTCCAAAGGCTCATTGACAAGTAATGCAAATAATGAAGGAGAAATAAGAAAAGCACTTGTAGAAAATGATTTGATTGATTGTATTGTAAATCTTCCAACAAAATTATTTCTCAATACGCAAATTCCAGCTTGCCTTTGGTTTTTAAGCCGAAATAAAAAACAACGAAAAGGCAAAACGCTATTTATTGATGCAAGAAACTTGGGCTTTCTTAAATCAAGAAAGAACAGAGAATTAAATGATGATGATATAAAGTTGATTGCTGCTACTTATCACAATTGGCGAACCAGCGATGCAGACTATCAGGAGGTTCAAGGCTTTTGTAAATGTGCTACAATTGAGGAAATGAGAAATTTAAACTACGCTTTAACGCCTGGCAGATACATTGGCTTGCCTGATGATGAAGACTATTTCAATTTTGCAGAACGATTCACTTCTTTAAAAGCAGAATTAGAAAAACAAATAAGTGAAGAAGACGAACTGAATAAACGAATAGCCAAAAATCTTTCAAAAATTGTAATTACAGCCGAAGCAAATGTCTAAGTTCACAACATATAAACTTGAAGAAATTGCAGAAGTGCAAACTGGCCCGTTCGGTAGCCAGTTGCACATGAGTGATTACAAAAAAGAAGGAACGCCAATAATTACAGTTGAGCATTTGGACGAAAACAGAATCATTCATAAAAACCTTCCATTAGTTGGCGATGAAGATAAAAACAGGCTTAAAAAATATACACTGAAAGAAGGTGATATTGTTTTTAGCCGTGTGGGCTCAGTTGACCGCTGTGCTTATGTTTCTGCAAAGGAAGATGATTGGATGTTCTCTGGTCGTCTGTTGAGAGTAAGAACAAATAACAAGGTTGATTCTCGATTTCTTTCATTCTATTTTAATCAGGAAAGTTTTAAAGAATACATCAGAAGGATTGCAGTTGGGGCTACAATGCCTTCAATAAACACAACCATACTTTCTGAAGTTGAAATTGTTTTACCACCATTAAAAGAACAATATGAAATTGCTGAATTACTTAGCAGCTTAGATGATAAAATTGATTTGCTAAATCATCAAAACAAAATTTTAGACCAGTTAGCAGAAACACTTTTCAGGCAGTGGTTTGTGGAGGAGGCGGAGGAAAGTTGGGAAACGAAAAAAGTAAAAGATGTTTGTTTAACAATTACCAAAGGAACAACACCTACAACTTTAGGAAAACAATTTATAGAAACAGGAATTAATTTTATCAAAGCAGAATCATTAACTGATGAAGGAGGTTTTATTCCAGAGAAATTTGCTTTCATTGATTTGGAAACAGATGAAATGTTAAAGCGTTCACGAATTCAGAAGGCTGATATTCTTATTACGATAGCAGGAACAATTGGAAGGATTGCATGTGTAACTGAAGAAATATTACCTGCAAATACAAATCAAGCAGTCGGGATAATGAGAGTTGACTCAACTCTTATTCATCCATATTTTTTGTATTGCCTTTTTAAAACGTCTGCAATAAGAAATGATTTTGATGGTAGAGTTGTTCATGCTGTTCAACCAAATTTAAGTTTGGGAGAAATTGGAAGCATTGAATTTAAAATGCCACCGAAAGCAAAATTAGAAAGTTGCATGATTGAGTTGCAACAACTTTTTGAAAAGAAGGATAAAAACACAAATCAAATCAAAACACTTACTCAACTTCGTGACACCATTTTACCAAAGTTGATGAGTGGGGAAGCAACAATAAAAGAAAATTAATATGATACCCGAAAGTTTTACCAGCCATCCTGTATTTGAAAAATTAGAGCAATTACATCAGGCATTAAGTTCTGATACTGCAAAAGAAAAAATTCAATTACAGGATGCTTCTTTTTTTGAAGCAACATATAAATATGTAAAGGACAGGTTGAAACTTACCTTGCCTATTTTGGTGCAAGAGCCGGAGTTAAACGCATTGGCTAGTGAAGTGGATGCAGTAACAGTTCAAATAAATGCTTATGCAGGCAATGGCAATCCGGGTCACATTACAAATGCAACAAACAGTGTTACCTCTGTGCTTAATCGTATCAGAAATTTTCCGTTCCCTTTATCAAAAGGCGATTTTGATTTCTCAAAATCTGTTGCAGGCTTTGAACAAGCCGCTACAACAAGCTATAAAAACCTGGAAGTTCTTAATGCCAATCTTCAACAGGCACTAAAAAAAGCAGAAGAAGATTTAACCGCAAAACAAACACAGCTTGCAAATATTGAAACAAAATTAGCTGCCAAAGAAGTAGAAATTCAAAATGTACTTACCCGATATAATACAGAGTTTGAAGCATTAAAAACCACCGCAAATACAGATATAGATACCGAAAAGAAAAAATTTAATGAAGGAATAGACACTGACCGGAAATTGTACAAAGAGCAATTTGAAGCAGACAAAGAAGCCAATAAAAAAGTTTTTGAAGAACAGAAATCCGCTTTTGAAAAACAATCAACAGATACAATAAAGGATTTAAATGCAAAACTTGCAGAAGCTAATAAAATTGTAAACATTGTAGGCAATGTTGGTGTAACAGGCAACTATCAGAAAATTGCAAACGAACATAAAACATCTGCAAATAATTTCAGAGGAATTGCTTTAGCCTTTATGATAGTTATGTCAGCTTTACTTATTTATTCAATTATTGAATTGGGTAGTTCCGATTTTAATTTATATAAATCATTGGTTCGGATTTTAGCAGCCGCAGTGCTTACCTATCCTGCAGTTTACGCATCAAGAGAATCTACAAGGCATAGGCTTTTAGAAACGCAAAATAGAAAACTTGAATTAGAATTGGCATCAATTGGTCCATTCATTGAGCTTTTACCAGAAGATAAAAAACAAAAGATAAAAGAAACATTGGTTGACAAATATTTTGGAAAAAGTTCCAGCATTGACTTAGAAAAGAAAGAAGATGGAGATGATGTATCAGTAAGCGGTTTGGAAAAAATATTAAAAACTATTTTGCCCTACATAAAGAAATAGAACTATGGCAGAAAATAAAAATAACTCATCCGACATCATTCTTTACAGTTCTCCCGAAGGGAACATAAAGGTAGAAGTGATGTATTCGGGTGAAACCTTTTGGCTTACGCAAAAACGGTTGGCAGAATTATTTGGTGTGGAAGTGCCAGCCGTAAGCAAGCACCTGAAAAACATATTTGAAACAGGCGAGTTGCAGGAAGATGCAGTTGTTTCCAAAATGGAAACAACTGCCGCAGATGGTAAAAACTACCTGATGGCATTTTACAATCTTGACGCCATTATTGCCGTGGGTTACAGGGTAAACAGCCGTCAGGCAACCCAGTTCCGCATTTGGGCTACCAAAACCCTTCGGGAGTTTATTATCAAAGGTTTTGTGATGGACGATGAACGCCTTAAACAAGGCAAACGGTTTGGCAAAGATTATTTTGATGAATTATTAGAACGCATCCGGGAAATACGGGCAAGCGAAAGGCGTTTTTATCAAAAAATAACCGACATATACGAGCAGTGTAGCATTGATTACAATAAAGATGCAGACATTACCCAAACCTTTTTTAAAACCGTTCAGAACAAATTGCATTGGGCAATAACAGGAAAAACGGCAGCACAAATTATTGCTGAAAGGGCAAAATCTTCTGAGCCTAATATGGGTTTGAAAACATGGAAGAATGCCCCAACAGGTAAAATTTTGAAAACAGATGTAACTATTGCCAAAAACTACCTGATTGAAAAAGAAATTAAAGAATTGGAACGGGTGGTTACCATGTATCTGGACTATGCCGAAAATCAGGCAGCCCGTGAAATACCAATGAAAATGGCGGATTGGATTCAAAAGATTGATGCCTTCTTACAATTCAACGAATACAAAATTTTGAAAGATGCCGGAAAAGTGAGCCATGAAATTGCAAAGAAGTTGGCAGAGAAAGAGTATGAGAAATTTCGAATCTCACAGGACAAGAGTTTTGAAAGTGATTTTGATAAAGAAGTAAAGAAGATAACACCCCCAAAAAAGAAAAAGTAATTGTGAGCAAACCCATTACCGAAAATATTATTGAAGAATCAGCGATAGAAATTTTACAATCGCAGGGATGGGAATATGCCAACGGTAAAGAAATTTCTCCCGAAGGACTTTTTTGTGAAAGGGAAAATTACAGTCAGATTGTTTTGGTAAATCGTTTGCGAAATACCATTGCTAAAATAAATCCCGAAATTCCGTTAGATGCACAGGAAGCAGCCATTCAAAAAGTATTGCGGATTGCTTCGCCTGAATTGTTGCACAACAACGAAGAGTTTCACCGCTTGCTGGTTGAGAAAGTAAAAATTCCTTATCAGCAAAACGGTTATGAACGCAGCCATGAAGTGGCATTGATTGATTTTGAAAACACAGGCAACAATCAGTTTTTAATAGTAAATCAATACACCATCATTGAAAACAATCAGAACAAACGACCTGATGTTTTGCTTTTTGTAAATGGCTTGCCTTTGGTTGTCATTGAACTGAAAAATGCAGCAAGTGAAAATGCAAATATCAAAAGTGCTTACCAGCAAATACAAACTTACAAAGCCATTATTCCAAGTTTGTTTATTTACAATGCTATCTGCATTCTTTCAGATGGATTGGAATGTAAAGCAGGAAGTGTTTCGGCAGACCTGAGCCGCTATATGACATGGAAAACAGCAGACGGTATCAAAGAAGCATCACGATTTAAACCACAATTGGAAACCTTGCTGAAAGGTATGTTGCAACCGGCAACACTTTTAGATTTGGTTCGGAATTTCATAGTATTTGAGAAATCAAAGAAGGAAGATGCCAAAACAGGATTGATACAAATTCAAACTGTAAAGAAGTTGGCGGCTTACCATCAGTATTACGCTGTAAACAAAGCCGTTCAATCTTCTGTAGTTGCTTCGGGCATCAATGGCGATAAAAGAGGCGGTGTAGTTTGGCATACACAGGGTTCAGGAAAAAGTTTGAGTATGGTTTTTTATTCAGGCAAACTCATCACTTCTCCCGAAATGCGAAACCCGACTATTGTTGTTATTACAGACCGCAATGATTTGGACGACCAGTTGTTTGACACTTTTGCTTCATCGGTTCAGTTGCTAAGACAAGAGCCAGTTCAGGCAGAAAACAGAGAGCATTTAAAAGAGTTGTTGAAAGTAGCAAGTGGAGGGATAGTGTTTACAACCATTCAGAAATTTTTACCTGACAATAATAAATCAGTTTACGACCAACTATCCGACCGTAAAAATGTAGTGGTGATTGCAGATGAAGCCCACAGAACTCAATACGGTTTTGAAGCAAAATTGATTGATGAAAAAGACAAAGAAACTAAAGAAGTAATCGGCAAACGGATTGCTTTCGGTTTTGCCAAATATATGAGAGATGCTTTGCCCAATGCTACCTACATTGGTTTTACAGGTACACCAATTGAAGGAACAGACATAAACACAGCACAGGTATTTGGCAATTACATTGACCGCTACGATATAAAGGATGCAGTTGATGATGGAGCAACGGTGAAGATTTTCTATGAAAGCCGTTTGGCAAAAGTGAATCTTGACGAAGAAGGCAGACGATTGATTGAGGAATTTGATAAGGAACTTGAACAAGACGAAGAAGTAACAGAAAAACAAAAAGCCAAAGCCAAGTGGACAAAACTGGAAGCCATTGTTGGTAATCAGGAACGGGTTAAAAATTTGGCAAAAGATATTGTCACCCATTTTGAAAAACGGCAAACCGTATTTGAAGGCAAAGCAATGATTGTAGCCATGAGCCGTAGAATTGCAGCAGACCTTTACAAAGAAATTATTGCCATAAGACCCGAATGGCATAATGATGATATGACTAAAGGTTTTATTAAAGTGGTAATGACAACCAACAGTGCAGACGGTCCTGAAATTTCAAAACACCACACCACCAAACAACAAAGAAAAGATTTATCAGAGCGAATGAAAGACCCTGCTGATGAATTGAAACTCGTAATTGTTCGGGATATGTGGTTGACTGGTTTTGATGCTCCATGCCTCAATACGATGTATGTGGACAAGCCAATGAGAGGACATAATCTTATGCAAGCAATCGCAAGGGTAAACCGGGTATTCAAAGATAAGCCAGGCGGTTTGATTGTGGACTATTTGGGTATAGGAACAGATTTAAAAAAGGCACTTTCATTTTATGGCGAAGCAGGTGGAAAAGGTGACCCTGCCGAAAACATTCAAAAGGCATTTGAAATATTCAAAGAGAAATTGGAAATCATTCAGCAAATGTTTAATGAAGACAGTATAACAAGAAATGATATTTTGGTTGAAGAACCCGAAGCCTATTATGAAAATAGTTTCAAATTCAATTACAGAAGATTCTTTGTAGTAAATGCACAAGAGAAACTTTCAATTATTCTGCAAACAGAAGAACATATTTTAGGATTGCAGGACGGCAAAGAAAGATTTATCCGTGAAGTAAGTTTATTAAGTCAGGCACTTTCGCTTTGCATCACCAAAGATGAAGTTCAACCGCATTTGCCCGAAGTAGCATTTTTTCAAGCAGTAAAAGCAAGGTTAGCAAAGTTTGATGCACCAACTGGTGGAGGAAGAACAGATTTAGAAATTGAAACTGCCATCAAGCAAATTGTTGATGAAGCATTGAGCAGCGACAAAGTGATTGACATTTTTGATGCAGCAGGAATTGACAAGCCTGAAATTTCAGGATTAGAAATTCTATCAGACGAGTTCTTAATGGAAGTTGAAGGAATGCAACATAAAAACCTTGCCATTGAGTTGCTTAAAAAGATTTTGAACAATGAATTAAAATCAAGAGCCAAGACAAATCTTGTTAAGAGCAAGAAACTTTTAGAAATGTTAGAAAGTGCCATCAATCGCTATCAAAATAATTTGCTGACAACTGCTGAAATCATTCAGGAATTAATCAACATTGCCAAGCAAATAAAAGAAGCGGACAAGGAAGGTGAAAAACTCGGACTGAATAATGATGAAGTTGCTTTTTACAATGCACTTGAAGTAAACGACAGTGCAGTTCAGGTTTTAGGTGACGACACCTTGAAAGAAATTGCAAGAGAAATCGCAGACAAAGTAAGAGCCAATGCTACTATTGACTGGACAATACGGGAAAGTGCAAGAGCAAAATTAATGGTGCTTGTAAGACGGACACTGAATAAATGGGGTTATCCGCCAGACAAACAACAAAAAGCAATTGACACAGTAATGAAGCAAGCAGAATTATTAGCTGATAATTTAGTTAGTTAAATATGGCAATTGATATTTTACAGACATTAGATGTTATTGAAGAGATGGAAAATTTCATTTCAAGGAAAAGACCGCCTGAATATTTAAGAAACCAATTGGACATTGGATATAAAATTGAAGACCAAAGCATCATTATTTTTGAAATCAGACCGCAATGGAATAAGCCCGAAATAATTCTTGAACATCCATTTGCAAAGACAACATTTGTTAAAGCTAAAAATAACTGGAAAGTGTTTTGGATGAGAGCAGACTTGAGATGGCATAGTTATTCACCAAAACCGACAGTGAGTAATTTACAAGAATTCACGAAACTCGTGGAAGAAGATAAACATCATTGCTTTTTGGGATGAGTGAATCGCCAACGCACCAAGTCAGGCACATTTGCAAGGCACACAAAGCCGACACACAAAAGCCAACCTTGCAAAAGAGCCTGCCTTGTTCCTACGCTTCCGGGACACACTCCGCCACGGTGGACACAGACTTTCAATTCAAAGCACCAAGACGAAGGGCGAACACATAACAGGGGGTTTTATGCTATGCTGGCTGACGTAGTAACAATGAGCTGCATATCGCTATCATCTAATATCCGGCTGACGAATTACTATTTAGCTTTTTGTTGTTAACTTCAACTTCAGTTTTTCAATCGGCTGCGGCTCCGGGCTGGACATTCAATGAATACCAGCACAGCATAAAGCCCTGTCCGTTGGCTGTAATGCGGACAGACATTAATCTTTAAAGAAATTATCACAATTATTTTGACAATGAAAAAGAAGAACCTTTTTACCAGTTTAATCATTTGCTCAT
>Ga0138256_10003172_pt1 | contig 17542 bp, 11 predicted proteins | sample KNB2016incub_MG_FD_105486 | JGI IMG/M metagenome (GOLD analysis project Ga0138256, IMG submission 105486) | Active sludge microbial communities from wastewater in Klosterneuburg, Austria - KNB2014incub_MG | ecosystem: Engineered > WWTP > Activated sludge > Unclassified | place: Austria... | reverse complement strand
GCTACAGCTTCCGCGATTTCGTCCGCGTCGGCCTCCCAATGGCCGCAATATTATTCGTCGTCTCAATGGCGTTCCTTTATCTATTTTGGATGCGCTAACGGGCAGCCCGTCCAACAAACTTTAGTTTGTTGAACCTGCCATCAAACCACAAATGCAGAGAATCGCGCCGCGTCGTATCTTGATCTAGATCGCCGTTTCGCAATTCACTTTCCCTCAAGTCCAACTCGAATCCCTACCCGAACAAAAGCCGGCGAAGCGACGGTACGTGCCGGCGTCAGGCCGATGTCGTAGCGGGAGTTGAAAATATTTTCGGCGGCGGCAAAAAGTTCGATGCCGCGATGCACGCGATATGCCGCGGTTGCGTCCATCGTAAAATATGGCCGCAGGCGGAGCGTGTTCAGGTCGTCTTCCCATTGGGCGTCGGAGATCCGTGATTGGATGCCGAATGAGAATCGCGTCGGCGGGCGATAATTTAGTTGAAAGGTGAGCTGCTGACGCGGTATTTGAGGAAGGAAATTACCGATCAAAGCCGGATTTGCGGAAAATTCGGTCACGCGGGAATCAGCGAAAAGATAGCTCGCGGAAAATCGAAGATCACGGCGGATCGCATACTCGGCATCAAGCTCAATTCCGCGCGTTTGTGTTTCGCCAAGATTTTGCCGACGACGGGTTATAAGGCTCGGTGTCGTGTTCAGAGTGACGCTTACCACAGGGTCGGAAACGTTTGTGGCGAACACATTACCGCGAAGACTCAAGCGGCCCGCGACAGCCATTACGTTAACTCCGCCTTCGAATGTGTTTGCGTACTCGGCCCGCAAGTTCTCGTTAGGCTGCGTAACAATATTGCCGACGCGGAAACCGCGATAAAGCTCATTCAATGTCGGTGAGCGGAACGAGCGTGTGTAGGCGCCGTAAACCGATGCGCTTTCATTTATCTGATAGATCGCCGCGACACGCGGGCTGAATGCGGCCTCGCTCCGGTCAGGAAATAAGGTATCTGACGATGCCCCGGTCGTAAGCGAACGCGTTGCCGAATGTGCATCGAAGTTTTTCCAAACGTCGATCCGCGCGCCAAGATTCAGGCTTAATTTCGTCGCAACCGCCCATGCGTCCTGCACGAAAAACGCATTCGTCCTTTCGCTTCCTCCCGAACCGGAAACCGAAGTTGCACGGCCGCCGAAATAACCAACCTCGTCGCTGAATCCGCGAACCTCGCGCGTTTCAAACGATGCGGAAAGCGTGTGCGAACTGATCGGTCTTGTCCAAAAAAGGCTTGCGCCGGCAGCCTGTGACGGAACACGCTGGAGCCGCGAAAGCGTTTCGGAATTTCGGTCTGCGGAAACGGCGGAAAATGTCTGGTCGTAAACCTGCGATTCGATAAAGGCACGCAGTCGAAATTCGCCAACGCCTTTTGCCGTTATATCCGCACCGCCGGCGGCCTGGCGAAAGTAGGTCTTGTTGTATGTCAGCGAAGTCCCGTTGTCGCGGCGTTCATCAAAGATATTGCCTCGAACAAATAAACGACCGTTCAAATTCTTCTCCGCGTCTCCGCGTCTCCGCGTTGAAAATTTTCGTTCCAACCCAAAGATCGCGTTGTTGTGCCTGCTGTTCGCACGCGTGTCGGCAAATCCGCGCTGATCTTTCGCAACCGGAATATAGCCGCCCGTCTGAAAGGTTTCGGCGGCGAGGTCAACGGCCCAGCCGCGCTTCGCGTAGGCCGTGTAAACGCTGCCGTCATACGTGTTTTGAGTGCCCGCCGACGCGCGAAAATTCAATATCGGCCCGTCATCGCCCGACCGCTGCGGCACAAGATTTACCGCTCCGCTCAATCCGCCGCTGCCGTACAGCGAACTCGCACCGCCGCGCAAAGCCTCAGCCTGTTCGACCGCGATCATCGGGACACGCGACCAATATGTCCAGCCGCCAAACGCATCGTTCAGCGAAAGCCCGTCAAACAATACCGCCGCCCGCGAGGCCCCGCTGCCCGAAACGCCGCGAAGATTTGCCCCTTGCGCCGTCGGGTTCGTCGTCCGGCTCCCGCTCCGCCGAAACAGCGTAAATCCCGCAACTTGCCGCAAGCTGTCATCGGTAGATTGTGCGGCCGTCGATTCGAGATCATCGCGCGTCAGCACAACTACGCTGGCCGGTGTCTCGCTCAACCGCGTTTCAGTGCGGGTTATCGAAACCGTGACGTCGCCCGTTAACCCGGCAGGTTCTAGGACAATCTCCAGCGGAGCCTTCGTCGAAGCATTGACCAACTTCGTGAAACTCGCAAATCCATCGGCAGTTATCAGCAATAACCGATTCGAATTCCCGGCCAGCGAAACAAAAAATATTCCGTCGGAATCGGTTTTGGTTGTTGATTCAACCAGCGTGCCATCCAAAACTTGCACCACGGCCGCCGTGATCGCAGCTCCACGTCGATCGGAAACAGTTCCCGTTACCGATTGAGCGTCCGATACGCCGGCGAACACAAAGCAGAACAGTATTGGAAGAATTATTCGCACTAATCCTGTTTCTTCGGAAATGCCGAACGGGAAATGTCGTTTCGCACTACCGGGCGTCATCGAGTCCAGAAAGGAAACATCGACCATCGAAAGTTTGATCGTGATATTTCGTTCACTGTTATTCTACTCCCTGCAGCCATACAGGGATATCGACACGACCGTGCAGTACTCGCCAGATTTCCACCGAGTGCTCCAGGTTAAAATAAAGGATCACGTATGGAAACCGTCGAAGCGGCCATTGACGCAGATCGTCGATATCCAAAGTGTGCCCTAACCGCAGCGACCCGGACTCTGGAAAGCGCGAAAGGTGTGATGTCGCCGACTCGTAAGCATCGACAAATGCCGCTGCCAGTTCCGAACCGCCTTCCAAGAGGTAGTGCTCGAACGCGAGGTCGATATCGTCATCAGCTTGATGACGTGTGACAACAGGCTTTGATCTCACTTGTGATCTCGTGCGCGTTTGCGCAGATTCTCGAAGTAATCGGCATCCAGGGGCTTTTCGTTCAGCGGCGATGAACCGCCCGCCATTATCATTTCGCGAAGCCGAACGCGGTCCTTTTCCTTTCGGAGAAGCTCTCGCATATATTCACTGCTGCTGCCGTAATCGCCTTCTGAAACCTGTGAATCAACAAAAGATTTAAGCGTGTCGGGCAGTGAGATGTTCATCGTACTCATAGACGGAAAATAGCATTTATGGCAAAGTTTGCCAAGTTAAAGTGGTGGACAAGTCTGGAATTTGGCCGCGAAGCGGCAAGAAGATAGTAGCCAGAGGTGAAGCCTCTGGGAAGTTCGATCGCAGCGTCTGAGGTGCGGCAACAAGCTTTGTGCGGCTCCACCGCACACAAGAATTCACAAAACTGTCCAGAAGCTTCGCATCCGACTATTTTCTTTAGGCCGCTTCGCGACTAAAACGATCAATAGCCGCAAAGATATTTATGCCTCTTGAGGCCGACCAAAAAGTAGAATCTTCCGGCTTTAGCTCCGTAGGAGCGTCATGTTTATAGAACAGATTCTAACGATTGCGGAAGCTCCGTAGGAGCGGCATATTATAGTCACAATTGGCTTTAATGCCGCCCCTAGCGGGGCTTGCTTCATCCTTTTTCATTTGTTTCTATAAATATATTGCTCCTACGGAGCATAAGAATCACTTGGTTACCGACCTTCCAGACATCCTCGTGTGTATTGTTGCGGCTGTCCTGTTTTCGGCGGCGTTTGACAGTGAATCGCGGCTCTGCCGCCGTTTCTATCAGCCGAGCGGCGGCAGAGCCGCGAAGATTTTGATGCCCGAAGGTGAAGCATAGCTTCACCGCAAATAGAGCGGCAAAACCGCAAAAACAATCGATGTATCAGGTCGTCGATTGGCCAATAACTCGCGAATACTCGGAGCCGTCGACAGTACGGCCCTACGATGGTACCGTGACTGTCAACCGTGATGCAGCTTATTGGCTTGATCGGCTCGTAAATTTCAACCCGGGCTTTGGCTTGAATTCCTCGGGCTCTGGACTCTTCAAGTTACCATCGTCATTATAGTGATAAGAGTATCCGACACCGACGACCTTCGCCACGGCGGTATTTTCGTTCACCTCAACAACGGAGATCTTTACATTTGTGTTCTTTACATCTGTAAGCCAGAAACTCATCCCAACGATCACGCCCCTATTTTTCCCTGCGTCGATGGTTACATTACTGAACCATTTCTCAGTTTTCTCGCCAGCCGACAGCAGTTTAACCTTAAGAGGCTTCCGATCAAATATATGTTGGAATTGTCTTGGAATCTCTGGGTAGCCTTGAGGGTCTTTATCGTGTTCGTCTCGCCGCACGTAATAAGCTCCATAATCTTCCCAAGAGCCCGAGATCACAGCGTAGGCGAAAAGTTCCATCTCGTCCGTTGGTATCAGCCAACGCTGATGTCCCCATTTGACCGGGGTAAACTCGCGTTTCACAATAAGTGAATATTCACCCTTATGGCTTTGTTCGGAATCGAAAATGACTAGTCCATTATTAAACTTGGCGGAGCCGAAATTCACCCAAGCACGCGGCCCATTACTACATGTATCACGGAAGGCTGCGAAACCGCCTTTAGGTGTCCAGACCAGAATGTCTGACCAGGTCTCGCCAACATATCGAGAGTATGAACCGGCCCATTCGTTTGAATTAGGAGCACGAATTTCCTCCGTCAACTTTGTAAATCGTTCCCGAAAGGGCCGTTGAATCTCGTCTGGCAGTATATCAACGTAGCCCTGCGCAACGATCATCTGAGCAGAAATCAACACGCCTAACAGCGCACTGAAAATATAGGCAGTAATCGTCATACGACAAGATTATATCTTAACCTTCCTGCTAGCCGCTCGATTAATTCTCTCTCGCCTGACCTGGAAACCAATTCCCGGCCCATCGGGTGCGGTGATCGTGCCATCGGGCGAAACCTCGATGGCAGGTTCCACAATATCTTCGTGCCAATATCTCTTGGATGCTGAGACATCGCCGGGCATTGTGTAGCCGGCTAGGGTTGAGATGGCGATGTTGTGGGCGCGGCCGATGCCGGATTCTAGCATGCCGCCGCACCAGGCGGGGATGTTGTTTTCGCGGCAGGTTTGTTCGACGAGTTTTGATTGAGCGTGGCCGCCGACTCGGCCGTTTTTTATGTTGATGATCTTGCCCGACCGAAGTTCGATCGCCTTGCGGGCATCGTCGGCGGAGCGGATCGGTTCGTCGAGGCAGATCGGCGTTTTGATCTGCGCCTGGAGCTTTGCGTGGTCAATGATGTCGTCGAAACCCAGCGGCTGTTCGAGCATCATAAGATCGAACTCATCGAGTGATCGCAGCTTGTCGATGTCGGCAAGCGTGTATGCCGAATTTGCGTCGCCCATCAACTGAATATCGGGGAACGCGGCACGCACCCGCTTGATAACTTCGTAGTCCCAATGCGGGGCGATCTTTATCTTTATCCGCCGATAGCCCGCAACGGCCTCGACGGCGATCTTGTCGATAAGCTGCTCGATCGAATCCTGAATGCCGATCGAAACTCCGCATTCGATCGTCCTGTTCACTCCGCCCAAATGCCGCCAAAGCGGCACACCGAGCTTTTTCGCTTCAAGGTCCCAACAAGCCGTTTCGATGCCCGATTTCGCCATCCGATGACCACGCACACGCTTCATCAGATCCCAGATACCGGCCGCCGAATCAACCGATTTTCCGACGACCATCGGAGCAAGTATCTTCTCCGCCGTCGCCCACGCCGAATCGGTCCACTCTTCCGAATAGCCCGGCACCTCGCCGCAGGTTATCTCGCCCCAGCCTTCGGCGCCATCGGCATCTTCGATGCGGACGAGAATAATTCGGCGTTCATAAGTGCGGCCAAAGCTCGTCTCGAAAAAATGGACTAGTGGAAGATTGATCTCAAAGAGTTCGATTGACTTAATAATGAACATAGCGCAAAACGCTAAGATTAATTATTGCGCTTGCGAAATGCAAAACCTGCCGCCGATACGTCTCTGCAGGCAGTGACAAATATGGCCGATTCTTGCTTAGATTTATCCGATGATCTCAAATTCGACGAACTGACTTGTAGAGCGCGGCTTATTCTTTGCTGACGTTTCACTAACGATCAATTGAAGCACATATTCGCCCGGCGGCATGTCGGCACCAAGCGTGATCCCGCCCACATATTGAACGGAAGCTGATCCCGCCGTCCGGGCTATCGGCGTTGGCTTGCCTTCAAAATGAACTTTTCCGTCACGAAATATCTTCATCTGGCCGCTTAACTCGGCGCCGCTTTGCGATCGATATATCTCTGCTCCATATCGAAGAACGCTTCCGCGTGCAAACTGACGTAGTGCCGTGTCGCGTTCCGCATCAGAGGCCGGAGCCGGGCCCGTCTGCCCGCTTGCGACCCGCAGCCATTCGAGCTTTGACATGCTCTCCAGAACGATTCCGGACAGTGCCAGTCGTTGTTTTCCCAGATTCGGAACCTGAATAAATTGTGAAGCCGAGCCGACCTTGTTTGTGCCTGTGTCACGTAATGCAACGCGATATTGATAAGCACCAGGTTTTTTTGCCGGAAACGCGAATTCATAGACCAGCCCTTTTTCGACGCCCTTCTGATACGCCGCGTCGTCGATCGACATTTTGAACGAGTGCTTGAATTGTGCGATCGCTACGCCATTATCGCCAAAACTCATCGCCAGTATCTCGAACGTCGATCGTCTCTTGCCGTCAGGGTCCAATCTGAATTCAAGAAACGCAGGATCGATGTGGAGATACGACTTTACCCACAATTGGTCCTTTTCGCCCGCTGTAAACAGTGTATGGAGCCGGAGTGGAATGTCATTCGAGGCGAACGGCGAAATTAGAGCCTGAACAAGGGCATTCGGGTCATTCTGACGCGACTTGGCAACCTGTTCGTCCGTGATTCCCAAAAATCCGCTTCGGTATCTTACTTTGGCCCCGGGCCGCAGCACTTTCACCTCGATCTTGTTGAAATGGTACTTTTTCGAGTCAAAAGCTTCGTCCTCCGGCTGATAGCCGACAAGATAATAGCTCTGGTCGAGCATTATCTGCCTTAACCCATAATTGATGTTATTGGAATTGACGAACGCCCGGCCGCCGGTTTCGCGTGCAAGAAACCTAAGCCCGTCCTGCGTATCCGAGAATGCAGCGCTGCGGGCGGCAAGCGCAGCAGCGAAACCAGGGGCAAGCCAATCATCGGCGGCCTGCGCTCCCGGTTCGTCAAGCCCCCGGGCGTCGATCGTATAGATGACGACCGATGCTCGATTCGCCATTTCGATCAAACGGCGCAAACTGTCAATTACCACCGACGACCCTTGCCGCACACCTCGTCCGTCTCTTCCTGCTAATGTAATTCCATCCGAAAGGAGGACGATCGATTTTCTGCCGGGCAGATCTTCCATTCCTCGAATGATGAAATTTACAGCGCCGAGCGTGCCGTTAGTAAAATTGCTCGATCTGAAATTTTCAAGTTCCGCCGCTTGATCGGTCTGGTTTCCCGTCCCGTTGCCCCGTTCTGCGACCGACGTCGAGGTTATCGGAGCAATTGCCGATAAGCCTCCGCTTCCCGAAAAGTTGAACTTGATCTTTTCGATCGCGGCCATTAGCTGACGCCTATCGGTCGTGAACTGCTGTTGTGCCCCAATGCCGCCCGCGGTCCGTATCACCGCGACCAGATCGCCGTCCTGTACATTTTCATTTACATATTTCTTGAGGGCGCTCTTGACCCAAAACGTACTTGAAAACGAAAGCGACAGATCGTCAACCACAAGAGCTATCGTACGCCTAATCCCTTCCGGCTTTGGGGGCCGCTGCGGCAGTTGGAGGACCTGTTCGTTTTTCTTCCACTCGACCGGAGAAATATTTCCCTTATCGGGCATCGAAACGAATGTGAAGTTCGATATATCCTGCTTTTTGCCGTTGGCATAGATCTCTAATTCATCGCTTTTTAAGTCTTGAATTGGATTTCCCTTGTCGTCGGTGACGGAAACGTCCAGTTGAACAAGGTTTGTCGAAATGCGGACTACATCTCTTTCGGCTCCTGACGGCGGGCTGCTTTGCGGGGTCTGGCCGAACAAAGTACAAGTAAAAATGACAAAAATTGCCGCGGCCTGGATCGTATTCTTCATAATTGTGAGAATTTATATTTCGGCGGTGGTTTCAGCTCAATAGCTAAGGTTGACGTTTGCCGTTGAAATAAGGGAAAGGGCAAACATTCAGGTTACGCCGAAACTGCTCTAATCAATTATATCAAATTGTACAAATTGGACCGCCGTACGGTGTTTTACTTTTGCCAGATTATCCGTGACCGTTATCTGCATCACGTATTCTCCGGCGGCCAACTTCGAGCCAAACGAAAAAGATCCCGTGAAGCCGGCAGTACCCGGCTCGCCGCCCGGCCGCGGAACTATAGGCTGAGGCTTGCCTTCAAATATTTGTTTTCCGTCAAGGAAAAGCCTGATCTGAGATGTAAGTTCTATCGGCCTGCCCGCCAAGATCTTTGGATTATAGATCGTGAACCCATAGGTAAGGACCGAACCTGTTTTAAACTGCCTTAACGAGGTATCGCCGCGCGGGTCCAATGCCTTGATGTCGGAACCGCTTTTCATTCTCTTTTCCCAAAATGCATACGGAACACTCTCCAAAATAACCCCTGAAAGGGTCAATCGCTTGTTTTTGAGATTTGGGACCTCAATGAACTGATTCGCAGACCCGACCTTTTGATCTGCGTTATCGCGCAATGCGACGCGCAGCTGATAGGCCCCCGGTTTCTTGATCGGGAATGTAAAATCGTAAACGACCCCTTTTTCAATAAATTGCGCGAACTGTTCCTTTTTTACAACTAATGTATAAGTCTTTGAGATCTGTTCGACCGGCACGCCGTTTTCACCAAACCCTACAGCGAGCACATCAAAAACCGCTTTCTTTGATCCATCCGGCCCATCGGTAAATGTTAGGTCCTTTGCTGAAATGTGCAGCAGCGAACGGACAACCGGCCCGGCTGCCGCCGAACTGCTGAACAATGCGTTCAAACGCAGCGGAATATCGTTGACGGCGAATGGCGACATCAATGCAGTCAACATCGACTGGCTGCCTGCTTCGGTGGACGGCCCGGTCTCATCATTCGCGACACCAAAAAAACCGCTGCGGTACCGCACTCGCGCTCCCGGCCTTGTCACTCGGATCTCCAATTTGTTGAACCGGCGCTGCTTCGGATCGAAAGTTTCCGCGTCCGGCTCATAACCGACAAGATAGTAGCTTTGATCGTCGAGAATGCGGCGAATGCCGCCCGAAAGGTCGTTGTTATTAACGATCGACATTCCGCCGGTTTCCCGCGCAAGGTAACGCAGCCCGTCCTGTGTCTCGCGCAGTTCTTCACCGCGGTCGCTCTCCGCCTGCCTAAGCTGGTCCTGAGTACGGCCGCCGGTATTATCCGCCGCCGATAGCCCGGTATATTGCAGGCCTCTGGCATCCATCGTATAAATCACGACCGATGCACGATTGGCCTGATCGATCAGCCGCCGCAGTGATTCGAGAATTCGAGTCGATTCGGTAAATCCGCTCGAATCTTTGGTAAACAACTTAAAGCCGTCTGACAAAAGCAAGACCGATTTTCGCCCGGGCAATTTGGACATTCCGCGAATAACGTAATTGATCGCCCCTAACGTACCTGTCGCAAAGACGCTTTTTCGAAAGTCGTCAAATTCCTTTCTTCGCCCTTCCGCGGTGCTTACGCCCGGCTGTTCTTCAGTTTCTTCCTCGTCATCGGGCATTGGTGCCTCGAGCGGTGCAAACGCGCTGATGCCGCCCGAACCGACCGGATTCCACTTTACATTTTCGATCGCGGCGTACAGTTGTCGCCGGTCTGCCGTAAATTGCTGCAACGCCCCGATCCCGGCCCCCGTTCGGATGATCGCGACAAGATCACCGTCGGCCATCTGTTCATCGACGAATTTTTTGAGTGCCCTTCGAACAAAATATGTACTTTCGAACGAAAGCGTCAGATCATCAACGACAAGTGCGATCGTGCGTTTTACATTTTCCGGCCGGATCGCTGCCGGCGGTAGCGATACCTGGTTCTCCCGCCTTTCTTTCGGCTGTTCGACGCTCTCGCGTAAATTGGAAATAAAACTGAAATTGCTAATATCCTGCTTTGTGCCGTTTTCAAATATCTCGAGCTCATCCCGCCGCAGATCGGTGATAATTTTTCCCTTCTTGTCAGTGACCGTCACATCGATCTGGATAAGGTTGGTCGATATTTTTACGACATCACTATCACCGGGCACTGGTGAAGGCGTCGCAACCTGTGAGAGCGAAACAACGGTGAACGAGAGTAGAAAAAATGCGGTGAAAAATAAAGTCTTCATTGAAATCATGCCTGACGTTACGGGGCTTTGCTATCATAGTACGGATAAGAAAGAACGGAAAGGATATTAATCCGTGCAATGCCGGCCGTTCAATATGCATCCAAGTCCCAGGAGTCCAGTTCACATGCGATTTAGTTCCCTTTCCTGTTTCATCGTTTCTATCATGCTTGTTGGAATTCTGTATGTTGGGTGTACCGCCCAGCAAACCGAAGAGCAAGCTCTTGAATCACTTCGACAGATGACCCGCGACGGGAAGCTTCCGCCGGAAGGCCTTGTCGCAAATATCGAATCACGGTTTGCCGGAAAAAGGACAGGAGCGTTGGCGAAATTGCTCCGTTCACGGATCAAGTTTGAGAATGGCGATTTTGCGGGTGCGGCCGAACTGCTGAATTCGGATGTTTTCGCCAAACAAACGAAGCTCGCCGACTATGCCCTGTGGCTTCGCGGACGTGCACTGCAAAAGGCGGGCGATCATGCGGGAGCAATGGCAGCCTTCGCCAGGGTCAACGCGGAATATCCGGATTCGATCCGCGCGGCGGATTCAAAGGTGCTTTGGGCCGGTTCTGCCGCCCGGGCCGGTTCCACTGCAAAGATCGAGACCGAATTGGCCAAACTAATAGCCGACCATTATCCTGCCGCCCTTTTGGCGGCCGCAAAGGGGCACGAGGCGGCGGGCAACCAGGAAAAGGCGATCGCGTTTTATCGTAAGACATATTTCTTTGCCGCCGGAACGCCGGAAGCAAAAGAGGCAGAGGTAAAACTAACAACCGCGATGCAGCCGATCACGCCGCAGAGCGAGGAGGAAATCACTGCCCGGGCCAAAGACCTTTTCGCCTCGAAGAACTGGGCCGAGGCCGACAAAGCTTTTGCGGAATTGGCGTCTCGCTTTCCGACTGCATTGAATGCCGGGCTTCAGTTAATGCGATTGGACATTCTGGCGGCGGTCAAAAAGATGGCGGATGCTCAGACAGCCTTTAACGCGATACCGTCTCATGCTCCGGAAAAGGAGCAGGCATATTACGAACTAGTTTCCGGGTACGCAAAAGCCCGGGCATGGACCGATGCCCGCCGCGTTGCCGATGAGATGCGTGGAAAATATCCTTCGGGAAAATTGACCCCAAAGACATGGGTCGATGCCGGCATTGCCGCACGCGATCAGAAGAACAAAGCAGAGGAACAATATTTCTTGGGTGGGGCGATAGTTGCATTTCCGAATGCTGTTGAGGTGGCATCGGCCCAATTCGAGTTGGCATGGGCGGCCCATGATGCCGGGGATTTCACACGATCGTCACAACTTTTGGTGGACCATCTCTCGCGATATGTTGACAAGGACACGACAAATCGCGGAAAGGCCGGTTATTGGGCTGCCCGCGATTCTGAGAGGGCTGGCAAGTTTGCGGACGCATGTGCTCTTTACGGCGGCGTGATTTATCGCTACTCGGCAAACTGGTACGGCTACATTGCGGAACAGCGGCTCAAACCACTTCAGGCCGATGGAAAATGCGGCCAACCGAATACACAGTTTTCGCGGCCCGACATATTAAAGGCGGTGGCCAATCTAAAGACCGTAACTGTCGCTCCCGAATCATCCGGGCCTTCCGACCTGGAACGCCTTGCTAAAAGCGAAGATCTTGGCACGATCGGGTTGTTCGACTGGGCTTTTGACGAATTGAGCGAGGCCCGCAAGACAGCCGAAACTTCACCAAGGGTCAGCCTCGCTCTCGCGCGCATTTACCGCCTGAAGGGCGACAACGTGAACGCGCTTCTTGCACTGGCAAAGAGTTATCCTGATTATTCTCAAATGTTTCCCGAGGAAATGGGCCGTGAGGAATGGGAGATCTTTTACCCGATAGTCGCATGGGACCAGATCTCGAGGTGGGCAAAACAACGCAGCCTTGATATTTATCAGGTCGCAGGCGTGATCAGACAGGAATCGGTGTTCAACCCGCGGGCAAAATCCGGCGCCCAGGCATACGGACTTATGCAGCTTATTCTTCCCACTGCGCGCTCTGTAGCCCGGAAATACGGCACCGCCGGCGACATTACCATCGAAGCCCTATTCCAACCGGCCCTCAATATCGAACTTGGGACCGCTTATATGCGCGACCAGCTAGATAAGTATGGCCGAATCGAATATATGGCCGTCGCCTATAATGCGGGGCCGGGCCGCGTTCCGCAGTGGAAGGCCACGCTCCCTGCTGAGATCGATGAGTTCGTCGAGGCCATTCCTTTTCGCGAAACCAAAGGCTATGTCCAGGGCGTTATCAGAAACTCTGCCCAGTATCGCCGGCTCTATGACGACAACGGAAATTTCCGACAGAACGTAGGCACCAAACCGCTCAGGGCGGCGATCGATTCGTTGTCCAATGAACAGCTTGCGATCGAGAACCCGGATGTCGTCGTGACAGGCCGCGGTACTGAATGAATAGCTCGACAATCGTGTGTCGGGTGTATTAAGATTCGCGGCAAAGGCCTATTACATTTCCGGTTCGTGACGTAAAACTGAATATGAATAAGATGGCACACCTGCGCGTTCTTTGGTCCGCCGTAATTCTGATCTTGTTGTTGAGTACGTTTGCGGGCGGACAAACGCCGGGCCGGCTTTTCACTGTGACAAGCGATGCTGATTCGTACGACGCAATTCCGGGTAACGGCATCTGTGCTGATTCGCAAGGCCGATGTACGCTTCGTTCGGCGATCGACGAATCGAACGCCGAGCCGTCCGGCCGCGATGTTGTCATTTTTTCTCTTCAGTACCCGGCCGTCATCTTTCTTGCGGGGCCGCTTCAGATCAATGGAAATCTGTCGGTCGTTGGCCCCGGAGCGAGACGGCTTTCCATCGAGATCGATCAGGTCAATCCGCCGACCATAGAAGGATTTCCGCTCATCGCTGCTTCCGGGCAAGGCTCCAATGTAATGGTGCGGGGACTTACGCTGCGGCATGGGGCAGGGTTGGAATTTGGCGGAAACAACCCGGCAGGGGCTTTTAATGTGTCGGCGGGCGTTACGGCGGTTCTTGCGGATGCTGTGTTGACGGACAACTATGCCTATCGAGGCGGAGCGATACATAACCGGGGAACTTTGACGATCACGCGTTCACTTTTTGCAAGTAACAAAGCTTCGCAGGATGGCGGTGCAATTCAAACATTTCCGGGATCGACAACCCGTATCTTCAACTCCACGTTTTCAGGCAACCGTGCGCGAAACGGAGGCAGTATCCATGCGTCCGGTACGCTGGTATCGGTAAACAACACCTTTGCACTTGGAGAATCAACTGCAACTAATTTCATATTGGATCTGGGATTTCCAAGAGATATTTACAGCAGCAAAGGCTCACAGGTTTACCTGATGAACACACTCGTCGTCAGTGACAATACTCATTTCACTCACTCGCTTTTTGGCAATTTCATTTCACTCGGCAACAATTTTATTACCGATAACCGTGATTCGATCGGATTTACAAACGGTGTAAACGGCGACCAGGTCAGGAATGACAATTCTCTCAACCCGATGATCGGCCCTCTGGCCGACAATGGCGGCCAAACCAACACGCATGCCCTCAACACGGGAAGCCCGGCAATAAACATGGGAAATTCTTGTGTGTTTCTAGGACCGTGCCCATCTGTTCCCGGATCGACCGTCAGGCTTTTTTACGATCAACGGGCGGGTTCTTTGCGCGGCGGGATTATCGATGCGGTGGACATCGGTGCTTTCGAGGTACAAAACGGTTCGTCAAGCGGTTCGACTCTCGGATCGATCCCAGGCATTCCAAGTCCGCGAACATTCTACAATAATTCCCAACTCATACTGATCAATGTTGAGACTGGCGAACGGATTTACCGCAGTATCGGGCCGGGCGGCCCGATCAGAACGCCAAACCTGCCGCCAGGTGTCGTCTTTGTCCAGGAGTTGGCCAATAAACGCTCGGCCTTCAAGCCGCCGCCGGTAGTGATCGCCTTTCCAGACTGATCGGTTGACCGAACGGCCCAAAGAATAGCGGCTCAAAACCACTTTAAGCAATTATCAGTGCTAATTTGAGCGGATCAAAGTGGATCTTTCCAGCTTGACCAGCTCAAATCAGCCTTAACACTTCCCTATGGTTTGGGGTCGATCTTAGTTTTAAGACAGTCTCTTTCCTTTCATATCAACTGTTTGATCGACATTACTTTAGGAAAGAATTAAAAAGCCTCGAGTCGCGGCAGCGTTCCGCTAAGGAATATTGCAATGTTCTGCCACCGGGATACAAATGTCGCCGCAGGCTTTTGTTCCCGGCTGACATCCGTCGGCCCCGAGCCGCTGCGGACTGTTTCCGGCCGGTGGAACTTCATGAAAGTTGTTCACGTTCACCATGCGGACACAAGTCATTCCAGATGCAAATCCCACGACGCGGTCGTAGTCTTTTTTCGAGTCGGTCCAACCGTAAAACCTTACGGCCTTGTTCGTCACCGAAACATTTATGTGCCGCAGCTGTCCGGCAAGCGATTTGTCATTCTTTATCTTCTCGACAATATCGCTGGCTATTTTAGAGTCGGCAACTCCATCACACTGGCTGAACACGGGCCGCTCGCTGGCCGCAATTGTCGCAAGAAAGGCAAAAAAACAAAGGGTCAGGATATATCGTATGGGGGATTTAGTTTTCATCTTGTCTCCTGTTCAATTTAGTCCGCTGATCAAAGTAAGCAGGCTGAACCGTGTCTGCTTTCCGAAAAAGACCGATGTACCGTCGCCAGACCAGGTAAGCTTGGAAAAATAAAGGTCCGTATCGTTATTCGCTGTCAGCTTCCTCGCTTCACCGCCCGCGGCGGGAACGGTCCAGACATCGTCCATTTCATCATTCCGTCCCGCGAACGCGATCGTCCGCCGGTCAGGTGAGAGTACGATGTTGTAATAATACGCATTTTTCAAAATTTCGATAGTATTTTGCGGCCCATTTTTTATGCTGATCGTCTTGAGAATAGTTTCCGCGGGCAGGCTGCCCGACTTTTCCGTCTCGGCAATGATCAGACCGTCACCCGCGGCCGACCAGCCAAGCAGCCGTGTAATTTTTGCGGGTTGAAGGACAGTGACCGACCTTTTTTCAGCCGGATAGACAATGTTGAGGCTTCGGAACGATCTCCCGTCTGTCGCCGGCGAATTTGCCTGGACGTAATATGCGATCGCCGCGCCGTCCGCCGACCAAATTGGACAATAGTGTACTAGGTCGGGATCCGTGTTGTCGGTCAATTGAACGTCCGTTCCGTCACGCGGTGAAACGGCCCAAATGTTCGACGCTCCGCTGCGGTCGGAGACATAGGCGATCCGGCTGCTGTCCGGCGACCAGCCAAAAGCGGCCGCCTGGATCTGATTGTATGGCGATACCGAGTAGCCGACAGCGGGAATTCCGCCCGAAGCGGCAACCTTCTCGCCGCCGCCGTTAGGGTTCGCGGTCAAAAGCTCAAATGTACTCATTCCCTGCCTCAGAAATGCGACCGCTGAAGCATCAGGCGACCATGTAGGCAGAAATCCATTGGCCGCCAACTGCGTAGCCTTGTCCTCTCCGGCACCAACGTCCTTTACCATGATCGTACTATGGAAAAGATTGCTTCCGCGATTTAGATTCTTTGCACTTTGATAAACAATTCTGCGGCCGTCCGCCGATGCGGCTGGCCATAAAACCGGATTGATGCCGCGTGAGACCGGCCCATCCTGGCCGCCGGCCGCCGGAATCCGCCAAATATTCGATTCCTCCTTTGCCGAGCTGAAGATAACGGAGTTGCCCGCAGGCTCAGCATCGACCACAACGTTGTCCGATTCCGCGGACGTCATCCGCTGCGGGCGGCCCGCCGCATCGGCAACAAATATCTGATAAATGCCGTCAGACATTGCGCTGTAAAAGAAACGGCCCTTTTCAGGCAGCCAGGCGACACCGGCTACTGAACCGTCTCCCTCGGCGACAAGGTCGCGCTTTGACGAATTATGGCCTTCGGTAAATAACTTCCAGCGGCCTTCATTCTCGATCACCGATGCGATCGTCTTTTCGTCGGGCGATATGTTCGTCCAGGTCACCCGTCCAGCCGACGGATCGAACGAACTTACTTTAACGGCAGCACCGGACGCGACATCCATCGCGTAAAGTGCACCGTCAGACTGATAATAGACCTTGCCGGAGGCGGTCCAGCGCCTCAATTCGGCGCTTCCGTCGGCAACCGGGCCAACGGCGCGCGGTGTCCCGCCGAGAGCTGTTACACGCCAGATTCCCGTGGAATTTGCGCGACTGTCGGCGGAACTCCGCTTTTGAGAAAAAAAGGCCAATTCGTCGCCGGCCGGTGACCATATCGGGTCCTGGTTCGAAAATTTGTCATTTGTGACCTGGATAGCTTCGGCCGCCGTCGTTTGTTTGACCCAAAGATTCTTACTTCCGGAACGGGTTGATGAGAATGCGATCATTTTACCGTCAGGCGAAAATCTCGCATTGCTGAACAATTCGCCTGGGGCGCTGTTCCAACTCGCGACTTGGCTGACCTTGAGCGCGGTCGGGTCAAACGGCCGCGGCATCCAAATCGGTCGAAGAAACCATATCCCGGCCGCCAACGCGATGGCGGCAGCTCCGAACAGAATTGCGTGAAGCAGTGTAAAACGCCGAGTGGCCGAAATGCTCTCGGTAAGGGTTGGTTTTGTGAACTGAGCATCGGTTGTCTGAATGCGGGCAAGGACCGTTGGCTCGACGTCGCGTGTCGATCTTGCCTCAAACTTTAGTTCTTCGCGAAGGTCTTCGAGATCGATCTGCAGGTCCTTGACACTTTGATATCTGGTCCCCCGATCTTTTCTAAGTGTCTTGCCGACGATCCGCTCCAATTGCCGCGGCAGATCGGCCGCGATCTGCCGGACCGGCGCCGGCTCGTCTTTCAGAATTGAACTGATAATGTCCAATTGCCCATCGCCCGCGAAAGGCCGCTTGCCGGTGAACATTTCGTAAAGGACGATGCCAAAGCTGAAGATGTCACTGCGGGCATCAAGCTCTTTTCCGCGCGCCTGCTCGGGCGACATGTATGAGATCGTACCTAATACCACGCCCGGCGCCGTGTTGAGCGTGGCGGTAGCGGCATCTTCGTCGGCAGACTCCGACCGTTTTTCTGTCAGCTTGGCGAGGCCGAAATCCAAAACCTTGACGAGGCCGTCGTC
>Ga0138256_10003170_pt1 | contig 17544 bp, 15 predicted proteins | sample KNB2016incub_MG_FD_105486 | JGI IMG/M metagenome (GOLD analysis project Ga0138256, IMG submission 105486) | Active sludge microbial communities from wastewater in Klosterneuburg, Austria - KNB2014incub_MG | ecosystem: Engineered > WWTP > Activated sludge > Unclassified | place: Austria... | reverse complement strand
TTCGAATCCTGTCTTCCCGACTTAGAATTAAAAGGGTAGTCATTTTATTAAAATGACTACCCTTTTTCCTTTTAGTGGAGTATTTAAATCAGTAAACTCCAGCAAATAAAAGGAATCCTTAAACCATGTCTTTTTTATTTGTCATAAAGAGGTTCTTTAAACCGATCTTATTGAACAATCAATTTGCCTATCAAGTTGTCTATTATTTTATTTTTAGTTTCCAATTGAATAATGTTTCTGTTTCTCCAATTTTAAGAAAATTATTTTTCAATAAGATTGTAAATGAACCAATATTTCCTTTTTCAGTAGATGCAATTAGTGAAAATATTTTGGGTTGAGATTTTGCCCAGGTTATCATTCCTCCAACAGCTTCTGTCATAAACCCTTTTTTTTGAAACTCCTCATAAGTGCCATACCCAATTTCAATTTCTCCATCTGAATTCGGTTCTCCAATGATACAAATATCACCAACCATTTTGTTAGCTTCTTTTGAAATTACTGTCCAAAGTGTTGAGTATAAATAATCTTTGGTCGAGTCTGCTACATTAGGTAAAATTGTTTGTTCGAAAGCTTCTTTGAGCTCAGGGGAAATTGTCCTTGATGTTTCATGTAGATTTAATTCAATTTCCAAAGAATTATCTGCTTTAATATATTTTAGGAGTTGGTCATAGTTTAAAGGGTTTAAAATAAGTCGTTCTGTTTCAATCATTCTTTAGTTGTTAATTTAGAAGAGGTTATCTTTTTTCAATAGCCGACAAAATTTTTGCAAACACCTATTTGCAGCAGTTTTTCTATTCGTATAAATATGGTTCATCGTTATAAGCCATGTGTCTTATATTTTCCAACACTCGTTTCATATAAGTTTTCCAGAATATTTTGACAAATAGCCAATTTATGGGATAAAGTAAAATGATGTTAGAATGTATGGAATATGAATATTCTATCAATATTTTGTTGTGTTCAGTTTCAGTTGTTTTCCATTCGCCGGTAAATCTGGAGAAGCCCAGCATCCACGTCTGAAATTCACTAACCTCTATTTTCCAATATTTATTTTCAATTCGGTCAAGTAGTGTTTCAACCGAGGCAAAGCCTCCCTTTTGAGAAAATGATTTAGCAACAAATACTTTCTTTGTACTTCCAATCTGTCCCCAGTTTTCATCATTTGTGCAATGTGTAACCTTGGGCATTATGCCAAACCCTGTATGTACTTTTGAAACATCGCAAAGCATGGGTGTTTTAAAAGCTCTTTCCAATGAGCATTCGTAGATTGTTGATATTTTTACTTTGGTAATCATAGTTGCCAGTTTGTGTAGAGTTTAAGTAAATTTCAATTCAAATTATTTGAGAAGTTATTTTTTGCCGAGAATCCATTTTGTTGCTTTCATAATTACTGAACAATCATTTTTTGCTGAATTCCCTTTTGACCTGCCAGACGTAAAATATAAGTACCCGGAGTTAATCCATATATTTTTTGTTGCATGCTACTGCTAATATTTTGTTGCCGAATCAGTTTGCCTGCCATGTCGTAAATTAAAAGGACATCTTTCTCAATACCTTCTACACTTACTGTAAAGTTACCAGCAGATGGTATCGGCCAAGCGGTGAGTGTAATTGCATTTGTTGCGTCTCCGTTTACCACTCTTATTTCTGAATAAGTAAAACGGTTATCGATATCAGTTTGTTTTAAACGATAAAATGTTTTGCCAGTAAATGTATTGTCATCAGATAGTGAATACTGCAAAGGGAAACTGCTATTGCCTCCAAGGGCAATGGAATTCACAAAGCCAATCACTGAAAAGTTATTTTCATTTTCTTTTCTTCTTTCTATGTAAAAACCTCGGTTGTTTAATTCCTGAATTGTTTTCCAGTCAAGTAGAACTTTATCATGGCTGATTCTTTTCGCATAGAACTGTAAACCTGTAACTGGTAAAACGACAGCACCATTACTGGAGAGTGTCCATCTCGAAAAGGACGGGATGCCGATTTTTTCAACATAATTTGCTGCTATATCACGGGTGCTAAAATTCTGATTACTCCAAGTTGCTCCATTATCAATGCTTTTAAACATCTCCATGGTATTTTCATTTTGTGCATTCAGCTCTGCATCAAAGTATTTAAATCGCAGGGTACCATCTAGGTTTGTATTCTGTGATGGGTTTATGCTATAATACCGGTTTACAGCTGATTGCAAACCAGTGCCGGCAGGGGTTTTATGGCCACGGGAAATGGTAGTGCTGCCCAGCGAAACATTTGTAGTTAATACTGCACCCAGATTGCCAGGATTATAATTTGAGGGATTCCCCAGCACTAATGTTATACTTACTTCACCTCCCAAAGGTCCTATAATGCGGCTAAGTTCTGACTCATTTTGTAAATAAGCATTTGCTGCAAGGCTAATAATATTTTGGTTCAAGTCAATAAGACCAGATGTGAATGTAATCTTGCTGGCAACATCAATGTTTGAAAGCAGTGTTAGTTTATTTAACCCTGTTTTTGCAATTTCGAGATCATAGAAAGTAGTTGCTGAACTTCCGCTTATGTTGCTTCCTGTTGAACCCGAAAATTGCATAACACTGTTGTTTGCTGTGAAACTTCCGTTATTAATAAAATCTACGTCGTTTAAAGTTATTTTAACGGTACCGGTGTTCACCCATTGTGCACCGGGTGTTACTATAAGTTGTGCGTCTCCGGCTAACCACAAAAAAATAAGTGCGAAGAATAATGATATTTGTTTCATAATTATTTCGTTTGCTTTTGTATCCATTTAGCAATCTCGTTTAAAACTATTGGCGAAAATGTTTGTTCAATTGTTGCGTATTCTGCGGGTGAACCTGTTTTGCATTCCTGGAATAGATGATTCAGATTGGGGAATTGAATTATTGTAATCTTTTTATTTTTCCCTTTTTTTAGTGAAGTTTTAATACCGCTTAAGTTTTCTTTAGGTGAAACTTGTAAATCTTTTTCTCCATTAACGGCTAATACAGGGCATTTTACTTTTTCTAATGCAAAAGCTGGATTATATTTTATAAGGTACTGCATCCACGGCCCTGAAATTTGTTTTACTTGTTTTGCTACAAACTCCTGCTGTGTAATACCGCTGGGAATTTCAGCAGTTGAATCATTTTTAAGTGTTTCCATAAGCAGACTTGTAAGGTCATCTTTCAATTTTTGATTGTCAGTAGATTTGACAATCAAATCATAAAGCTTCACATTTAGTGTTTGTGATTTTTCGATGTCTGCGTCAGATGCTCCTGATGCTTTAGCCATTAGTTCCTGTTGCTGAAGCAATACTTTATCGCCTCGGAGGCCTGGTGCTGCCAGCAAAATAATAAAATTTATGTCTTTAGATTTTGCTGCTACCATGGGAGCAATTAAGCCGCCTTCGCTATGGCCTATTAAGCCAATTTTTTGTTGATTAATTTCTTTTCTTGTTTTTAAATAGGCAATAGCACTTTCTACATCAGTTGCAAAATCGGCAGAAGTTGCAGTTTTAAAATCGCCTTTTGATTTTCCAATACCTCTGTCATCATACCGTAGAACTGCAATACCATTTTTTGTAAGATAATCTGCAATTACCAGGAATGGCTTATGGCCTAATATTTCTTCATCTCTATTTTGAGGGCCGCTTCCTGTTATCAAAATGACAACTGGAAAATTGCCTTCTTTTTCTGGCAGAGATAGAGTGCCTGCTAAAGAAATATTTGCTTGTGTATTTTCAAAAATGACGTCTTCAGTATAATAGGGGTATGGCTTTATAGGATCCTGTGGCCGAATTACTGTTTTCTTTTCAACAATCTTTCTCGACAAATTCATCGGAAACTCTTGCCCCCCTTGTTTGAATGTGCCGACCACTTCATCTCCTTTCAATTCTCCTTTGTATTCTATTTGTGCATTCGACACTGCTAATTTTAATATCGAATTTTCAAATGCAGTGCTGGTTACGGGAATTCCATTTGCACTCTGGTCGGGGCTGTCCATCGTTGAGCTATACCCTTTATCAGATTTGGAAATATTAAATACAACGTGGAGTTGTGTTGCATTAACTTTTAAAACCCCATTCCATTGTCCGGTAATGTCTTGGCCAAAAGCAGCAGCTGTTAGCAATGTAATTAATATCAGTGTTGTTATCTTTTTCATTTTTTTGTGTATTGGTATATACTTTTTGCTATTTTATTTTGCCTTCATTATTTCAGTAACAAAATCAATCCATTTATAGGATGGAACACTATCGTCAATAAAATAATCTGGCTGAATACCATAATCATCTATCGCCATTTTTGGTATCCTGAAACTTCTTGAAGTTGTATAAAACAGCTTAAAGTTTTTACTTGGGCTTTCTACATTATTAAGGTTAGAAAAATCCAAAGCCCCAGTTGTTCTTTGTCCAAACAATTTAACTTTCATACTCTGTTTTGCCATTAAAAGAAATTGCTCAGCGGTACTGCCATTACCAGCATCAATTAGAATGGCCACCTGTTGGGGATTTTGATAAATCACCGGAAGTGTATCAATAACAGCAGTTAGTTTTGATTCGTTAAGGTTTACAAATTTTCCAATGTTGGCATTCAACTTGTTTTGCATATCCTTTAAATTTTGCCTTTCCTTTTCAGAGAATCCATCTAATTTAATAATCCAGTCATATCGGGCATTATTTAATGGTGTCGATAAAAACTCTACCCACATAGAACGAATGGGATTTGTATATAAATAGGGTGTTATCGAGTCATAACATCTGTCTGCACCGCCGCCATTTCCTCTGATGTCTATAATAAGATTCTTAGTAGTAACTAATAAATTATGATTTGCTTTTACAATACTATCAATTATCGGGATGTAATTATTTTCAAAAGAAGGAATACGAAATATGGCAGTTAACGAATCAATTTTTCTGATAAAAGGACTGGTAGCAGATAGTATTGATACTTCATTTTCAATATCGGGTTCTGTTCCAAAATCGGGGCTAACTCTTTTCCAATAAATGTCGAATGCTTTTAGATAAGTTTTTCCGATCAGTAGACAGGGATCAAATTCTTTCCCTGCCAAGGAATGATCACCCATATAGTAAGTGCTTTTTTTTGCTGTATTTTTTGCTGCGGGAAAACTAAATTTTATCTGCCCAGCTTTCCATTGCTCGTTTTTTGAGGTTATTACAAATCCAACATAATCATCTTTTACTTTTTGTATACCTACTTCGTATGTTCCATTTGTCCAGATACCTTCGAAAGAAGGTTCTTTGAATAATTTTGCAGCTATCTGAAAAGAATCTATATCAACTTTAAGTGTTGGTATTTCAGGTATAACTAAAACATTATTACCTTTTTTTGCAGTAGAAGGCCGCAGTGCTGTTTGGTCGTTCATGGCAATTGCTATATGCCCTTTTCTGTAAAACTTAATCCATTGATTTAAATAATCCTGACATTGAAACACATCTTTGGTTTTGGTAAACTCCTTTTCCCATTTTTTATTATTGAAATCAATAGCTTGTTTGCCATATTTTTCTACGTAATAGGAATAGCCAGCGTCATTTTCTTCAAACGTTTTTTTTGCCCACCTGTATTCCTCCATACAGTTACAATTTTGTCCATAACCTGTTGTGGAAATGATTAATGCCAGGCCAATTAAAATTTTAATTTTATTCATATGCTTAAAAACTCTTAATGTTAAGGGTGTCTTTTTGATTTAACTAAAATCACAAAGTCGCTTATTAATAATCCTGACAATCCTCCGATAACGAATATTGAGACAAACTGAATTGCTCTTATGCTCTCGTTTCCTGTAAGCCTTATAAAGTTTACTATTGACAACAAAAGCAATACTGCAATAATTACTAATCGTTTCTTTTCCATATTTTTTTAATTGTGTTGATTTGTGAAACCCAATTCCTTTTTTTATTGTTTATACTTAGCCAATTGTCAAGCGTCATTTCAAATTTAATTTCTCCTTTTCTGTGAGTTCCTATTACAGTCCATCCTGCTTTTTGGTAAAATAGTTTAGCTCTTGTATTGGGAGCAGTCCCTAGCGAGACAGATGCTTTTGTCTTACTGAAATACCAGTTAATCATAATGTCGTGTAGCTCCCTTCCAATTCCTATGTTTTCAAATTCGGGCTTTAAAAATAGAGCCCAAATATTGTTGTCTGTCAAATCAACTATGGAAAACCCAACAATTTGGTTCTCTATTTCACTTACCCAACCCTTTCCTCTTACAGTCATAAATTCTTCGTAATCTTTATCTGAAACCAAGCTAGAGTCCGACAGCATGTTTTCTTTAACCGCATTTCTTACTACCTGAATTTGTTTAATGTCGGCAGTGACAGCTTCTCTGATAATCATATTTTGTTTATTTAGTATTGTTATCTTTTCAAAATATTTTGTGCCTAGAAAGTGTAACGATGTTGCGCAAAATCAAATGTCTGTTGCAGTTTTATTCTTTTGTAAATTTAAAAGCTTCGCCATCTTGTTTTACAACCATCGTTTTTGCTATTGTATTAAATTCCAACTTTGCAGCAGCCTGGTCATTTTTGAATTTATCTTTTTCTGTTGCTTCCACTCCAAAAGCACCTTGTCCTGTGGCTTGTGCTACTAATGTGTTATCTTTTTTTGAGATTGTTATTTTTACGAGTACGTCCTTACTCGAATAAGTTCCTAAATATTTATCCAAATCTTCTGTTTGCGTTCCAGCACTTTCAAGTGTTTGCGAAAAACCTGTATGAATTAATAGTGCAAATAATAATGTTGCGAATGTTTTCTTTGTCATAATTGTTTAATATTTCTGTATAATTTTGTCGGTTGGCAATAATTGCTGCCAGCATATCTTTTTTTAGTTATCAACTTAATAGTAAGTAATTAAATAGTCTATTGTTGTTCCCCCTGTTGTATATGATTGTTTAATTACTCTTCCCTGGGCATCCATTTCGGGAATACTAAAGTTGACTGTCGTTATCACATTTCCGGAACTTTTAGCAGTTTCTTTTTTTAAAGAGTTAGGATTACCAGCCCCGTCATAATAATCACCAAAATTGATATTTGAAAGGGTTGAAATTTTATCCGTATAATATTCATAAGTGCGAATGGTGGTTCCGGTGGTCTGCACCAAACTATCTGTTATCCTGTTGCCGGCATTATCATATCCGTAATATTGCTCCCGATTTATTATGCCATTAGTATTGGTGATTTCTGTAAGCGCCTGATTGGCGGCGTTGTATGTAAGGTTGGTTACAACTGCCGGTGTTGCGTTACCATAATAGGAAACCGCTGCACCATATGCATTCAAGTTATAAGTATATTTATTTTGCGTTGCGCCATTGGCATTGAATCCTTCTAAAAGCATTGTACTACCTGTATAGGTATATGTTGATTTGGAGCCATCTAAATACGTTATTTTTATCAGCCGTCCTGCATTATCATACTCGTAAGTAAGTGTATTGGCAACTGTTGCTCCATTCATAACAGTTAGTGTTTTAAGTTTTGGTACAGTTGTACCGGGAGCAATTACATCTGTGCTGTTTTTTTTGCAGGCTGCAAATGACAATATGATGAATGCGAAGGAAATTTTTATTAATTGTTTCATTTGTTTATAGTTTTATTTTTTAAAATAGAGACTTCTAAAAAAGCCTAATAATAGCTGTAGCCCAGCGAGTATGTACTGCCCCCACTAGTATATGTTTGCTTAGTTACCCTGCCCTGTGCATCTATTTCGGGAATACTGTAATCAATAATTGTAATAATATTTGATGGGCTTTTTGTTGTTTGCTTTTTCCTGCAGTTTTTGTTACCCATGCCGCTGGAAGCTGCACCAATATTACTGTTTTCGGTGGTTGAAATTTTATCCGTATAATATTCATTGGTTCTGATTGTGGTGCCGTTTGTTGCGATAATGCTATCTGTAGAAACGTTTCCAATATTATCATACTTGTAATAATTCTCATTGGTAATTACTCCGCTACTTTTAGTTATTTCTGAGACTAATTGTTTTGCCGTATTATAAGTTGCGTATGTGATTTTGGTTGGCATTGAATTTGTAAAATACGATTCTACTAATCCCTCAGCATTTAGGTTATAGGTAACTTTATTTAGTGAAGTGCCACCAGCATCAAATTGTTCCGCTACTATTGTATTTGCAGTATTATTAAAATCAACCCAGCTGCCATCCGCAAAGGTTTGTTTTATTCTGCGTCCTGAATTATCGTATTGTATTGTTGCAGTATTTAATACAGTTGCCCCATTGCTGATTGTAAATGATTTTACTTTTGGCACAACTGTAGTCGGAACAGGAACATCCGTATTGTTTTTTTTGCAAGCTGCAAAAACCAACATCACACATGCAAGCGAAATGCTGAATAGTTTTTTACTCATGATTTTTATTTTTTTGTTTTCCGACATATCGGAGCCTGTTGTAAATTTTTATTTCTTTATTGGTATGTATAACTAGTCACTGTATTGTTTCCATAATAAGTATAACTAGTCTGCGCTATATGACCTGCTGCATCCAGCACTGGAACTCCGTATGGGGAGAGGGTAGTAACGCCACCAGTACTTATTAGCGTAGTATTTTCCACACAATTTTTATTCCCAACTCCGTAGAAAGGTTGTCCATAATTTCTTTGCTCCGTAGTGGAAACTTTATTTGTATAGTATGTATAATGATTTATTGCGGTGCCATTTGAGGAGATGAGACTATCTGTGATTTTATTACCATCACTGTTATATTTATAAAAATATTCAGACTGTAGCACTCCATTGTTTTTAGCAGTGGCATGGACCAGTTGTTTGGCATTATTGAAATCGTAATAATATATGGTAGAGGCCGATGTGCTTAACGTAAGTGTAGATAATAGCCCTGCACCGTTTAAGTTATAATTAAATTTTACCGTAGCGATGCCGTTTTTATCATAGCAATCGGCAACAACTGTTTGGCCCGAGTATATGAAATTGCAGTATCCACCATCATCATATTTTGTTTTATTAATTGTCTTATCGGCATTGTACTCGTACGTACTGGTGGTTGCTGCGGCGCCATTGGTGCTTGATGTAACAGTTTTTATCAGACTTACCGGCTGCGTGGCAGGAGTTGGGTTACTATCTTTTTTGCATGCGGTAAAGGCTAACATAATTAATGCTGTAGAGAGAATTTGTAATGATTTCATTTTATTTATTTTTTGTTTTAGACCACCTGGCACAAGGCACAAAGCGGCATGATGAATTGTTTTAATTTTTATTTTTTAAAACCGCTTCCATTTGATGTTCTAATTTTTCTATTCTTTTGTTTTGGGTTTCAATGATTGCCTGTTGCTCCTGTATAGCTTTTATAGCCACGATGGTAAATTCCTGATAGGCTATTGCCTTCATTTTATCGGGCCCTTTGGTAATTACAAAATCGGGGAATAATTTTTCTACTTCCTGTGCTATAAAGCCATAAGAAAGCGGTGCACCATCTTCATTGGTTTTGTAATGATAGGTTTTAGGTTGTAGTTGCAGCATGGCAGGAAGTACGGTGCCAATCGGGTTTATATCTTTTTTCAAACGTAAATCGGATGGAGAAAATAATGAGCCGTTTACATGATTGATGTATGCTGTAGCTACATTATTGTAGCTAAAGTCTAAATCATCGCCATTATCTGTAGCCATTTCCCAATGATTGGTATTGGCATTTCTTTCCAATCTCAATCCACCGCCTACCACCGGATAAGCATCATTGGTTTGCTTAATGTGCAAGGGCGATAAAGGCGTATTCATATGTATTCCAATATTGCCTCCTTGTGGGTTTAATGAAAGGTCACCAGATGTGGTTCCTGATGCTTTTGTGGATTGTATATAACTACGACCATTAGAGCCTGCCGAAATACCCATTTCCAAAGTGGTATAACCACCAGCATATTTATCAGCCCCAATTAATATACCGCCCGATCCGTTTGGGTTAACATTTAATGTTGTTTGGGGAGTAGTAGTTCCAATTCCAACTTTAGTATTTTCGGTTGCACCATTTACGCCGTTTATTGAACCCAACGAAATACTGTTGCTGGCGGCTACCAGTGCATTTGAACCAATGGCGATAGCATTAACTAAACCAGAACCCGCTACATCAGCCCAGTTTCCTATGCCTACATTATCGGAGCCGGTAAAATTAGATGCCAGCGAAAAGGCGCCGATTCCAACATTTCTATTTCCTAATGTATTTACAAGTAAAGCTCTTTCACCAATAGCAGTATTTTGATCTCCCCTTGTATTACTAAATAAAGCAGATACACCAAAAGCGGAATTATTGTCGCCATAACTCTGCCTGAGGCTAGAACTGCCCAAGGCGGAATTACCTTGGCCCAGTGTATTTTCTAATAGTGCATATTCTCCAACGGCGGTGTTGTACGAGCCTTTATTGTTATACAAAGTGGCGTGACCCAGAGATGTATTACCACCAGTATTAACCAGGCTAAATTGCGACTGGAAGCCAATAGCGGTATTGTATATATAGGGAGCGCCTTTATAATTATATAAAGCACTGTCGCCAATAGCAATGGTATTATCTACATTGGTGGCAGAGTCTAATGCTGCTGTACCAATGGCTATATTGTGACTGCCTGTAGTATTTGAATACAATGAAAGATGCCCCAATGCAATATTATTACTACCAGTTGTATTTGAACTCAATGCGGATGCACCAACTGCTGTATTACTATTTCCGGTTGAATTATTTCCATACAATGTTCCGTAACCAATAGCTGTATTATCTGCACCGGTTTTATTGTTTTGCATACTAACAACCCCAACTGCAGTATTACCACTGCCGCTTGTATTTAATAAAAGGCTTTTGCCTCCAACTGCCACATTAAAACTTCCATCATTATTGTTGTATAAAGTTTGACTACCAACTGCGGTGTTGGCATTACCGGTAATACTTTTATAAAGAGACTTAGATCCTACAGCCGTATTAGTACCAAACAGTAATGGAATCGAAGGATTGCCACCCTGAAATTGCATTAAGGCACTATCGCCAATGGCCACAACATTAGATTCAGTTGAACTATAAGCCATTGCATTAATACCCATAGCCACATTGCTATTGCCACTGAGATTGCCAGCGAGTGCAAGGTTTCCCAAGGCTGTATTGTTAGATCCGGTAGTGTTAAAAGACAAAGCATTAGTTCCTAATGCTGAGTTACCACTACCCGTTTTATTTGCTCTAAGATTAAAATAACCTACCGCAGTATTATAATTTCCTGATGTATTTTGAGATAGAGATAGCGATCCCTGAGATGAATTACCAAAACCCGTGCTGTTAAAATATTGAGACCAAAATCCTGTTGCAGTATTACTGGAACCGGTAGTGTTTTTATACAAGGCCTTACTTCCCACAGCAGTGTTTTCGCCAGCTTCGTAAGGTTGAACAGCACCGATACCATTATTGTACAAAGCACTGTCGCCAATAGCTACCAGGTTATTTTTATTGGTACTAAACTGTAAAGCTTTTACACCAATAGCCACATTACTATAACCAGCGTTATTACTGGCCAATGCAAAATTTCCTACGCCAATATTATTTGCACCTGTTGCTGTAGGCAAGCCACTATTTAGTCCAAAAAATGCATTACCATTTGTGCCAATCAAACCAGCGTTTGTATTGTTTATTTTAAATGCCAGCGATTGGTTATCACTTGTTCCCACATAATTGGAAGCCGGCGTTGTTCCCGTATTACCAATTGTCTGCCAACCACTACTTACAATACTTCCTTCGGTTTGCAAACGAAGCCAGCTATTGTTGGAAGAATTAAAATAATAAAAACCAGGAGTAACTACCAAGGCTCCACTACCTGCATTTGCCGTATTGTACACCAGTAGTGAACTTACCGGCGAAGGAATAGTAACTACATCTGTATTGCTGGTTAGGGCAACTCTTGGTATCAGTAATCCTGAATTGGGAGAACTGATTTCCAGTTTAGCACTTGCATTTGGAGTTGTAGTGCCGATGCCAACATTTTGTGCAGCTAACTGCTGGCTAAACAGGCATACAAGAACGATGATTAATTTATTTTTCATGACTATACTTTTATATTTAAAACGGTGTTTTGTAATAGGTCTAAAATCATTCCGGCCCCTCCCGATCCACCACCGGGAGGGTAACCTGAATGTCCGATGCTCACTTGGTTATGGTAATGCTTTCTTCATCAAATCCTTTAATGTCTGCTGAGGTTACAGCCTGTTGGGCCTTAACTGAAAAATTTGCGCATACAAACAGAAGTGCCAGCAGTGGTTTTATTTTTTTTGTTTCATGAGTTTATTATTTATAATAATGAGTCTATTTCAATTAATATTTGTAGCAGTTTCCCCTTGTGTACATCATCTCCAAAAAATTTGATAGCAGCAGGTACTATGAATCTTTTTTCTTTTACAGCGGATAACTGGGCGGATAAATTCAAATGATTCGGGATAAATACAAATTGAAGCCATTCAGCAAAATCCTTTCTCTCGGCAAATATTTTTTCTTCAAAATAATTTACCCAGTCCGGTGCTTCTTTCTGCCAAAGTCCCTTGTTCTTCATTTCCTGCTCCAGCTCATGTATTTTATTATTCAATAAAGTCTCCTCTTTGGTCATAATCTGATTGTTGTTTTGTAAAACTATAACTGGCCTGTAGTCATAAAAAGTGGTAATGAGGCAAATGGCGTATCAGTTTATGTAATGCGTATTGTGTCCGTTAAATCAACGCCTTCAATTAGGGAACGGTCGTTTCTATTGAGGAAAAGAAACAGGCTGGGTAACATATTGAATTATCTTTGGTACAAATCATTATTATCTACTGTAAAAAAATAATTACTGTTTTAGCGATATGCCTTTTTTGTGGCTATAGTTATTCTTATGCCCAGCAAACAAATCATTTGTTCAGGCATATCACTACGTCTGATGGATTGGTAAGTGAAAAGATAACGGCATTACACCAAGACAAAGCAGGCTTTATCTGGATAGGTACACAGGTGGGATTACAGCGATATGATGGCACAAGGTTTAAAAACTATCTGGCAGATATACGAGATACAACAGCCCTGCAAACTGACTGGATAAGTGCTGTTTTTGAAGACAGTAAAAAAAGATTGTGGATTGGGACGGATCATGGTGCTCCTTATATTCTTGACAGGAATACCGGAAAGTTTTACAATTATAATTTACAGGCAACTGCTGGAAATAAAATAAATGGCACCTGGCATTTTGCGGAAGATCAAAAAGGTAATATTTGGTTAGCCGGACACGAAGGTTTTTTTAAGCTGGATGAAAAAACAAACAGGTTTGAAAAATGGAATGCCAGAATAGGGATTAAGGAAAGTATAAAGACAGGAACTTTAACAATAGACAAAAATGATAATCTCTGGTTTTGCACAACCGAGGGAATTTATTTTTATAACACTACCGAAAAAAAGCTTTACAGCAAAAGATACAATCCTGCACACAATCCATTGTTTGAAATTAATTCCAGTATTGCCAATATTCTTATTGACACAAACAATATATGGATAAGCACCGGTCTTAAAACTGTTTTTCGTTATCACCTGTTATCTCAGAAAATATATACCTACAGCTTTGAAAAATTGCCGGAAGAAAAGCTGAGGACGGGAAATGAGAAAGAGGATATTGCTTTTGTATTTCACCTGAAGAATGGGCAGGTTATAGTTAGTTTGCTCAACCGAGGATTAGCATACTATAACCCAGAAGGTGATATTTTTTCGATAGTGGGTATAGACAATACAACGGAATATTCTTTACATGCAAGTGGTAGGGAGGGTTCAAAGTGTATTATACAAGATAGAGATAATAATGTGCTGATTGGAGGAGATGGAGGTATAAATGTCAGCAATCAGGAGAAGCAATCTTTTTTTTCACACAGGTTTGGGTCTGGAAAAGAAAATATTCTGCCCAAATCACAGGTGGGAGATTTTCTTGAATTACCAGACGGCAATATTCTTATTAGCTATTACGAAAAGAATGGGGGTATTATAAGAACAGATAATGCATTAAATTTTAAGCAACATTATTTGTTTAAGCAATCTGGTTATGAAAATCCGGAGCTGAACCAGATATGGAGCCTTTTTCGGGATGAAAAGGGTATAGTATGGGCTCCCAATCAAAAAAAGTCTGTTCTTAAGTTAGGTCTGTCAAACAACAAACTATGGGAAGATAATGACCAAACAGAAGACGATGGAATAAATTCAATAAAACAAGGTAGTGATGGAGATGTATGGATGGCCTATTGGTCGAAAGGACTAGGAAGAGTAAATAATAGGAAACGTACACAAAATTATTACACTTCATTTTTGTATCCGGATATGTCTGTTAGAAGAAGGGTGCAAAGCATACTGGTAGACGAAAACAAAGTATGGGTTGGCAGTTTTCAAAACGGGTTGCAGGTATTTGATATCCGTAAAGAAAAGTTTACTGAAGCATTTATTGTAAACGAACGGGACAAAAATTCCATCAGCAGCAATACCATACTTGATATTATACGGTATAATAAGGATACACTGCTGTTAGCCACAGAAATGGGAGTGAATATTTTTGATACGAAAAGAAATATTTTTACGGCCATAACTTCTAAAGAAGGTCTTCCCAATAATCTTGTGCTAGGCTTGATGAGGGACGATCATGCTGATGTTTGGGTGGTATGCAGTGGCGGCGGGCTTTGTAAAATAAATATGCAGAACCTGGCCATTACAACTTACAATATAAATGACGGGATTATTGATAATATCTTTAGCGGCAGAATATACGGTCTTAAAAATGGCACGGCACTTATTGCAGCCTCCAATAGTTTTATTTCTTTTACGCCTTCAAAATTTATTACATCACCGCCGCCGGCAGATGTACAGATTACAGGGTTCAGTGTTTTTGAAAAAGAAAAAATAATAGATTCCGTACTTGGCACTAACAGTCCTGTTACACTTTCCTATAAAGAGAACTCAGTAAGAATTGAATTTGCATCGCTTGATTTATGGGAGACAGGACGCATTAAATATTTTTATAAATTAGAAGGTATTGATAAAGACTGGATACTGGCTGGAAAAAATCAGGCAGCAATTTATAACCAGTTAAATAATGGTAAGTATGTTTTTAAAGTGAAGTGTGCCAACAGGGATGGGATTTTCAGCAATGCCATAACTGAGGTGAAGATCATTATCAATCCACCTTTCTGGAAAACCTGGTGGTTTATTTTAATCATGGCGATATGTGGAATTTTACTTGTGTTTGCATTTATTAAATGGAGAGAAAAAAATATCCGGGCCTTTGATAAAGAAAAGCTAAAAGTAGAGAAATTAAGCGCCGCACAATACAAGAGCAAATTAGAACTGGAGCAGATTGTAAATTATTTTTCATCTTCACTGGTTGATAAACACACTGTTGATGATGTGTTATGGGATGTAGTAAAAAATCTTATCAGCCGGCTCGGCTTTGTTGACTGTATGATGTATTTGTGGAACGATGATAAAACAAAAATGATACAACGAGCCAGCTATGGGCCAAAAGATTCAGTAGAGCAATTTGAAAAACAATATTTTGATGTTGTACCCGGACAGGGTGTTGTTGGTTATGTGATGCAAACCAAGGAGCCTGTTTTAATTGCAGATACTTCAAAGGACCCACGATATCGTATTGATGACCTTGAACGGCTTAGTGAATTAACTGTGCCCATAATTTATAATGATGAACTGATTGGCGTCATTGATAGTGAACATCATGAAAGGAATTTTTTTACAACGCAACACTTGCAGATATTAACTACCATTGCCACACTTACTGCTAATAAAATAATTTCCTTGCAAGCAGAAATGACGTTGCAGCACAACCAGATAGAAATGTACAGCATGAATGAGCAGCTGTCAAAAGCAAGACTTGAAGCTCTGAGAAGCCAGATGAATCCTCATTTTATCTTTAATAGCCTTAACGCCATACAGGAATGTATTTTAACTAATAAAGTGGATGCGGCCTATGAATACCTGTCCAAATTTTCTAAGCTCCAGCGGATGGTGCTTAATAACTCATCAAAAGAATTTATTCCGTTTAACAGTGAGTTGGAAATGCTTCAATTGTATCTGTCGTTGGAATCGCTTCGCTTTAGCCAGTCGTTTACGTATAAAATTGAGGTTGATAATAACGTAGATACTGATGATTTAATAATACCATCAATGCTTATTCAGCCTTATGTTGAAAATGCAATCTGGCATGGATTGCGAAATAAAATCGGAGATAAACTTATTTCCGTCGTTTGTAAAGAAGAAGATGGAGTACTGATAATAACAATAGATGACAATGGAGTTGGCAGAAGAGAAGCTGCCTTAATCAAAGCAAAAAAAATAGGTTCAGAACAACTGGAATCTAAGGGAACGGTGTTAACAGAACAAAGGATAAACCTGCTATCAGTAAAATACAAAGCAAATATCTATGTAAACACAGTAGATAAAGTTAACGAGCAACAAGAGGCCTTGGGTACTACTGTAATAATTAAGTTGCCAATAGATATTGAAACCAAACAATAACACTATGTTACGGATATTGATAATAGATGATGAGGAGGCCGCAGGTAATATATTAAAACTGCTGATTGAAAAATTTATTCCTTTAGAGAAGGATGTATGTTATTGCAGCAATCCGCAAGAAGCGTTGAAGCTAATAATTAGCTTCAAGCCTACATTAATTATGTTGGATATTGAAATGCCTAATATGAACGGGTTTGATTTTTTAAACCAGGCACTTGGTTATGATTTTGATGTAATTTTTACTACTGCCTTCGATCAATATGCCATAAAAGCAATCCGTTTCAGCGCCTTGGATTATTTATTAAAGCCAATTGATAGTGTTGAATTGCAAAGTGCCATTAACAGGCATATTATAAAACAGCAAAACCAGCATGCAAATCAACCACAGCTGATTGATAACCTCATTAGTAATTTGCAGAATAAGACGCAGGATAACTTTAAACTTGCATTGTCTACGAATGATGGAGTGTCATTTTTTGATCCACAGGAAATTATGTATTGTGAAGGTGAGAATAATTACACCCGGTTTATTTTTAAGGACCATAAACCAATACTTATTTCTAAGACGCTGGGTGAATACGAAGAAATTTTGAGCGGACATTTCTTTTTACGTATTCATAAATCCTATTTAGTGAATAAGAATTTCATTAAAAAAGTAGATAAAGAGGGGTTGATCTGTATGAGTGATGGGAAGATGCTCCCTTTTTCAAAAAGAAGGAGAGAAGCCATCATGAATTTATTGAAGGGGAAATAAATTCAGGATGGCAGCCGTACTTTTGTTTTTATACTATAAAGAGTTGAAACGGTTAATATGATAGCAGGTATTTATTAAACTATCCCTGCAAGTTCGAGACTTCTCCTTTTTAATTTTCTTGTTTCAATTTCTTCAATAACAGGCTCAGGTAACAGTATTAGTGACACTCCATTTTCTTTCCACCAGTTATTTTCTTTTAATTCGGTTAGCTTAATAACGCCGATTAAATATTTTCTATCTGCTTGTGCATGCCATTCTTCAATCCACTCAAATTTTTCT
>Ga0138256_10003169_pt1 | contig 17546 bp, 14 predicted proteins | sample KNB2016incub_MG_FD_105486 | JGI IMG/M metagenome (GOLD analysis project Ga0138256, IMG submission 105486) | Active sludge microbial communities from wastewater in Klosterneuburg, Austria - KNB2014incub_MG | ecosystem: Engineered > WWTP > Activated sludge > Unclassified | place: Austria... | reverse complement strand
TATGGCGGTTGGCGTGGGTTGCGGTACCCCAGAGTAGCCAGAGTCTCCAGGTGCTGTCTCTGGGAGACCGTCACAGGCAACCAGGGCAAGGGCCATGAAGATCAAGACGACAACGAGAAGTCGGCGAGCGTAACGGTTTGCAAGGCGAAGCATGGTGCTCCCCTGGTACCGTGGCCTTATCTCGAAAGAGTATAGGCCCAGAAAGCAAGGCATAAAATGCCCTATTCTCTGAGCCTACTCAGCTCAAACATATTATAAAAGTGTGGCTTTTCAGCACCCTATAGTATACATCACTGAGCATTAAGGGTCAACATATAGAGACTCTTGCATTAAGCCACGGAGTAATTTATAATACACGTCATCATGCCAAGAGCAAAAAAAACAGAAACAGAAAAAGTCGTAGCTAAAAAAACTCCAGTTGCTAAAAAAGCTAAAGCCCTAAAGAAAATTAAGGCAGAAGTCGTTGAGGAAACAGTAGTTGTAGAAGCAAAGGAAGTTAAAGTTAAAGAAACAAAAGCACAGAAAGACGCAAAACTCGTTGGAGATGTAAGTCCAGTAGAACACGACCTTGCCACAGCCTCAAAACAACAGATTATTGATCAATACGCCACAAAAAATGGCGATACTGGTTCTCCAGAGGTTCAAATTGCTCTCTCAACACAAAAAATCGTAAATCTTTCAGCTCATTTGACCATAAATCCAAAAGACAACCACTCACGACGTGGACTCTTAAAGATTATTGCAAAAAGACGAAGAATTCTTCATTACCTTCAAGATAAAGATGATGCGCGATACAAAGTGCTCATCAAGAAACTTGGATTGAAGAAATAAAAACTGTATACTTTTCGTGTGAGGACGAGAAGTGGGATTCTGAATATCGAGATGAAGACGACCTTCATGTCAGTATCAAGCCTCTCACTTCTGCTCAAGATTCCTCTCAGCTAACATAGTAATTATCAAACTTATTAATTGAGCAAGAGCTCAACACATTTATGAAAAAAACTGCAGAACGCTCCATGATGATTGGAGACAACCAACTAACGTTATCAGTAGGCAAGTTTGCCCCAAAAGCAGACGTGACCGTCATGGGAAAACTTGGTGATACCGTCGTATTAACCACTGTCGTTTCCGGAGGAAAGACAGATCTAGGATATTTTCCTCTTTCAGTCGAATACGTCGAAAAATTATATGCAGGTGGAAAAATTAAAGGCTCCCGATGGGTTAAACGTGAAGGTAGACCTACAGATGATGCTGTCCTAAAGGGCCGTGTTATCGATCGTTCTATTCGACCACTCTTTCCAAAAGCATTCAAAAATGAAGTTCAGGTAGTATGCACACCTCTTTCTATAGATGGTGAAAATTCTCCTGACATGCTTGCCGCAATTACAGCGTCAGCAGCTCTTCATTTATCAGGTCTTCCATGGAATGGCCCTATTAGTACGATTCGTATGGGTTATGTTGCTGAACATGGTGCGGAGTACTCAGAAGCAAATATTGTCGTAAATCCAGTCGAAGCTGTACAAGATATTTCACAGCTCGATCTTGTTGTATCATCAGGTCGCAAGAAAGTAATGATGATCGAAACACAGGCAGAAGAGCTTCCAGAGAGTATTATTCAAGAAGCTATTAAGAAAGCTGTTGAAGTAAATAATACGATTATTGACCTTATTGAAGAACTTCGTGCAGAAGTTGGGCAGCCTAAAAAGGAAGTTCCAACTGATGAAGCTGTTAAAGCAATAAAAGATGTTCTTAAGAAAGATTACGCTGATCAAATCAAAACTCTTGCAAAAAAGAATGCAGACGATGATGAAGATTATCGTGAAATCACAAGCAAGCTTATTGAAGAAATCGTTAAGGCAAATGAAGGCTTTGATAAGAAAGCTGTTGCTGGCGCGATTGAAGAAGCAATTCTTGATGTTGTTCGTGATGCGATTTTCGACGAAAATCGCCGCATGGATGGTCGTCCAATGGACCAAATCCGTGAGCTTACCATTGAGTCAGGAATTCTTCCAAGAACCCATGGATCTGCGTTATTCCAAAGAGGCTTAACACAGGTTCTCTCAGTTGCAACATTAGGTTCAACATCACTTGAGCAACTTATCGAAACACCAGAGGGTGATGAATCAAAGCACTATATTCATCATTACTTTTCACCTCCATATTCATACGGTGAACCAGGACGATTTTTTGGTCCAGGACGACGTGAAATTGGTCATGGTGCATTAGCAGAAAAAGCACTTGAGCCAGTTCTCCCAAGAAAAGAGGACTTCCCATATGCTATTCGAGTTGTATCCGAAGTATTATCATCGAATGGCTCAACGTCAATGGCATCAACATGTGGCTCAACACTCGCTCTTATGGATGCAGGTGTGCCAATTAAAGCTCCAGTGGCAGGAATCTCAATCGGACTTATGTATAAGACCGATGAGGATTATAAGCTTATGACCGACATTGCAGGAATTGAAGATTTCGCAGGTCATATGGACTTTAAAGTTGCCGGTACGACAAAAGGCGTCACTGCAATCCAACTCGATGTAAAGAATGACGGTCTTACCGATAAGATGATCTCAGAGACGTTTGATATGGCTAAAACAGCCCGTCTTTTCCTTCTCGAGAAGATGAATGCGGTCATAAGTCAACCACGTGCCGAAGTTTCTAAATTCGCACCTAAGGTTATCTTGCTGACGCCTCCAGAAGACAAGATTGGCGAGATCATTGGACCAGGTGGTAAGAATATTAAGAGAATTATCGCTCTGACGAATACTCAAATCGATATTAACGATGATGGTCAGGTCAGTATTTCTGGCGTAGATCGCGATGCAGTAAATCGAGCAGTCGAAGCTGTAAAGGGAATATATCGTGAAGTTCACCTTGGTGAAGAGTTCGAAGGAGAAATTAAAAGAATTCTTCCAATAGGTGCAATGGTTGAATACCTTCCTGGAAAAGAAGGATTGGTCCATGTCTCAAAGCTTTCAACTGAATTTGTCCGTGATCCTCATGATGTCGTATCAATCGGCCAGAGGGTTAAGGTAAAGGTCATTCAGATTGACGACAGGGGAAGAATCAACCTTGGAATGAATTGACTTTTATAACGCGGCTACATACAATGGTTGACATATATGCCGCGCACGAGTAAATTTTTTACCCTGAAGCTTCCTTTTGTAAAAAAGGTACAGATTCAAAAACATACGTTTTTGAATATTCTTGGGCTTTTGGTGGCTGGGTTTGCAGTCATTTCTTACGTATCGTACATCAAAACGGGAACTGTCCTAATTTTGATAAACGATATGCTCGTGTATTGGTTCGGCATAATGTCGATTCTCTTTCCTACATTTTTACTCCTTATTTCTACACACTTCTTTAATTCAAAAAAACTTAAGATCATAAAACCTCACGTAACTGTAGGAATGCTGCTTATTTCTATAGCCATGATTGGTGTTTTTCGTTCTGGCGTTATAGGAAGAACGATTTCAGAGAATCTTGTTGCTGATTTTTCGGGAGTTGGTGCCTTTTTTATTCTCCTAATTGCGTTCTTGGTAGGCATAATTCTATTTTTTAATACCTCAGTCGATGTGTTCTTGGTTATTGAATTGAATGTAGGTAAAAAGGTCTTTGAAAGTTTGTACGCGTTTGTGACGAAGTTTATTTTTAATCCAGAAGCCGCAGAAAGTAAAACAACAGCTACTAAAGGCGAATTCATTACAAACAACCCACCCGTTCAGCCAATAATAAATGTTGCTAAACAACCTATACCAGTAAAAGGCGCAGATTCGCCAATGACTATTAAGACAATCTCAAGCGAAGCATTGCAACATTGGGAATTCCCCACACTTAATCTTTTGGAAGAAATGAAAGAGCAAAAAGCCGATGCAGGAGATGTTGCAAGAAACTCGGATACTATCGAACGAACCTTAGATAGTTTTGGTATCAAAGCCCGTGTTGCAGAAATTAACCAAGGTCCTACCGTCACACAATATGCCCTTGAGATCGTCATGGGTACAAAATTGACAAAGATTACAGGTCTTGCAAATGACTTAGCTCTTGCGTTAGCTGCGCCGACTGGCCAGGTAAGAATAGAGGCACCAATCCCTGGAAAATCATTCGTTGGTGTGGAAATTCCAAACAGAAGATCAGAAACTGTTTCGCTTAAACGCATGCTTACCTCTGAATCTATGATGCATGATCCACATCCACTTGTTGTTCCACTTGGGCTTGATGTTTCAGGGCACCCTATCTCTGGAAATATTGCGAAACTGCCACACGTTCTTATTGCTGGTACGACCGGATCTGGTAAGTCAGTTATATTAAATGCCTGGATTTGCTCGCTTTTGTTTAGAGCAACACCAGAAGACGTGCGACTTATTCTTGTAGATCCTAAACGCGTTGAACTGACGCAATATAATGGAATTCCTCATTTATATACCGAAGTCATTGTAGAGCCTGAAAAGATTATTTCAGCACTAAAATGGACTGTTGGAGAGATGGAAACGAGGTATAAAGAGTTTGCGAGAGTTGGCGCGAGAAATATTGAAAGCTATAATAGTCGCACTGATATTCAAAAGGTGCCTTACATCGTATTTATTATCGATGAATTGGCAGATCTTATGATATTTGCGCCGCGCGAGGCAGAAGAAAATATTACTCGAATTGCGCAGATGGCTCGTGCGACGGGTATTCATCTTATTTTGGCGACTCAGAGACCATCGGTAGATGTTATCACTGGCCTCATGAAAGCGAACATTCCGTCGAGAATCGCCTTTAACGTACCGAGTATGATTGATTCGCGCGTTGTTCTTGATATGCCTGGAGCAGAGAAGCTTGTTGGTCGTGGTGATATGTTGTATCTTCCGTCTGATCAAGCAAAGCCTAAGCGTATCCAGGGACCATATCTTTCAGAAAAAGATATCAGCAATATTGTTGACTTCTTAAAGCAGAAGACACCAGTTGTACACTATACCGAAGAGGTTACTGAACAGGCTGTAAACACGTCTTCGGCATATAGTGGTGGACGAGGTAATACGTCGAGTGATGGCCAAGATCAGTTCTTTAATCAAGCGCTCGATATCGTCTATCAAGATGGAAAGGCATCGGCATCTCTTATTCAACGCCGACTATCAGTCGGCTATGCCAGAGCTGCCCGTATTATTGATCAGCTGGAAGCGGCAGGTATAATTGGGCCGGCACAGGGTTCAAAGCCACGTGAGCTTATCTCTCGAACACCATCATCGACGCCACAATCAGAAGAATCCTTGAGTCTCGAAGAAGATCTCCACATGTAATTCTCTAAGCGAATGTTTATCGAAGATACTTTTTTATGTTGCTATTATGCTCGTCTAATGTCTTTGAATAAATCATCTTTGAACCATCAGAGTTCGAGATGTAAAACCAGTATGGTGTATTTGGATCTGCATCAATGACAGCCTCTATTGCATCAAGCCCTGGGCTCGCAATAGGTGCAGGTGGCAAGCCGCTATTCTTATACGTGTTATACAGAGAGTTAATTTTTAGATCCTCAGATGTCAAATATTGTTTCCACCATGTCTTGTCTTTTTCTTGATATCCAAGCACATATTGGACGGTTGCATCAATCTGTAATGGCCAGTCATTCTTTAGTCGTTTATATATAATAGACGCAACTTCTCGCTTCGATGCTCTTGAATTTGCTTCGCGCTCAACGAGTGAAGCAATCGTTAATACTTCATTATCGGTGAGTCCTTTTGCTTTGGCTTTCGCGCGTAAAGTTTGATTATATTTTTTGTTAAAGTTTGTGCTTAAAACACCCAATATGGTATCGATTGATGCATCTTTACTCACGAGATACGTGTCAGGAAATAGAGTCCCTTCTTGAGCTTGTTTTATAAACTCACTTGCAGGTATATCAAACTGATCTGCTAATATTTCTGCAATTTCTTCTTTTCTTAATCCTTCAATAATAGTAACCCACTCATCATGTGTGCCCTTTGTAAGTTGAGTTGCAATTTCTTTTGCTGACATCGAAGGGGAAAGTCTAAATGAACCAGCTTGAATCTTATTTTCTATTCCTGTGCTCTTAACAATGTAGAGAAACACAACTTTATTTCTAATAAGATCTTCTTTTGCGAGATTATTGATAATATCATTTACGCTTGAGCCTTTTGCAACAACAAAAACTTTCTTATCAGTTGCTGATTTCTGTACTGGGAGATTCCCTTCGTAATAATAGATTACGCCAGTGATTGCAAAGAGAATTAAAAGAATTACAACTATCATGAGCTTCTTCATGTTCATATTATACTAAATGTGTAATCTACGATCCCGTCCCGTTATAGAACTCCTCAATTTGTTTTTTAAATGATGATACACGTCCAGCTAAATGTCTAAACATATAAATTTCTTCAACATTAAATAGCCACGAAAAGAACATATAGCAGATTATAAAAAGTACAAAAGTCACGGTAACAAGTAGTAGTACATTTATTGTTCTCGCTGTATCGATAAGAAGATCATCCATTAACTTTAGAAGAAAATACGGCGCAATAGAGGCACTAAAAGCAGTTATGTATATTTTCATTGTATGAAGAATAAGCTTATGCATATCGAAACCTTTTATTTTTACATGAAAGGCAATAATAAGAGCGATGACATTTATAGTTATCGCTATCGAGAAAGCTAAAGCTAGCGACCATACGCCCATATTAAAATAAGTTATAAAAATGTAACTTAGCGAAGCATTTACTGCGACACAAAGAAAATTAATAATAAATGGTGTTTTTGTGTCATGGGAAGCGTAAAACGAGCGCGTTATGAAATAGAAAATAGTATGCATAGGAATTGATAGTGCAAAAATCGAGACAGTTAACGCAGTTGCATTTGTACCAACCCAATCAAACTTCGCACCGCCAAATATAATACGGACTATCGGTGTGCGTGCAAAAATAAAGAAAAGTGAAAGCGGAATACTTATATAAAGGAGTTGGAGTATGGAATCTACAAAAAGCTTTCGAATTGTGCTAATTTGATTTTCTTTAAAGAGGTTTGAGATGTATGGTAATGAAGCTTGGCCAAATGCAACGCCCACAAAGGAGACGGGAAACAGTTGTAGGTGTTGGGCGAAGTAGAAAATCGTATAACTCCCTGATCCCAGCAATGTTGCGAGCGTGAGATCAATTGTTAAATCAATTTGCGTCGTTATAACTGACAACGTTCGAGGCACAAATAAGGTAATAAATTCTTTTAGTACTTTTCGGTTGAAAATGAATGGGCGATAGTTGAAGTGCAAAAAGTACATTGTCGGGACCTGAACAATAAAAAATAGAAATGCCCCCACAACAACACCGATAACGGGACCAAATAACCAGAGATAAGGTGCGAGTAATATGGTCCCCCCAATTATCCCTATGTTATATACAATAGGAGCCAGCGCACTAATCATAAATGTTTGATTTGCCTGAGCGATGCCTGAGAGCATGTTACCCATAACAAGGAAGGGAAGTTGGCCAACAATAAGGATGCGTGACAGGTATACTACATATTCTATTTGCGCGTCTGTAAATCCGGGAGTCATTACACGTATAAGAGGGTCTGCAAATATAATAATGAATACTATTATTACTGCTAGGCTCAAAAAAACGAGGTTTATGATTGATGAAATGTTTGAGTAAAGCTCTTTATTATCCTTTTTATATTTAATGTATATAGGAATAAAGGCTGAGCTGAGGGCTCCCGTAATAAGAATTTCAAAGATAAGATCTGGGAGCCGAAATGCGGCGAAGAAAATATCAAGCTCTTCTTTTGTGAAAAAAGTTGCAAAAGTACGGTAACGAATTAGCCCAAATAATCGAGAGATAATGATCATTACTGAGAGAATAAGGGCGGATGATAAGATGTCGTGTTGCTTTTGGTAGAAGAGTTTCTTTGTATTTTGTAAAAGTTTTTCCATACGCCAAGGTATTGTATATTGTAACTAAGTTTTTTACAATTATCTTGTTCTCACTTTATATTTCGAGGAAGGGGGTGTCCACATGCCAGTAACAAAATCAGCTCAAAAAAAATTACGCCAGGATAAAAAAAGAAAGTCTATTAATACGCTTGTAAAAAATGCGTATAAGTCTGCTTTGAAAAAATTGACCAAGCCAGCAACAAAATCTTCTACTAAGAAAGATATGGCAAAAAAGGCAACGTCTACTATTGATAAAGCAGTTAAGAAAAAAATTATGCATAAGAATAAAGCAGCTCGACTTAAGTCGAGAGTGTCTAAATTATCGCGCTAACGCATGAGTGCCGCTGGAATTAATTTACTTCAACAAAAACAGCAACAAACAGCTGATAAGCTGTTGTATTTTATATTGCATTATTTTCGTTACATAATTGTCTTAACTCAGATTGTAGTTATTTCAGTATTTTTTTACCGCTTCCAAGAGGATCAGAAAATCATCGATCAAAAAGAGTCTTTTAAACAAAAACAGCACATTCTTTTGATCATGCTTCCGGTTGTTGAGGAGGCGGAAGCCATTGAGTTAAAAACAGATAAGGTAAGCACGTTACTTGATACTCAAAATAAAACGTTAAATCATTTAAGCTTCCTTTCATCAGTAATTCCAGAAGATGTTACGGTTCTGAGAATGCAGGTCACTGATAATACTTTACAGATAATTGGGTCTTCACAAAACCTTTTGTCGATACGATCTCTTCATAAGAGAATTAAACAAATAAAGCAATATTCATTGGCAAAAATTATTTCTATAGAACAAAATCCAGCGGGAAGTTACTCATTTGGCATTGGTGTCGTCATAATTCCATGAACACAACAACTCCTAATGTAAAACCAGATAAAAGCTTGATGGATCATTTTAAGAAAAGAGAAGTACAAGACTTTTCATATCTAATACTATTTCTAGTGGTTTCATCATTTTTTGCTTTTTTTGTAATTAAACCTGTTTTGTCTATTGCAGTTGCTCTAAACAAAGAAGGTGAAGACCTTGAAAGAATTAACAAGGTATATGAAGAAAATATTTCAAAAGTACTACAACTTCAGGCAGACCTTGAATTAGTCAGACCAAAAACATATCTACTCAACGATGCTCTTCCTAATAATCCAAAGCTTGACGTACTCATATCTGACATACGAAAAGTAGCTCAGGCAGAAAATATTGTGCTTGAAGGAGTGTCTATTGAGGGACTTGAGATAAAAAGTAAAAAAACCGCCATTGCAGAAGTCCCTGGCCAGCTATCGGGAGTGAAGATTGATCTGGGTATATCTGGTAACTATGAGGACGCAGTACGTTTTATAAAAGCACTTTCGCAACAAAGACGCATTAAAACAATTCAGTCGGTTGATATCGGACTAGATAAAGATCCTAAGGCATCTAGTTCGGCAAGTCCTGCCTTTGTTAAAGTTAAAATGAACGTGCAGGCCTATTATTTGTAACGTATACTGAACGTATGAGTCAAAAGGAGCTCTTAATTATTACTGTGACAATTTTCCTCACTATTATAGGTTGGATTATTGCTGACTTGGTTCATGTCGCACATACACAAAAAGTTGAAGAAATAAATGTACGATTTTCGCAACCCATTACGACGACGTTTGATAAAAAGATTTTAGACGATTTAGAAAAAAGAAATTAAACATGTATTACAAACCCTATCCGCAACAAGCTCCTCGTATACCTGGTGTCGTTGCGCTTGTGGCAATCGTTGTAATGATGGGTGGTTTAGTAGCAGTATTTTCTCCTCAATCAAAAAAGGAAGTGCCAGTGGAACATATCGCCATTAGCAGGGCGGAAGTAGCTAATATACGCGACAATACAGCGACTATATACTGGCAGACCGAAGAACCAACAGAAGGATATCTCATGTATGGAAGTTCGCCTACCGAGATTGGTGAAAAAGTTATCGATAAGCGTGACATTAGTACTATTACGACTCCAAGACGCAATCATGTCGTAAGCATCAATAATCTCACCTCAAATTCTCAATACTATTACAATATTTATGTCGATAATGCTCCCGTGGGTCAAACTCCGGAAATTCCATTTCAATTTAAAACTGCTCGCTATTTGAAAAATCCTCTTAATCTAGATCCTATCGTAGGAAAGATTATTGAAGAAGGTGGAAAAGTATCCCCAGAGGCAGTAGTGCTTGTGTATATAGGCTCTGCGCATCCTCTCATTGCGCAGGCAAAGGATGATGGTAGTTTTGCTATATCGCCGTGCTGCATTTTTAACAGTGCGACGTATGAGCCAATGTTTCCACAAAGTAACGAAAAAGTAATTGTCGAAATTATCGATGAGCGTGGTGTTGCAAAGAAGATTACATCAACACTTGGAACAATCGACTCAGCAACTTCTGTTATTGCTTTAAACGATGATGCGAACGCAGATGGTAAAGGGGTAATTTTAGGAGAGTCAGATGATAATACCTTCTTACAAATGGCTGAAGATGTACAAAAAGTTGAGGATGTTGACATTATTTTTCCAAAGGAAGGGGCGCTGATTCCTGGTACCCGACCCTTAATTAAAGGAGTAGGTTTTCCAGGGAAGTTATTGCGTGCTGTATTGCAGCCGAGTGGAAGAATATTCGAGACAACAATTTCTTCCAATAAAGTATGGCAATTTCAACCAGCGTTTGATCTAGCACCAGGAGAACACACACTCAAAGTTACTACGCAGAATGAGGGTGGAAGTCCAGTCGCATTAGAGCGCACCTTTTCTATCGAGAAAAGTGGCGAGTCGGTTCTTGGCGATGCGACTCCATCAGCAACGCTTACGCCGGTGGCATCGCCAACAGCGGAGCTCATAACAGAAACTCCGATGCCTACAGAGGTATTGCCAACATTGGTACCTTCATTACCTCAGACTGGAAATAACATACTACCATTCGGTATCATAAGTATGATGCTCGTCATTATAGGTGCAGGAATGATTTTTATACTATAAAAATATGTTTGTTTCATTTTTATCATCAATAAGTAAGGTTGCAGTAGTTGCATTTCTTTTTACCTTTGTCGCTATCCTGATAGAGCTCTTTTTGATCTCTAGAAAAGAGAAAAAGAAAGAGGAAAAAAAAGATGTGATTTTACCTGATTTTAAGGAAAATTCTTTTAAAAGTACAGATACGGTGAGTAACACGCCTCTTACGGTAAAGAAAGCTGCGATCGAAAAGAGTTCGAAACAGATTTCGGCTAAGTATGTGATTGGCTTGGTAGGGCTATGTGTACTTGTTTTTATTGTCATAGCGGTAAGCATTATATATAAAGGCAATCAGCAAGAAGAATTAGTTGATCAGGTGCCTTTGCCAACAAGAGCTGCTCGACCATCCATTGCACCTACTGTAACACAGGGAGTTGAAGATGACGTGGTCGAACTACTTGATTTTACAGAAGACGAAAGTGGCTCTGATGAGGCAGGGATATTAGCGCAAGCTCCGAGTCCTACAGCCATACTAGTACTGCCTACATCAGCTCCTACAATTAAGTTGGCAGTTTCCCCTTCAGTTACGCCAATGGTCTTAAAGAGCTTAACGCTCACTCCTACAGCTATGTTGACATCAAGCATTAGTACGACACCAACAAAATCAACTGCTCCGACCTTATTGAAAACAGGAGGTAGTTATAGTGCGGGCTTGTTTGCAGCAGTTCTGTCGTTTGCGCTTATAGCGTTTGCGTTTATGTTCTAGCAGCAAGAGCAATATCGAATAGTTCATCAGGCTTCAATGTTGATCCTCCGACAAGAACCCCATCAATCTCATCAGAAGCAAGATACTCAGCAGCATTTTCTGGATGTACAGAGCCACCATACAGAAATTTTTGATCAGGGGATAGTTTAAGATGTTTTTTCATTGCGATTACTTCCGCTAGTGGCATATTATCACCATTCCCAATTGCCCCAACTGGTTCGTAGGCAACAAAATTCACTTTTTTGTGAATCAGGTCTTTATTATCGCGAACGCACAGTATGGGTTCAATTGATGCTTCAAAGGCGCGTTCGCACTTCTCCATAATTATGTCATCAGTTTCTTTTAAATGCTCGCGACGTTCGCTGTGGCCAACAATCGCATAATCGACCAGTCCATCATAACTAGTAGCGGCGACCTCGCCCGTATACGTGCCTTGGGGAAATCGAGATACATCTTGCACACCAATCTTAATAAAAGGCTCATATAGAGATTCGTTTATGAGCGATATGAAAGGACTTGGGGGACATAAAATAATTTCGACATGATGTTCGCATTTCTTTAATGGCATGTGTGAAAATGCTCGAATCCAGTTATGCATTTCCTTGAGGTCAAAATGCGCCTTCCAATTCGCGACGATATATTTCATAATATGGAACCATTATAGTATGGATAAAGATATCTTCGCACAGTTAAATTCACAACAAGCAGCCGCAGTAACTCATACAGACGGCCCCTCCGTCATATTGGCTGGCGCTGGCTCTGGAAAAACTCGCGTTCTTACAAACAAAGTTTTGTATTTGACCGAAGAAAAAAAGATTGACCCAATGCGCATTGCTATGATGACTTTTACGAATAAGGCAGCGCAAGAAATGAAATCGCGTGTAAAAAAGGATCTGGGATTCATAGGTACTTTCCATTCGTTAGGCGCAAAACTTTTGCGACATGAGGCACATTACGCTGGTCTAGACTTTAATTTTGTTATCTATGATGAAGACGATGCAGAATCATTGATTAAACAAATCATGAAAGCAAATCCTCCACAAGTTCTTCGAAAGATTACGCCAAAATCAGTCAAGTATCGCATTTCTGGAGCAAAAGACAACTTGCTGACTCCTGCTCAATTAAAAACTTTCGCTGACGATGAATACAGTTTATATATGGCACAGCTGTATGCCGAGTACCAGCGTCGCTTAGAGAAAAATAATGCGGTTGATTTTGATGATTTAATTTTTAAGATTGTGCAGATGTGTGGTGAACATGAAAAAATTCGTAAAAAATATGGAGAAATGTTTGATTATGTGCTTGTGGATGAATTCCAAGATACAAATCCCGGACAATATGCGATGGCAAAATACTTAGCTGGTGGAAAGGGCAATATAACAGTTGTCGGCGATTTTGCTCAGAGTATTTATTCTTGGCGAGGTGCAGATATTCGAAATTTAGCTCGCTTTGAAGAAGATTACAACGATGTAAAAGTATTTCATCTGGAACAGAATTATCGTTCTACGCAAAATGTCTTGGACTTTGCCTTTGAAGTAATTGGGGAAAACGGAAGTCATCCAGTTTTAAAATTATTTACAGATAATGAGCAAGGTGAGGAAGTCGCCGTTCTGCAGCTCATGAATGAAGAACAAGAAGCCGTTTTTATTGCTGAAGAAATTAAGAAAAAATTAAACCAATTCGAATATGATGACTTTGCAGTTCTGTATAGAATGAACGCCCAATCGCGCGTGATCGAAGAAGTATTTTTACATTATGGCATTCCTTATGTATTGATCGGCGGCACCCGCTTCTATGAACGAAAAGAAATTAAAGATATTTTAGCGTATGTGCGATTGACTGTTAATCCAGAAGATGAGGTTTCACTTGAACGAGCAATAAAAATAGGCAAGCAGCGATACAAAAATTTAGTTTCATTTATTGAAACAATGAAAACTGAAGAAACAACATATTCTACCGAGCGACTGATCGAAAAGATTCTTGAAGAAACGCAATATCTTGGGCTGTACGACGTTGATGATCCAGAAGATAGTCCACGACTAGAGAACATTAAAGAACTGCGATCAGTCGCCCAACAATTTAATGAAATCAACAGTTTCTTAGAACAGATTGCGCTCGTTGAATCAGAGTACTCAGAAAACGAGCGCCATAAAAAAGGAAAGCATGGTGTAAAAATGATGACTATGCATCAAGCAAAGGGTTTGGAATTTCCATTCGTGTTTATCGTTGGACTTGAAGAAGGAATTCTACCTCATTCGCGATCAATGTTTGATAAATCTCAACTTGAGGAAGAGCGCAGACTATTATACGTGGGAATAACACGGGCAAAAAAGAAGGTATATTTAACCTATGCTGAGCGTCGTCGCATGTTTGGGCGCGGTGGTTATACGCAGGTATCGCGCTTCATTGAACATAAGGTTGCTGGCTATTCAGAGAGTATTGAAGACGATACGTTTTAAGACTGCTATAATGAGGTCATGGAATGCCGAGTACTTGATGATTCTTTTGACCACAACTTAATCAATAACGTTGCTGTGCATCCTTTGCAGAGCTGGGAATGGGGAGAGGCGCGCAAAAAAATGAGTATAGAAGTGGTTCGCCTTGGTGAGTTTGAAGGAGAAAAACTAAAAAACATATTTCAAATTACTTTTCATAAAATTCCCCGCTCCCCTTTTTCTGTTGGATATCTTCCGCGTTCTGTTTTTCCTTCTGTCGCAATGGTGGAATGTATTAAAGAAGAAGCGAAGAAGCGAAATGCAATTTTCGTAAAGCTTGAGCCGAACGTTTCCCGAGAAGAATTCGAGAAATCCACTAAAGATTCAGAGATAATGCAGCATCTCCAGATAGCAAAACACAGTCTTTTTCCAGAATGGACACAAAAACTAGATCTTACTCACAGCGAAACTTCTTTATTAGAAAAAATGAAATCTAAGACTCGCTACAATGTTCGCCTGGCTGAGAAAAAAGGAGTTGTTATTAAAGAAATGACGAATGATGAGGGTTTTAATATTTTTATAAAACTATACTTCGAAACTACAGCCCGTCAAAAGTATCATGGGCACACACGAACATATCATGAAACTATTTTTAAAACACTCGAGAAATCAATGTCTCATATTTTTATAGCTTTTTATGAGGATGTCCCATTATCTGCCTATCACTTATTTACATTTAACGACACACTGTATTATCCGTATGGTGGCTCTTCACTTGAGCATAAAAATCTTATGGCATCGAACTTACTGATGTGGGAAGTTATTAAATTCGGCAAAAATAGCGGATGTAAAACTTTTGATATGTGGGGTTCTTTATCTCCTGATTACGACCCATCGACAACGTGGGGTGGATTTACTCGATTTAAAGAAGGTTTTGGAACGGAGTTCTTTGAATTTTGTGGCAGTTTTGATATTGTGCAAAACGGTTTTGCCTATAGTGCATTTAATGCTGCGCAATCGTTCAGAAAGAAATTCTTACTATGATGAAGGTAATTCTTGATTCTTTAAATAAAGAGCAGCGAAAAGCTGTCGAAACAATTGATGGTCCAGTAATGGTACTCGCAGGTCCGGGAACTGGAAAAACTCAAGTTCTCGCGGCCCGTATCGCTCACATTATTACCTCGACAGATACGCCACCATATGCAATTCTTGCGCTCACTTTTACAGAATCTGCTGCTGCGAATATGCGTGAGCGCGTTGTGTCTATGATTGGAAAAGATGGCTATTATGTCAACATCTCAACATTCCATTCTTTTTGTGCCGATGTTATTCGCTCAAATCCTGAGTACTTTTCTATTGACAGAAAAAGTGAGCCACTAGGCGAGCTTGAGAAATATGACTTGTTTCAGCGTCTTATTGATGTAACAAAACTAAAAGCACTCAAGCCTTTTAATCAACAATATTTTTACATCGATGATATTATCTCTTCTATTTCTCAATTAAAGCGCGAAGGTTTTACACCTGATCAATTCAAAAAAATAATTGCTGAAGAATTTGACGACAAAGTTAAACCAGATAAAAAAACTGCGCTCGCAAAATTTCTTTCTCAAAAATTAAAAAATGAAGAATTATGTCTTTTGTATGATGCCTACTATAAAGAACTAAAAAGAATTCAGCGTTACGATTTTGACGATATGATTGCGCTCGTTGCAGAAGCTTTCAATACCCACGAATTACTTCTTCGTGACTATCAAGAAAAATTACATTACTTTCTTGTTGATGAGTATCAGGACACAAATTCTGCGCAGAACGCAGTTGTAGATCTGCTTGGAAGTTATTGGGAAGAAAAAGCAAACATTTTTGTAGTAGGTGATCCGCATCAATCAATTTTTAGATTCCAAGGTGCATCTGTTGAAAATACATTTCAGTTTCTCAAAAAATATCCAGGAGCAGAAAAGATTGAATTAGAAACAGTATATAGGTGCACGCAAATTATATGTGATGCGGCAATTGATGTCATAAAGAATAATACTTTGACAGAGATTCCCCATTTAAAAAGTGATAAAAAAGACGGGGAACCAATAGTAATCGCAGAGCTTCCGACGCAAACGCATGAAATCTTTTACATTGCTGATCAAATTAAGGCGCTTATAAAAGATGGTGCAAACCCAGAGGACATTTCAATTCTCTATCACAAAAATAATGAAGCTGGTGAAATTCAACAAATTCTTGAAAAATGGGGCATTACCTACGAAGTTGATGGCGGTGAAAACATTCTTGCGACAGAGTCAATACAACAGTTTTTGCGCTTTCTTCATTTGATAGCTGACATAAAGATTAATCGTGAAGATGACACAATGTATGAGGTTTTGTCATACGTATGGATTGCGCTCGATAAAACACTGGTAATGAAGACTGCGCGTGCAGCAGGAAAAGCAAAGCTATCACTTTTCTCTCTCATTCAATCAGGGTACGATACATTTAGAAAACATCATCAAACTGACGAGGTGACACCTTTAGAATTTCGACAACTTGAAGAATTTGTAGAAAATCTTGTCCGATGGTCAGCTGAAGATGCAAATAAAACGTTTACGTTATGGTTTGAAGATGTGTTGAATCAAAGTGGGTATCTTTCGTGGATTAAAGAGCAGCCGGCGAAAGCAGAATTACTTATTTCCATCAATACGCTTTATCGTGAAGTAAAAGCAATGAATGCTTCGCAACACAGAATGAAACTTGCAGATTTTATTTCAGCAATGGATACAATGCAAGAACACAACATTCGTATTTTTGCCGAAGATTCAAATATTCGCAAAGGAGCAGTGCATATTTCAACTGTGCACAAGGCAAAAGGTCGCGAATGGGAACATGTGTTTTTGGTTCATTGTTTTGATACCAACTGGGGAAATGTGCGCAAGTATAATCTTATTCCTTTGCCTGCAGGATTGACACCTTTCACAGATCTGTCGTTGAAAGAAAAAAATGAAGATGAAAGGCGGCTATTTTATGTTGCTATAACTCGTGCAAAAAAAACCGTAACTATTACATACCCGGAATCTATTATGCAAACAAGTAGAAGTCGTGAAGTAGTCCCAAGTATGTTTTTACAAGAAATGAATGAAGAGCGTGTTAAAAAAGTTACAGATATTATGGATGTTGAAACATCTAATAAATATTTAGAGCAAATGCTCGAATCAAAAGCCCCGCAGATTATTATTACAGACCGTGAATACTTCCTGCGGATTATTAAAAACTTCAAACTTTCAAGCACAGCGCTTAATACATATTTACGAGACCCACAAGAATTTATTGACAATACTCTTTTGCGCGTCCCTCGTTCAAAACCAATACAAATGTCCTACGGAACCGCAATGCACAAAGTACTTGAGCACTTTGTGCAATTAAAGTCAGCAGGTAAGTCACCAACCTTTTCGATGCTCGAGCCCATTTTGGAAG
>Ga0138256_10003166_pt1 | contig 17548 bp, 14 predicted proteins | sample KNB2016incub_MG_FD_105486 | JGI IMG/M metagenome (GOLD analysis project Ga0138256, IMG submission 105486) | Active sludge microbial communities from wastewater in Klosterneuburg, Austria - KNB2014incub_MG | ecosystem: Engineered > WWTP > Activated sludge > Unclassified | place: Austria... | reverse complement strand
TAGATGCTGAGACCATCGCAAAGGCAGAAAAGCTCGGCATCTGGTCTTTGAAAAACTACGAATCACCCGCGGCATTTCGCAAAACTAACCGTTAAAGCCGCCTGATGACAGTCATTGGCCACTGGCAATAATCATCAGGCGGCGACTTCAGCACTGCGATCGTTGGGATCCTTCGCCGTAGGAATGGCGAACGCAAAATCAAGCAGGCACTGCACGACAAAATCTGCCTGTTCTTTGCTAAGATTTCGCAGCATGACCCCGTGAACAAACCCTTTTTCGGTTTCGTATCCCCAGCGGACTTCCCCATCGAGGCTATCAATACCGTGACCGGTCAATTTGTCGCGCATACGCCCACCGGCAGCGTCCATGTGCATTTCCAGAACCGCCCCTTTTGAGATGAGCCGTTCCATGCGAAGAGAAAATCCGGTATGTGAAAAATTAACTAATTCAGCATCGCCAAGATTGGTTTTCACGGTGATTGTGGAAGGGTCATGAACCGGCCACCGCTGATCAATTCGTTCGAGATTGGCAGATTTTCTGAATGCCTCCAAAGATGCCGCGCGCAGTTCAGGCTGCTCAAAGAAGGGATCAAATTCAAACGCCTCCACCAATTCGCTGTGATGCTTAATCCGGATCAATCGGCGCGTCGTCGCCGCTGCACTGAGTCCGAGTGAAGTAACCAGATCACGGGTGGTACTGCCATACATGACCGAATGCATTTCGCATGCTCCTTCGAGACGTTTGGCAAAATTCACTCCGTTACCGACCACAGTAAAATCTATCCTCTCGTTGGATCCCAAATCCCCCAGGAAACAGGATGCCGTGTTGATACCGATGCGCAAGGGATACACCGGATCTCCTGCCTGTGCGGCCTCAAGATTGCGCTGAAGATTAACTTTTTGAATCGCAATGGCACATTTCACCGCACGTTCAGCGTGATCCGTGGACATCTGCGAAGAATCAAAGGAGTAGCCGAAATAACATAACAATCCGTCGCCAAGCGTCTTATCAACGACTCCACCATGTTGGTGCACCATGTCACCAAGACGTTGCAGAATCTGCTTCAGATTATCAAACGCCAGTCGGGGCAACATATTTTCGGCAAACAGAGAGAACCCCACCACATCGATGAACATCAGCGTCACAACCTGCTCACGGGCTTCCAGATGAAGTGCTTCAGGATTGCGAATGAGATTTTTCAGCTCTCCCGGCGCAACAGCTCCGTCAAGGGCCTGCCGCAGGGAGTTCGCTTTCCGTTCGGCGACTCTGGCTTTTTCAACAAATACTGCCAGACCGGTTCCCCAGAAGCCGACGAAAGGCAAAAGCCATGAAATATAAACTCCGGCGAAAACGAATAGCCCCGACACGATGATCATAACAAAGCCACAACCAGAAACCATGACTGGCCAGAAAAACCGCGGCCTCAATATTTTCCCCGACACTGCACCGAAGGCACAGGCAGCCAGAATCATCAGCCAGCCCATGTTGACCACTTTCAGAAAATTCCCGGAAAGGATGGAATTGATCAGGGTCGCGTGCACAAATCCGCCCGGCATATAACCGAACGGAGTAAGTCGGAGATCGGTATTTCCGGTGAACATCTGTGGCAGAACCAGTACGTAGTCACCTTCATTTATCTCGTCGATCGGCAGATTCCTGCGAATCTGGTTTAACACCCAAAGCATCGAAACAGATCGCTTCATATAAACGCTTTTAGGCGAAAAATTGAGTATGAGACTGCCTTCGTCGTCCAGAGCAGCTACTTCGCCATTGACCAGCAGGCGCCGGCGGTCAAAAGATATGTTGTCGGCCGCGAACATGCCCAATGATGGCAATAGAACCTGATCGTCGATCCACACAAAAGGAAACACACGTCCGTCCCTTTGAACCAAATGCCCGTTGCGTGAAAATGCTCCGGCGAGCTCCGGCGCTGGACCGTATGCGCTCCACCATTTTCCGGATGACTCTATATTTTCGAGTTTTGGAAACGGAGGCACTGCTTCCGTCCCGGAAGAATACGCTGAAGGCCGATACCAGGGCCGGTCCTTTTGCAGCAATGGCCTTTGTGAAATAGGATTCTCAACAACGAACGCGCCCGTATATACGGGTACACTTAACTGCTGCAGTTTTTCTACTGCGGGCGACGAAGCTGTGACACCGGGAACCTTAGCAAAAATTGCATCGATAAAAATTCCCTTTGGTTTGCGCTCAGCCATCGCTGCCAATACGGCGCTCCATTCATCCCCGTTCATGACCCAGCTTTCCAGGCCATTGGTCAGGGTCTTGTCGTCGATTGAGAAAATTTTCAGCCTGGGATTGAGTGCAGGGGATTGCCCCAATGCTTCACGCAGGTAAAAATTGAACGCGCGACTGACCCGCGTATCCAGATAGTCCGACACTGGTGAAAAACTTAAACTGGCAATAGCGCCGGCCCACACGACGACAGCGGCAAAAGTCCACTTCCAAGTAGCATTCGGTGTCTGTAACCAATGGCGTGTTTTGGTACCTGTGTTCATCCGGTCATCCGTCCGCAGAAATGCCGATTCACTAGCATGACGTGTTTTTATCGGTCCAACCCCTCCATAACTGTAGACAAACCGGCTGGTAATGGACCCAAAGCGAAAGCGCACCTTTGCCACGTAACTTTACGAAAGTCCGATTCCTTGATACTTTTCCTTTAAAGTCATTGTGTTGACGCCGCTGTCTTCGCCGGAGTATGCCCATCGATGGGTCAGGTTATCGTTCGCCATTTAAAACCAATTGCCAAGACTTCAGCCTTTTTGGTGCTTCTTGGGGGCATTTCTTTCAGTCAGGGATCTCGTGCCCAACCCGCTGACACCCTAACGATCGGTATAGTGAAGCCCCTCGAGGCATTGCACCCTTTGGACGCCAAGACCCCCGAAGATCAGTGGCTGGTAGGAATCGGTATGAGCCCGCTGTTTTTGCGGGACGAAACCTGGAGCTTTTCGTGTGTTCAATGCGAAAAAATCCCCTCGATTGAAAACGGCCTCGCAACCATCAAAAGCGAAGGACGCCGTCAGACCCTCAAAGCCACCTGGGAAATCTCAAAAGAAGCGACTTGGGGTGATGGTACGCCTGTTTCGGCTCAGGACTTTCGCCTTGCCTGGGAAATGGCCAAGTCCCACCCCGATTCGACAGATCATAACGCCAATACTCCACATGTGATGGGATATAAGGCTATAGCCGGATTTGAGTTCGACGCCAAAAACCCACGACGATTTACCGTCACTTACTCTGAAAGTCGTCACGATTTTTTAAATCGCGGCATACTATATCCGATTCCTTCCCATGTTGAAGGTGCCATCTGGAAGACCAGCGCCGGGGATTGGTCGACGTACCGCATCAAAACCCTCTATAAAACTGCGGGGCAGACCCCAGGACTCTATAATGGTGCCTACCTGCCAGCAGCAGACTTAAACGGCCGAAGTCATCTATATTCCCGACGTTCGGATAAACGACGAATATTGAATCCGGCTTTGCCGTCGCAAATGCACATCAAGCCAGCGCCCAATACCGAAGCACTCCTCAACGACCTGGTGGCAGGGAATATCGACTTGATCCCTGAAGGAGTCATCGACCATTTGTCTCTCCAAAAAACCAGCGCCCTGCTAAAAAACGACAAGGTTTTTAATGGAAAATATCGCGTGACGACTGCTCCGGGGATGAAGCTGGAGCTTGCGGCATTTAACCTCCGTAATCCGATTCTTATCGACCGCAATATCAGGTGGGCTCTGGCCGAAAGCATCGATCGAGCCACTATCGCCAAGTCCCTTTTTTTATCGGATTGTTGCGCGAGCACAAACCTCGCCAATCCCCGCGATCGCATTCTCCTGAAAAGCGCATTTAACTTTTCTCTCGGCGGCCCTGACCCAAAGTCGGCAGCAAACCGCATGATTGCTTCCGGCTGGAAGCGCGGTGGCGACGGATTCTGGGAAAAGGATGGAAGGAAACTCCAGATTAAAATCGAGTTCGCAAAAACAGTCCCGGGGCGGGAAGTCCTTGTTAATCGCCTGATTCAGGATTGGAATCGCGCAGGTTTCCTTGCAACCTCGGAAGCCATCGCCCCTGAGGTATTTGTCTCGGAAACGACCCGCAAGGCACGCTTTGCGAGCATTGCCTTATATGGAATGAAGCTTAGACCTGGTGAGATCCCACAATCCGTCCTGCATTCGCGGGAAATTCCCACCCTCCAAAATGGATACGAAGGGCAAAACGCCATGGGGTGGTCGAGCCAGGTCGTCGATAGCTCTCTGGCCGCGCTGCCTTGGGAACACGACGAAGATTCCCGCCAGGAGCTCGTCGACAGTATCTACAAGGCGTTTATCAATGATCTGCCGCTGATTCCCCTTTATTTCTATCCGGTATCCGCCGTTGCGCCGCTTCGGCTGCCGGGGTTTGTGCTCACGGGTCACGATTACCCGTCGAGTACCCTCATTGAACGCTGGACCCAGCGTCCAAAAAATTGACAAAAACAGCTCCGATGACTTGATTCCTGACAGTTCCCCCCCTGATCCCCGGCCGACCCCAGAGTCACCGAAATAACGTAACCACCCATATTAACAGTATTTTTAGACCATCAGGACCAGTTTCCATTTTGCTCGATTTATTGGCCTTGCGATTGCACATGCCCGGGGCTGTGGGCCATCAGGTCTCGGACACTTCAAAGACCACTGGTAGCTGAAACTGAACTCGTAATCGCAGCAGAACAGGAAGCAGAACATGAAAAAGATTTGGACAGCACAAATAGTCGCACTCGCCTGCGCCACATCCCTTACGGGCTGCGGTGACCTTGTCGTCAAGGTTCAGAAGAAGCCTAAAGACGTTCAACTCAAATCAATGAACGATGGTGACGGCAGTGCCAATCTCAACGGTGCCGAAGACTTTCTCAAGCACCTCGACGGACTCAAGGTCGTCGCCGCCGATATGCTGATCAAGCAAATGGCGAAGAAAGACTACCGCGGTGAATTCCGTGCAGCTGTCCGCAATTACCGCACCTTTCTCATTGAGCGGGCATCAAAGCCAATCACCGGCGGCGAAGCTTTTTATACTTCAGCCGACGAGTGCCGCAAGACCGGCCTCAGCCTCAATATGGACAAAGCTAACGACTTTCTTGGCATGATTTTGAAGACTGCCGTGCTTGCTAAAATCGGTGAAGTCAGCGCTAAAAATCTGAACCCGGGATTGTCCAAAGAACTTGCTGCCGTTTCGCAACTCATCATGCTTGAGCTTGGTGTCAAAATTGAAGGTGACGCTTCTGTAGATAAGAGTGAAAGCGCTACCACCTCTAAAGGCAAAGTAAAAATCAGCCTGAACGCGATCGATGGTGAATTGGTCGATGGCGAAGCGGTAAGCGAAGAGATGAAAGCCCGCGACGCAGCAGAAGTGCTGACCCTCGAATTCAGCCGCGATCTGGGCGAGGACTATGTCGGATCGTTTAACGCGAAAATCAGCCTCAGCCATCTGGTTGGGACTGCCACCGAAACGGTTGTCGGCACCCTCGATATCAACCGCAAAAAAATTGACAGCCGCTTTGTCCATACAGCAATCATCGGTGTTGGCAAAGATGGTGAGAAGTCCGCTTACGCCCGCGCCATGACGTTTGAACAAGTTGATGGCAAAAAGCACCAGGTGAAAATCACTGACTCCCTCAATTATGGAAGTGAGGCAGAACAGTCCTGTGCTTCCATCGTCGATGTTGAAAAAGGCACTCAGTACAAAATGACACTGGATGCTGGCAAGACCGCACCTGTCATTCCCGAAGAACCCAAAAAAGGTGACGAAGGTGACTTCATTCCCGTAGATACCGACGAAGACAAGCCCGTTGCTCCAGTAACTCCGGCGGACCCAGTCGCTCCGGTTACCCCCGCTGATCCGGTAAAGCCAGTAGATCCGGGTAAGCCGGTCGATCCGAGCAAGCCAGGGACCCCGGGACAAAACGCCGGACAAAATCCGGGTCAAAACCCCTAATCACAACTTTGCGGCCTATGCCGCAGATATCAGACCAAAGACCAAATCAATACGTGTTACTCCTCTGACCGGGGGCAGGGTGCAAAAAAGCGCTCTGCCCTTCTTCCTTTCAGATCGGAACAGCGGACCGGCGGATGGTCAAATCACGGCCAAACAGCAAAGGCGCCAGCATGCGATGGTCGCCTTTGAAATTGGCTGCGTGAAGATGAGAGATCAAAACTGGTTTAGGCTGGAATCCAACGGCAACTCCGGCAGATTGCAGCATCAGAAGGTCATTGGCTCCATCACCGACTGCCGCGGAACTGCCAGGTGGGATGCCGATTCTTTCACAGGTGGATAGGAGGTATTGTTTTTTTGCTGCAGCATCAATGATCGGACCATCTACCGATCCGCTCAGTGCATCGCCGGCTACCCCGAGGCGGTTAGCTAAAAAACCTGAGAACCCAACCTTGCGGTTGACCACCTCGGCCAGCTGATGGAAGCCACCAGACACCATGTATACCGGTACGTTAATCTGCCGGCAAAACCCGACAAAACTCTGAATTCCAGGATTGAGGGTCAGCCCTTCGGCGATCTCCGGTAAAATCGAGGCCGGCACACCCCGGAGCAGGCCGACACGGCGGGTCAGCGACTCAGCAAAATCAATGTCACCAGCCATTGCCTGCTCGGTGACCGCTGCGACTTCAGACTCTTTGCCCGCAACTTTCGCCAATTCGACAATCGACTCTTCGGCAATGACTGTTGCATCCATATCAAAGAACACAGCGCCAATTTTCATTTCAGCAGGAACCAGTCCAACCGTTGCCCCGGCGGACATGGCTTTCCGGCAGGAAGCGAGCAGTTCGGCTTCTTCCCTTAGGGTGGCGTTTGGAACAGTTTGAATACCAAATAAACCGTCGCCTACCGGATTAAAGGGCTGATGAATCAGGAGCTCACGTGGGTGAGGGATAAGGGCGAGCAGTCGAAGATTTCTCACAGTGCCGCTATCCTGCCAGGTTGAGAAAGGGCAGCCAGTCGCTGACCGTGTCGGTCTGCGATTCCTCAAGGAGCTCGCGCCAATTGGGACGACGGGGATTGGTGCGCAGGCGCAGCCCCGAGTCAGCCAGCGAGAGGTCTCCCTTCCGGCGATTGCAGGTATGGCAGGCCGCCACGACGTTGTCCCAAACCGTACGACCTCCGCGGCACCGCGGCAGAATATGGTCGATGGTTATGGTTCCCGGACGGCAGACCACTCCACAATATTGGCATTGATATCGATCCCGCAGCAGCACATTGCGCCTCGTGCAGCGGGCCAGAGTGAAATGGCGAACCGTCCGAACATAGCGCTTGAGACGCACCACACTCGGCATCGCAAAGGCCGAACTCACGGTGCGGATAAGTTGGCCATATTCGGCTACGACTTCAGCTTTGCAGGAGATGACAAGACACAGGGCCTTTTGCCAGCTGATTAGCTGCACCGGCTCGTATCCAGCATTCAGGACTAACGTACGCATCATAATATGGGTTCCCTGCATCCCATTGTATCACAGCCCCTCAGCCCGGGGGAGTCAAACACCGTTACCAATGACCAGCATCAGTTCACTACCGCTCCCCTTATAGTCTCCATCGGCATAAACATCGTTCTTTTTGAGTCCTGTTTTTCGGTCAAAAGACCCAAACCCCAACTGTATCTTGAGTTTCGGGGAGTTAGTCACGATGATCCCTCCCCGAAAACGAAGGAATCCGACCCGCTTATTGCCACTTTTTTCGCTCGGAATCCCCTCTTCTGAAAAGATAAATTCCCCCTCTTCCTGGGTGACGCTGACCCGGGCGAGCACCTTGGGAGTCAGTCGAAGGTCGCCCCCGAAGGTCAAGGCGTGCACAGGAAACAAGGCCCGGTCGAAGTTGACTCCATCCAGGCTCAAGGGCGTGTTTCCATCCGCACTGAGGGCCTCCTCATCGCGATCGTCCCGCTGGTGCACCCACCGATAATAAGAAAGTCCCACACGCGCTTGTTCTTTGCCGACATAGACGTCAAATAAAGCGAACCCAGGCTCTGCCAGTGTTTTTTCTTCATCCATGATCTTAGTCTTACCGCGCAAAACCGGAGCAAAAGTCACTCCGTACCCCGAGTCATTCCCATCGAAAAAAAAAGCCGCGGCGTACCCTAGAAGATGACCCTGGTATGTAAAACCAGATCTTTGACTGACGTAGTACGAACCGACAATACTGGCATGTTCGAGCACATATCGCACCAGAACCCCGGCCCTGATCTTTGGCGTCAATCCTAAGATTAATCGGGACCCCAGATAATCACGGTGCATCAGTTCCTTGGGTTTTGATCCAGAACTGGAATTTTCACTGTCGGTCTCCTCGTATTCCCTTTGCATCGTCAGACCGAAACCGGTTCCCTTCCAAGCAGCCCACACTCCGGCAACGCCATAACTTTCCGATTTCGTCGTGGACTGAAGGTCGCTCCGCACCGGATCATCGGCATCAAAGGTATTTTTCACAAATTTGCGTGACGCAGCGAAGTCGTATTGCTCACCTTCAGGAAAAACCGCCGCCGGGTTCAAAGAAAATGCCGAGGAAGGAGTTGCATCGGTTCCAAACCTGATGTCATGCTCCAGAATCTGCGCCTTTGCCCCCTTTGAAAAGCCGGAGGCAGTGACGGCTCCCACCAGGGCCATAAGCAAGACCATGAGCACTGGCGAAACTACGTGAGGGAAGCGCCGTATCATGAAATCACTCGTCAAACCGAAAAATTCTGCAGAATGCCACCACGGGCAAGCGCAATCAGGGAGTCCCCTGATTCAATACGGGCATCGCTTTCGGGTGGTAAAGCCAGCTGCCCGCTGGCTTTTTTTATACCGACAATGATCACGCCTTTGCGCGTAAAGTCAGTCTCCCTCAGAGTAAGACCGCAATACCTTGATTCGGGTTTGATCTGCATTTCCGCAACATCCAGTTCGCGATCTCCATCTGAAATAACCTCGAAGAAGTCCTCAACCTGAGGATTGGAAAGCAATTGGGCGATTTTACTCCCCGCTGCGGAATACATGCATACAACGCGATTGGCTCCGGCCTTTTGCATCTTCGAAATGCCGCGCTCACTATTGGCTCGTGCAATAATCTGTAATGAAGGATTCAGCAGGCGCGCCGACATGACCACGTAAAGATTGTCGGCGTCATTCTCCATGACACAGGCGATCCCTTTCGCTTTTTTAATCAGGGCCGCGTCGAGAACCGCATCGTCGGTGGCGTCACCGAGAATCCCGGCGGCACCCGCCTCCGAAATCTCATCGATGCGCTCTTGATCGCGGTCGATGACAACATATGGCATTTTTCGGCTTTGTAACTGTTTTGATACAGAGCGCCCCATTCGGCCATATCCACAGATGATGTAATGCCCGCTCATTGATTTGAATTTCGTATCCATTTTTCGCTTCCCCAACCAGCTCCGAAATTGCGCCTTAATCATTATTTCCGCGACCTGCACAATGCCATACAGGTAGATCCCGAGACCGATCACCAGAAAAACCATGGTAAAGATGCGGCCATTTTGCGAAAGAGGATGCACTTCCATATACCCGACCGTCGTCATTGTGATGACGGACATATAAAGTGCATCGAAGAACGACCAGCCCTCGATGTAGTGAAAGCCGACCATCCCGGACATGACCAGTCCGGTCAAAAGTATCACAATGACCAAAATTCTTCTGACTGCGTCAAATGCACTGGGGATCGAGTTGGCCTGTTGAATCTTGCTTCGAATCAATGGCCCTGCTCCCAATCGTGCCCCATCAGCGAGAGATTGGCCTGACCCCGCCAGACATTGCGACTGGCGGTCACGACAAATCGCGCACTCTTGCCGGCGCGCAGGTGCTGCAGGACCTCATTAAAAAACATCACCTTCTGCGGACCATGCGGCGACAGCACGGATACGGCAGTATGACGAGGTTGCCCGGTTTTTTTATCATTCAGAAACCGCACCGATTCCACCTGATAGTCGAGCAGAAATCGCGGCTCCTCAAACCCATGGCCAAAGGGTTTCATGGAATCAAACACCTCAAGTAAATCCATCGATGCCAGATCCGGTGGAACGACGCAGTCGACAGATATACTGCTGACCCACGTATTCGGCTGCTCCTGTCTGATCTGTTCGGCATAGGCAGTCAGCGCTCTGCGGATTTCCGCTTCGCGTTCAGCCGGAAAAGTGAATCCTCCCGCTGCCGCATGACCACCGAACCTCGTAAACAACTTGCCTGCAGAAGACATGGCATTCGTCACGTCAAAGCCCCGGATTGATCGCGAGGAGCCTTTGCACAGGCCATCTTTGATTTGAAACAGCCAGGTTGGTCGCCAAAATTCTTCTGCAATTTTGCTGGCAGCAATTCCTACGACTCCCGGATGCCAGTCTCCACCCAGGAAAAGTATAGGGGCATCACCGGCAGCCTGCGCCCGTTTGCGAGCCTCCTCCAGAATCTGCGCCTGAATGAGTTTTCGTCGTTCGTTACAGAGGCCCATTTGCCGTACAAGTGGAACCGGATCGTCTCCCACGAATGCCGATACCACAACATCGGCATGCTCGAGCCGGCCGACGGCGTTGATGCGGGGGCCAAGCCTAAACCCAATGTCTTTTTCGTCGCCCTGCCCGTCGACGGAGGCTGCTTCGCGAAGCGCCTTCAATACCGGACGCTGACTGCGCATCAGGGCATGAACTCCCATACGAGCCAGGGTATGGTTGACTCCATTCAGGGGAACGACGTCACAGATCGTTGCCATCCCGGCAAGTCCCAACAGATCGTTCCAGACGGCCGAAGCCTTGTCGCCCTGTCGGAGATCTCCCTCAGGATATAGCTGGGCGAGCTTGCGCAGCAGCACAAACGTGATTCCGCACCCACAAAGCTCCTGGTACTCGGCGTCAGGATGCAGCTTGGGATTCAGAATCAGACTATCGGGCATTCGCTCCGGCTGAATTTTATGATGGTCTGTGCATACGAATTCAACCCCGCGTTCACGGCACCATGCGGCTTCCTCGTTGGCGGTGATCCCCGTGTCCATCGTAATGACAACGTCAGCTCCACCTTCTTCGACCAATTTGCGGATGGCCTGAATATTGACTCCGTAGCCCTCGCTAAAACGGCAGGGGATGTAATGGACGTAGTTCCTGTACCCCACCGCCTTGAAAAACCAGATCCAACTGATGCAACTCATGGTGCCGTCGACATCGTAATCGGCATACAAGGCAATTTTTTTGCCTTCGCGCATAGCCGCTGCCATCCGCGAAGCAATGACCTCCAGACCGTGATCACCGTAGTCCAGCTTCTCGACGGCCCTGAACGCACGGTTGGCTAACAAAACGTTTTTAAGGTCAATCAGGTCTGCAACCGGTGCAGTTGATCGAATATCCCAATGTGCGAATTTTTCTCCCATGGGACCACGATAGAGGCGGCAGGAGAAAAAAAAAACCCCGAATTGACCTGAGTCTCTCCGGGAGGGGGATGACAGGTACCTCGCGGCACCTTTCTTATGTATTTGTTTGTTACTGGTTGACTGTCTCTATCTTCCAACGAGCATTGCCCTGGTCGCTAAGCCCATTCCACTGGACAGTCTGCGTCGTTCCGTTCTCCAGCGTCACCGTGATCGTCGCGTTGGTGGTTCCACCTGGCGGCGTCGAAATCGGTTGCGTAATCGGTTGCGTGATCGGTTGCGTGATCGGCTGGCCAGGGGGCTGCGTCACCGGCTGGACCGGGTTGGGAGTCGTAACCGGGTTGCTTATCACTGTTCCGGGGGGCGGCGTCGACCCGACGGGCTGAACGGGTTGAACCGGCTGTACGGGCTGCGGCACTACCGGATTCGAGCTTTGTGGCAGCGGCAACTCATCAGGTCCCTCCGGGGTTGTTACAACCGGTGGGTACTGGGTATCGATACCGGGAACCGGCTGCCCCGAAGGAGAGGTCGCCGGGCGCTTCTGGACTTCGATTTGCTTCTCATTGCGACCGGCACAATTGGCCAGGGAACCGGCCATAAGAACCGCCACACCCACGCGAATCCAAGATTTCAATCCCCGCTTCATAATCACTCCTCAAAAGGCTTTATCCAAGGTGCCTTCAATTTCTCGAACCGTTTGCAATGCCATTCACATTCTCTTGATTCAAATTTCGTTCCGAGCCGCTGGATGTAAAATATCTCAATAATTTCAACGTTTTTTACCCACCGAAACCGTTGAGTATTTAGGCACTGACCATATTTTAAGCAGTCTCAGCCCATTGTTCTGTACGCCAGACCGGACTATAAAAACGGACCGTGCACTTCCTTTGGAGAAAAGAAAGACCATGCCCATCAGACCCCTGCTTGAGTGTATTCGCCGTTACGAGAAAACCTGGGCTGCCGGGACCATCCCCTACCCGGGCATGGATCTGACTTCAGAGGCCTCAAACGCCGCGACAGTGGCGGCCTTCGCGAAGTCGGGGCCAGACTGCTTCAGCCGGGAACGTCCGGACGGTCACATCACCGGAAGCGCTCTGGTGACCGATCCGTCCCTGTCGCGGGTGCTGATGACCCACCACAAGCGCCTCAATAAATGGCTGCAGCTTGGCGGGCATTCGGACGGCCACCCTTTGACCTGGGAAGTCGCTATGCGGGAAGCGGAGGAAGAATCCGGGCTCACTGGTCTGCGTTTTCAAGGCTGGTTCAAAGATCGCAGTGCATATACGGCATCTCAGGGGCAACCCCCGGAAATCTTCGATTTGGATTATCATGAAATCCCTGCCCGTAAAACTGAGCCAGGTCATATCCACTATGACGTTCGTTACCTCATCGTTGCGCCGCCGGCGGGACGGGTGGTGGTGTCTGAAGAGTCCCACGACGTGCGATGGTTTGATCTCGGTGATGCGAGGGAATTTACCCGGGAGCCCTCGATGCTCAGGCAGTTCGATAAACTTTCAGCGGTCCGGGATGCGTTGGGTGGGGCCTTGACACATGGCTCAATCAACCTCAGATTGTAGGAAAACAGGAGGCAGCAGATGTCCGACTATTATGAAGTCCTCGGTCTGAAAAAAGGTGCCGATGAGGGGCAGATCAAGAAGGCTTACCGCAAGCTGGCTCTGGAATTTCATCCAGATCGGAACGCCGGTAACAAGCAGGCTGAGGAGAAATTCAAAAAAATCAGCGAAGCATATGCGGTTTTGTCCGACGCCGACAAGCGCAAGCAGTATGACATGTACGGGGATTCCCGCTTCCACCAGAACTACTCCCAGGAGGACATCTTCCGGGGTGCGGATTTCAGCTCTATTTTTGAAGAGATCAATCTTGGCGGTGGCAGCGATTTCTTTTCCCGGATGTTCGGCGGGGGCGGATTCGCAGGGGCCCAGCGGCCCGGCGGAAGGGGCGGGTTTCATCCCGGGTTTGGTGGAGGGCCAAGGGGTCAGGCCAAAGGACAGGATGTCGAGTACCCCTTACAGATTAGTTTTATGGAGGCCTTCTCGGGCAGCGAACGGCAGATATCTTACAGACTTAGCGATGGCGCGGAGCGGGATTTGCGGGTGAAAGTGCCTGCGGGCGCACGGGATGGTTCCAGGTTGCGGGTAGCAGGCAAGGGAGTGGCTTCACCTTATGGCGGGCCTCCGGGAGATCTTTTCGTCGTCATTCAGGTCGCCGGTCATCCGCAATTCGAACGGGTCGGAGATGACGTCGAATCTAAAATTCCATTGAAAATTTCCGAGGCCTTTTTGGGGTGCTCGCGCAGTGTGGAAACCCCCGAGGGCAGCAAAACCATCAAGGTGCCTGCGGGAGTAAAACCCGGAACGAGAATCCGCCTTAAGGGTCTTGGCTTTCCTCATGCCGGCAAGACAGGAACGCGAGGAGATCTCTTCGCCATCGTCGAACTTGAAATCCCCCAGAAGTTAAACAAGAAACAAAAGGAGGCCATCGAAGCTCTTGCCGACGTTGACCTTTGAGTCCCCGAGCCTTAACATGTTTAAAGGACAGGAGATTCAGTGGACGGCCCGAAACCCCGAAATACCGGGCACCAGAGTGGTGTCAGCCTCGTCGAGCTGGTGACGGCCTTGGGGATCATGGCTCTTGTCGCTTCTGTGGCATTCCCCCAGTACAACAAATTCAAAGCCCGGGCGCGCATGAGTGAGGCGAAAGCCAACCTTAAGGGGATCCACACCATGCAGCTGGATTTTTTCGGTGACCACTCCCGATATGGGAGTTTTCCAGCCATGGGTAAGATGGCAGACGGGTCCCGCGATTGCACCAGCAACGAAATCGGGTTTGAAATTCCCGACTGCGCCGCCGCAAAGATACGTTACCGCTACGAGGTGACAAACCCGGGAGGCCCTGCCACCTACCGGGCTACGGCGACGGGAGTTATCCTGGAAGGCTGCGCCACGGAGGATGTTTGGGAGATGCGTCAGGATGGAACCCTCCGGCATACAACCAATGCAATGATCCTGTGCCGGTGAACAAAACTTCAGCTCCCCGGCTGAAAAGATTGCAGCTTCATCCAGACGCTGCCGATTTTAATCTCACCTTGAATTTGCAGGATTTGCTTATGTGGCGTGCCTGTCGCCACCCACACAAATACATCGCCCTTTTGCTGAAGTTCTTTACCCAGGAAGGTTCTGAGCTTGAGCTTCACCGCATCAAAAGTCCCGGCCGGGATCGTGACCTGCTCAAAAGCCACAGGGGTGGCCTCCAGAAACCAATTCTTCTCTGACGTGTAGACCGGCGCGCGTTCGGTCTGTCCCATTTTAAACGTTTTGGTTCGCATGAAGTAAATGACGCTCAACGCGTCGATCGCACCAAACGAGAGAGGGAATTGGTCCAGGACGTCGGACTTTTCTGGCCGCCAGGTCTTCTCCTTGACGACACATTCTTCCTGCATAAAATCCAGCCATTTTTTCGAGATGAATGCCGATTTGAAGGCTCCCTGCTCGTATTGCTCAAGGTAGAACTTACTGATGCCAAAATCCCAGGGGCGGGAATAGGCTTCAATAATGTCATGACCGACAAAAATCGTTTTGAACCAATCGCCGGTCTTAGCCTCCGCATGGAACACCCGGTGCCATTTCCCTCCGTGTTTAATCGGAGGTCGAACATCCAGGGTCGCCAGTCCCGCATTCATACCCATCCAGCTTACTTCGTAGGTGGCAGACTCTCCGGACTGAAACGGAACCCCTTCATATGTCTGTGATCTTGGCCATTCTGGAGGGGTCGGCATCGGCGTCGGACAGTTGATACCAGGGTCCTGCGCAGCCTCAGCGGCCTTCCATGACACCCCAGATCCGAGAAGGAATATGATCCCCGTACAGACGGCTCTTAAGGCCCGCCCCAAGGACACCATCCCTAACCCCTTATTTATTGTGTAAATCTCGTGATTCATCGCGTTGACAGTTCCCTATGTCGCGTGATAACGAAAAGTGCTCTCGTTTCAGACCCTTTTATATCTTTTTTATTGTAAGCCTTTTTATTTGTGTAGCGCAAAGGAGTAACCCTTAAACCATGGAATTTCAGGAAACAAAAATGCCGAACATCGGAACCGTCCATTGGGAAGATGAAGATACTGGATTTGACGGAGATGTCTCTGGCCTCAGCACTTTCGCAGACATGCTTGCCCAGACGCCAGGTGGCGCCGAGATCCGCGAAGGTTCAATCGTTAAAGGGCAGGTCGTCCGCATTACCGACGACGCAGTGGTGATCGACATCGGCCACAAGTCGGAGGGTGAGGTTCCCATCCATGAATTTATGACTTCAGATGGGCAATTGTTCGCTAAAGTCGGCGAAACTGTTGAGGTTTACCTCGATCGTTTTGAAGATGGCGACGGCGAAATGGTCTTGAGCCGCGAACGAGCCGAAATGCTCCGCGCCTGGGATCGCATTTCCGACGCGTTTGAAAAAAATGAAATCGTCGAAGGAACGATCATGGCCCGCGTCAAAGGCGGCCTGTCGGTTGACATCGGCGTTAAGGCTTTCCTGCCTGGATCTCAGGTTGATTTGCGCCCGGTTCGCAACCTCGACAAATTGATCGGCAATAAGCTTCAGTTCAAAATTATCAAATTCAACAAGAAGCGCGGTAATATCGTCCTCAGCCGACGCGTACTGCTCGAGCAGGATCGCGAAAAACTGCGCAGTGCAACCCTTGGCAACCTCAAAGAAGGTGCTTCGCTTAAAGGTATCGTTAAGAACATCACCGATTACGGTGCGTTCGTTGACTTGGGCGGTATCGATGGCTTGCTTCATATCACTGATATGTCGTGGGGCCGCATCAATCATCCGAGTGAAATTTTCGAAGTCGGCCAGGAAATCGACGTCAAAGTTCTTAGCTATGACGAAGGCCGCCAGCGTGTATCCCTTGGATACAAGCAGCTGCTTAACGATCCCTGGACTGCAGCTGGCGACAAGTACACGGTCGGCGCGAAGACCAAGGGTAAAGTGGTCAGCCTGACTGATTACGGTGCTTTCGTTGAATTGGAAGACGGCATCGAAGGGTTGATCCACATCAGCGAAATGTCCTGGAGTAAGCGCATCCGTCACCCGTCCAAGGTTGTTCAGGTGGGCGATGAAGTCGAAGTTCAGGTGCTCGCTATCGACCTCGAAAATCGTCGCATCAGCCTCGGCATGAAGCAGATGGAACCGAACCCATGGGAGATCGTCAAAGAGAAATACCAGATTGGCGACGTCATCCGCGGCAAAATCCGCAACATTACCGACTTCGGTATCTTTGTTGGGATCGAAGACGGTATTGATGGCCTGATTCACATCTCTGATATCAGCTGGACCGAGCGCATTCGTCATCCCGGAGATAATTTCAAGAAGGGCGACGAGATCGACGCCAAGATTTTGCAGATCGATACCGAAGGCGAGAAGTTCTCTCTTGGCATCAAGCAGCTCACTGATGACCCATGGATTGCCGTTGCTAAGACGCTTCCAGCGGGAACAAAGGGAGCTGGCAAAGTTACCAAGCTAACCGATTTCGGTGTGTTTGTGGAATTAGCACCGGGTATCGAAGGCATGATTCACATCAGCGAACTCGCTGACGAGCAGGTCGCCAAGCCGGCGGACGTCGTCAAAGAGGGCGACAATGTGGAATTTATCGTTTTGGCTACCGACCACGATGAGCGCAAGTTCTCGCTTTCCCGCAAAGCGTTCCTGCGCAACCTTCAGGGCGATGACCTCAAGAGTTACATCGGCACGGTTGCTGAGCCTAAAACGGGACTGGCCGACGCATTTGCCCGGGCACAGCAAAACAACAATCAGGACAATAATTAGTCCTGATGCGGGATCGTTTTTGAAGTCTGATCTGGTGTAGTTAGTGTCTGACGGCCCGTCGAGGTGACCCCACTTTGACGGGCCGTTTTTCCTTGAGGAGCTCCCCATGGGATTTTTGGGTCGTGCAGTGAAGTTCTGGCTCATCCTTCTGATGATCGTTCTATCGGTTTATGTCGCGTATTTTAATCGCACCTTTATTCCGATCAGCCTGCCTCCTTTCATTGAGTCCATGAACCTGCCGGCATTTCTCGTATACATTGTCTGGCTCATGACCGGTTCGCTTCTGACGTGGGGTTTTTTGGGG